>Ga0302271_10005078_pt1 | contig 10172 bp, 8 predicted proteins | sample III_Bog_N1_1_FD_198767 | JGI IMG/M metagenome (GOLD analysis project Ga0302271, IMG submission 198767) | Peat permafrost microbial communities from Stordalen Mire near Abisko, Sweden - III_Bog_N1_1 | ecosystem: Environmental > Terrestrial > Soil > Wetlands > Peat | place: Sweden: Abisko... | reverse complement strand
AATTGATACAGTGAGGTCCAATAGTGAAGAGAAGTTTGTCGCGGTAAAATAATAGAGGGATATGCTGGCCGTAGTGGTAAGAAGATTGATTCCCTTTCTAGCAGACAACTTCATCCAGACTGGAATACTACATTCTTTCATTTCATTTAACCTTTTCAATTTAACAATAGCTTCTCCCACCCAGTCATATTCAAAATCAAGTGTATCTCAAGTGATTTTCAATATTGTATTTCCCTGATTATCTGGGGAGAAACACATTTTTCAGCGATTAGATTCTTCCTCAGATGTAACAAAGCAAACCTAATAGCATTTCAATATTCCCAATTAAGAATATTATTCCCTTTGTTTGTTTGTATTTTCAAACTGAATTTCACAGCAATCGCTCAAATATTGTTAAATGTCTCAAGGAGAACCAACAACATTGTGGATATTTTTTCAGAGAATAGTAAATAAAAGGTGCTTCGATCAAAAGAAGCTAGACTTGCTGAAAAGGCAATATCTTTCATATTATCAATTTATTTGTTAAATCACAGCAGAACTGGAGAATCTAAGATAATTCTAAGAGTAAATCAAATAAAATGGATCCAAAAACATTTTCTTCCAGTGTTAAACCCACTTTCAAAGCACCTCTTCTACGAAAAAGAACATCTGGTTGTATTCCAAACCTGAACCAATCTACTTACCTCCCTCATTTCCCTAGCTAATTGGAGAAACAAGCATTTATTAGAGACTTGCTGAAGTTTGCAAATGACATCTACAATAAAGGACTAGAGAGGTTTCCAAGAGATGTTGAACTCCTGAATTTTCAGGAATGGTTCTTCGAGAACGATAAGAAATTGCTTGCAAAATTTCAAAGACACATTCAAGAAGTTTAACAACAGAACTAACAGAAAATGGACATGAAACTCACTGAAAAAGCAAATCTAAATGGACTTCCAGAGAAAGATTAACATAGCAATAATTTAGCAATTAATTAGGTTCTAGAAGGCAGCTCAATAAGGGAGGAATTAAATGCTGGCAAAGAGAATGAAGAAAGTTAATTCAATGATTTCTGCTAATTAAGTCTACAAAGAGATATTCACAAAAATTGCAGAAACGAGAATAAAGAAAGTTGAGGAAGATAACTCAACCTGCTGAGGAAATGATTCTATTTCAATAATAATATTGATGGCCTTTCTCCCATTTTTAGGTAGCATAATTGGCATTGTTTGATTAACTGTGTTTTTATTAATTAGATAACTTGAAAAGAATAATGTTAAAAATACAAGAAAAAAGAGTTTTTGAGATTGATTTCTTAGATTTGAAATAATTACAAGCTCGGTGGGATAACTCAAGTCGCCACAATTACTAAATTACTAAAGAAAGTAAACTTAATGAAAGCAATATGTTGAAGAATAAGAAAGCGAAAGCAATCAATCTCTCTCAGTTTTTCTTTCAATTACAATTAATTAATTGTTTTAGATACTTTGAGTTGATAATTAATAGTAAATATTCCTAGTCTGTGTGCTTAGAAAGAATATTAAAAACTCAAGGAGCGCATCAATGTACGCTCGTGCTTTACATCATTCTTGCTAAGATGTTGGAAGAACGATCAAGCGCACTAAGCAAAAACATATCTGGGAATTTGATTTTGAATTGAGTGAATATGAAGCTGAGAAGCATGAAGTCATTCTTTATTATTCAGTAGTATCAGGGAAGAGACAAATATATCTGGATGGGCAGAAGATTTCAAGTTGCGTTGGGTAAACAGATTGACACACTTTTGATTCTATAAATAAATATTCTCAGATGATTGTGTGATCACTTGTTTGATGGCGTAAATTGTCTTTCAAACAGCTAGTATGGTAATCTCTAGATGAAGTTCCTGATCGATAAGTACAAAAATGTCGCATTGATTCAAGTCGATTCTGATGGGAAATACACTCTTCTTATCAATAATGTCAAATTCAAAGATCTTTATTAAGCAGGTCAGTTTCATAGAATTATCAAATTACTATGAGATTATTTTTTATTGTTGTTTGCAATGTCCTTTTGTATGATGATTTAGTGGATCAAGGAGAAAAAAACAATAAGTCACTCGTTGAGAACAGATAGATCTCCTAAACTACTACTAATACTCCCACAACTCAGAAGATATAATAGCGAAAACGGATGAGTTTACAAGAATACAATTTAGAGGAAGATGCGTCAGATGAAGACACTAGAAATCATGTTGGTCTCATCGAAGATAGATACTTCAACAATATTCCGAATGGGAATACAAAGGGAAATCCTTAACTCTTCGATGGACCTATCGTCAAAGGAGACTTCAATCAAGAGTAAATCATTTGATTTAGGAAAATATTTCAATAATTTCAAAAAATACTCCGAAATAGGTGTATTTATTTGGAAAATTTAGTTTGTTTTTCTGTGTTATTTGCTTGTTTCTGATTGCTTTTTCAATGAAAATGAGAATTAATTGATTTTATTAACTAGGGTTACTCAATAATTAGATGCTAGATTCAAGTCGTTCGGATTAAATAATGAAAGAAATGACGAAAACAATCCGGATAAAGCATAACCATTAGGTAAACATATTGAAATTACAAGCAGCTAATTCCTTAACTTCAAAAATGTATCTTAGATTCAAAAGCATAGAAGAATAATAGCAATAATAAAACTAAGGATATTGACCCTTGTCCATTCTTCGGATAGAATTTCGATTCTTGGCTCGTAAATGATCCAAGCAAAACCAAATCTTAGTAGTAGTCCTCTTCTAAATCTTAATTGTAGCAATAGTAAGAACATTAATAGCTTCAATCCCTTTCTTAAACACCACCAAAACCACAATAATAGCAACCGTTCTAATAATCCTAAAATATTTTCTAAGAAACTAAGTCTACTTCAATAATAAATAACAGCAATCCTACTGTTTCTAACACTGAGGATATTTTTGAGCCTGCTGCAAACACCAACTAAGATGCCTAACAAAGAGCAATTACATTTGGTTTTGGCAAGAGCAACATTTAGAATTCTACAGTTGTTTTAGACTAAGACAGAACAACAACAATGGCATGGCCTTCAAGGGAAACATTCAATCAAGTTGAGGGAAATATCAACAATAATTCTAATATGAATGTCAATAATAACAACAGTAATTTTCTTAGCAGTAATAATGGTAACATAAATTCTAGCAGTACCAACCTCAATACAAAGACTAAAGATCCCATAAACCTGTTTGCTTTAATGGAAGGCAGTGATCCTGATGAGATCGCTAGGCAATTCTCAAAATAAGACTATCTATGAGGAATTTTGGGAGAGAAAAAAATATTGATTTCATCACATATCTACCCAACACATTATTAAAAAATATAACTATTTGTATTTCTTGGTCTTTTCTCTGCTTTTTTCAATGGTTTTTAATAAAGAAATATCCTATTTATTGTAAAAAATAATTTAGGCCTAATTCTTTTGTTTTTATTCTTAGTCTTAATAGAAATACTAAGTTAGGTCGAAATTATATAATCACAAAAAATAACTGAATTCTTTTCTTTGTTTTTCCTCTCAGAATTTAGCAAAGAGATTATCCATAACAGCTCCTCCAAGTTAAGCAATGTTCGGTCCACCTTTAACTTCAGCGTCGACGTAGAGTTTTCTAGCGTATTCATCAGTTGCAGGGTTGGCCCTGTCGTAATCCTAAGATTTTCAAACAAGCATAATTAACTCACATTCTCAGAGATTTCAAAAAACAAAACTGTTGATCTTGAGTAGTATTTACGAATTGGAAGTTATGGATGTTGTCTTTGTATTTCTCTGTGAGATCAGGGCAGGATTTAACGTAGAACAGCGCAACATTCACGGAATCCATGGGCAACACGATATTCAAGATACCAAGACAAATTCCAAGCAACGAAAACCAAGAAACTTAAGCTTCTCTCACCATGATGTACTCGTAGATCAAGTTAGCGAGCTAGACATAAAAGCACACAAAGAATAAAAGTTTGTTGTTAAAAAAAGGGGGGGGGGAGGGGGGATTAAAAAGTAATTTGGAGGTTTACGCAATAGACTGGGAGAATGTACTCCATGAGTTCTATCATCTCCAAGGAGATTTGATTGCTCATGGAATATCGGATTGTGCGATGGTTCATGATCTTGTACTTTTAAAAGAAACAGACAAAGAAAACCGTTATTCAAGCTATGAAAAAGCTGGTGGTTTTGTTGGTTACTTTTTGAATGAAATACAGCACAGCGATGCCTGCAATAGAGAGAATAATACCCAGAGGGATAAGCGGGGCATAGAACGCAGTGAACAGCATTGTCTTCATCAAACTACTGTACTCAAAGGCAAGATTATGCTCAGGTTCTTCATAAAGTGTATTGATTTATCTTTATGTCATGGTCTGCTTTTTAGCCAAGTAATTTCGGTTTATTAACCGATATAATCTGCCACCGTCAACCATAATCGAAGCTGCTGCAATCAAGGAGTTCGTGATAAACACATACTGCTAGTTGTAGATCAAACCACCTAGTTAGAGATTATAAAAAATAGTGAAACAACTAATAATTTAGCTCATTTTAAATTAAAAAATCTCATTATTTTCTTAATTAAAGTCATTAAGTTTCAAGTTGTTAGATGGTTAAATTCTCCTACCTGCCATGTAGATGTTATCCTCTGCTTGTTGACGGTTGGTGAAGAAATCAAACGCAACCTTAATTGTGAATGTAATAATAGCTGTGTTGATAAACTGTGTGACAGCGAGCTTTGATCCGAGAGAAGCAATTTCATTCGTTTTCCTATGATGTCTCTCGTAACTGATTAAAGGTAGAAAAAGATACACAAGTCATTTTTTTTAGATGAAAGAAGTTTGAAAATGTGTATTATTTTACATGGATAGTTTTGTGAGACACAATTAAAGGACATAGTTGAGCATTGGGATAACAACGGAGATAACCAATGCAATTAGTTTAACTTTCCAATCTGAAGAGGTCATAGTCACTGCTTGTTGCTTTCCTTTTTTATCGAGGACAATCGTCGTAGTTGAGCCAGATTATTGGAGTCGAAGTAAGTACATGATAATTACGAAACTTATCAGCAGAAGGAAGAACGTGACTGCGTTGGAGATAAGGTTTCTCACATGTTGCTCCTATGGTGTGATTTCCAAGAAGTTCCAGTTCACATCGGTAGGTTCAGGTGCTTCAAATATCTCCGCAGTTGCGCCGTTTATTTATATTTATTTACTAACTTATCCTCCAAAGCAAGAGCAGCAGCTTGGATCTTACGCAGCAATCAACGCATTTTTAGCTTTTTCGGTGTTGAGAGTAACAAACACATGTCCAGTGAAATCTTCATTGTTTTCTCTGTTCACTCCATCATAGTACTGTTGTTTCTTGGTCATGATATCCTTTTTGATTTAGTCAAGTTAGTCTTCATATTCTTACTGTGTTTTGCCTTCAAACTCAGTGATTTCGGGGGTGAGCTTGAATTTTCGAAGTTTCTCAATTATTGCAGCTCTTAAATCCATAAGTGCATTTATCTTGCCTAATTTATAGCAGACAGTGATGTTGACAATTTCAAATAGCGGTCTATTTTCTTCATTCCCTTCGATATGATGCTGTTCAATTTACTAAGAGATATCTGCTCTGATGCTATCTTCGATAGAAATATCATTTCCATATGCGGGAATGCCTTTTATCCAAATCGTGTAGTCACTGGGTGAAATTAGTAACTCATCGCATTATTCATTGAGGGATCGCTAGTTTGTTCGGAGATACTACAAAACACAGATGATTGTGAAGACTGTGATGAGATTCATGACATCTTATAAGAAAATGAGTTCAGTATCGTTTCTTTTGTTTGCGAGAGAAAGCAATGTTGTCCATGAGAGTTAGCAAATATCTTTGACTTTTTTACCCTTTTTAATCATTTCTTTGATAACATCGTCTTCTTAGCAATCTGTACCAGTGAAGGCATTCGAGAAAATATTGAAGGAGCCGCTGGAGATGAAAATCAAGAAAAGCACCAGCATGCAGCTCTTCATGAAATCAAAGTACATCGGGTAGCCTGAACCTAAGAAATACAGCTCAATGTTTTCACACCCGACACTTAGAGATTCCTCTCTGAGATATTTTCCAGAATAGTTGCAAATTCGCTTGAAATCAGTCTTCTATTCCTTTCCGTTAACAGTAGTTGTCTTGGAGAACAGTTTAGGCTTCTTACCAGTGAAGGATAGCTGAGAAAAGAATGCAAAAAAAGAAGAAGGTTAGTACACATAATCTTGAAGGCAAAAAGATAATTGTGAGGTAAAAACTAGCCATTATAAGTGAGCTACCAGAGCTAAATTAAGCGATAAATATTCATTAAAATACAGAATTATTCAAGGAAAATAAATAAGGGGGATATTGCAATTACAATTTCAGGCAGAAGTAGCCTTTTTATGTAAATACAGAGGTAATAAATCTTAAAATGATAAAGGCAAACCCATAAAAAATCAATATCCTTCTTTCAATTTGACAAACCAAATTGCATTTTCTTAGGAAATAATCATCTATCTGTTTAAAGCACCATTCTTTCATTTGTCTGAACCATACAGGTTCGACAGTTTATCCAACTTCTATTCAATTTTCAGAAGATTTATGTGATTCTAAATCATTATGATCAATAATTATTAATTGTTTTACAGCATATTCCTAAGCTTTTGTGACTGCGCGGTCCATATCTTTCGGGAACAAATCAGGGTCAACTGCCTTGAGACTGCTGTGATCTTCAAGTTACTCGAAGAGTTTAAAAACATCTGCCATTTTCTTAGTGAACCTTTGACTCTTGTTTTTTATTTTTCTTTTTGCTAAGTCAAATCTAAATTTTATTTATCAATTGTACTAGTCGCGCTGATTCACCAGAAAACTCCTAAATTTAATAAATTACAAGATTCTCAAGTAACTGGAATTAAAAGATACACTTGCATGCTTGAAACTTTACTTTTCTTTATTTTCAAATAAAAATTTACTTGATTTCATATCTTTAGACACACGAAGAAGAGTCAGTTTGGTATTATTTTTCCAGAGAATTCAAAATATCATACAATTTGTATAATTTTAGGTAAACAAAATGCTGAAAAAATATTATTCTAATAAATTGTTTCCTTTCAGATGTTTCTAGCAGATGTTGCGAGTAATCAAAAATAATAATTGTGGCAGTGTGTATTTCGTTAAATCACATAACAAAGGGTTAAAAGAAAGCAGTTTTTGAAGATAATTGATGAATAATCTGTTAATGAATTGATATGTTTATTTTCTGATGATTTTGAAAATATTTTGTATTGTTAATATTGAAATTAATTATGTTAGACTGCCGAATGACTTAATTAATCTTTTCGAAGCATTCAGAATATCCAAGCAAGGGGAAGGAAAGAAAGATAGAATCTCCCGAGTTCACATACTTAATGATATTAATTGATTTTTGTTAATTAATTTCAAGAATAATCTTCAGCGAATCTATTTAAATTTTCTTTTTGTTCTTTTTTTTGTTATCCTCATTTTCACACAAATGATGTTAATTGAAAGTAAGAATATTGCAGTAATCCTCTCAAAAGCAGGTAAATACCATTATTGCAAGGTGCTTTCAGCATTTAGCAGCAAACAAGAAAGAAACCCGCAGACACCTGAAGAGGCTTAGAAGAGAATTCAAGAATTGATGAAAGGATACTAAAACAAAGATATGCAAAGAACTACCATCGATGAAGCAGCTATCAAGGAAAAACTCAAGAATCGTGAGACTAAATTACCGATTAGGAATTATGAAATCAGCAAAGATGGAATGTACTATAACCCTAAGACAAATGTGAATCCAACTAAGGAGATTTTCAATTTCTCTGAAGATTTTCTTAAAAAGAAGAATGCGTAAATAATATTTCTTGAAATAACTTTAAAGTAGCAAGCTAATCTAATGCTATTTTGGACAAACTTATTCAAAAATCATTTGATAATTTTTATGGATTGTTTTTATGTAAAAATAGATGTTAAATCATTGTGCTTTTCTTTTGCTTTTCACTTTTTAGAATCACTCAAGTTTATGGATTAGGTAATGGGTATTTCTCAGTAAATGGAGTATGGTATCCAGGTAGTCTCATGATATTCCCAAATTAAGTTTTCCTCTGGGACGTGCAGACAGCAGCTGATATTCGATCTCATTCTCTTGATTTCCTTGAAGTTGTCAAACCAAGACCAAGTAAAATTAACAAAATATTTTAAGCAAACATATGGACTGCAATTAAGTAAACGGCTTTTACTTTTATGACATATAGACTACATAATTATCGGCACTGGCAAGGAGAAGTTTTTCTTAGAAGATTCTATCTACGAGAGATTCACTAAACTCAAAATCAAAGTTGATGTGCTGCCAACAGTAAACAAACATTCAAAAAAATAATTTAGTAATAACAACTTGGGAATTGCTTATTTAATAGTTTGAAGCATGCTCGACATTTAATGTATGTGCTGAAGATGGCATGAGCATATGTGCACTTATGATCCCTGCTAATCTTTGAAGGGAGAGAAATGACTAGAAAGGAAAACAGAAGTTTTAAAGAAGAGGTGAAATTTATTTTAGTGTTTTGGATATTCGTATTGAAATTATTAGTGTAATTTATGATGTTATTTGAAATTCATTGCCCGACCCAAACAGAAAATACTTCAATTTACAAATTAGTATTGATTTAAATGCACTTTTGATGCAAAAACCCAATTAAAAAGATTAACTTTAATTTTTTTGACTTTTAGAAATAATTATTATTATTCACAAATTTGTAGTTTTAAAATGCATTAAATCTTTAACAACATTAAAAAAATGAGTGAATCTCATGACAGATAGAGAGAACTTGCCTTCTCTCCTTGTGAAGATGAACTTCTTAGCACAGAATCCCATTATTCTTAACTATGATATTCGTTATTCTCATTTATCATTTTTTCGAGGAGCACTTAATGTTGGTTTTCTTATTAGAAAAGTGAATCATTTTCCTACTAATCTTGTGACTAATTCAATAATATTTACTTATAATTCCTGCTAAAAGTGGTTTCCATGTCGTTTTGAGCTTCACATTCGTCCTCTATGAGTTATTTCTGCATTATTTGTAACGCTCTGGCTTTGAGAAATAATTTTGTTGCGAATAAATATCTGCTAATTGACTCCTCAAACTTTTCCAGCTAAGACTTGTTTATGCTACATTGATCTGCATTTAACCAAATATGATTGTTTTGAGGCTAGATTTAAGCAAGATACATCACTTATCTTGATTGAAAGTCATAATGTTTTGCAATTAAGTGATCTACAAGATAGGGTTAATGCACTTAGTTAGAAGGTGCATTCATTTTATATGGATTCCTGGAAAGGACTACTTTCTCTGTAGGGTTCAGTAATTTTGGAACTGTTATCTTTTTCTTGTTATCTTAGGAAACATAACTTTCTTATTTTCTTTCTTGAAATTCATTATACTTGATTGTATTCATGCGATCTGTTTAGTCTAATGAAGTAGAACATTCTTTGAGAATTTAAGAATCAGCTTCATTGCTGTCTGTCTAATAGATAGTCTATTATGATTCTTGAGTTATCTTGTGCTATTAACAAGTTGAACTGAATTACTCCTGTTGTTAAAAATCAACAGGGAACCTATGATCATTCTCATATTTGGGTGTTTGTACAAAGGTTTTCTGATTAAGATTATTATTTTACTCAACTTGACTTTGAAATTAGCTGCTATTTATCAAGCTATTGTATTCCTGGTAATAATTTATTCTTTTTGAATTTCCCAAGAGAAGTTATTCATCTTTTGAATTTAAAATCTATTCAAAAAAGAGATAATTGTCTTCAAAATGGGGAACTAGCTTTAATTAAGCTTGCTAATGTGTCATAATAATCAAATAATTTCAATCTTTTTTTTACAAATAATTTAATATTATTGCCAAATGGAAATCTTCAAGTAATTTTTAATAAAATTAGATTCCTTCTATTAATTCACCAAAAAAATGATAATAAGTTACCCAAATATTAGCAAGAATAATTGAATTATTCTTATTAATTTCTTAATTAATAAGCAATTTTTATTTTGAGGGGTTGGGGTTGGGGTTGGGGTTGGGGTTGGGGTTGGGGTTGGGGTTGGGGTTGGGGTTGGGGTTGGGGTTGGGGTTGGGGTTGGGGTTGG
>Ga0302271_10005075_pt1 | contig 10177 bp, 5 predicted proteins | sample III_Bog_N1_1_FD_198767 | JGI IMG/M metagenome (GOLD analysis project Ga0302271, IMG submission 198767) | Peat permafrost microbial communities from Stordalen Mire near Abisko, Sweden - III_Bog_N1_1 | ecosystem: Environmental > Terrestrial > Soil > Wetlands > Peat | place: Sweden: Abisko... | reverse complement strand
AAACGTCGAAATCATTGCTTTCTTAGCTATTTGAAAATGATATTTGTGATACTCTCATGAAAAATTAGGCTTCAATTCCTGCTTATCTCTTGTACCATTACAATAAACTCTGTGTAAATCAAGATTCCCTTGACAAATCGAATATCCAATAATAACTACAACTTGTTGCTAAAGGAGTTTCAGGTCTGACTAATTAAGTCTTAGCTCTAAGTAGCGACATTTTAGAATTCTCAACTTTAACTGACTCAGTATTGATAGAAAGTCAAATGAGATCAATACTTAACTCAGAGATTTCGAAAAGCTTTTTAATTCATGGTTTTGAGCTTCCTTTGAACACAATAGCATATATGTTAGAGCTGCTTTAATAGGGATACATGAATAAAAGCTAGACTTTACTGGATCTTTTTGTTAATTATTTTGCAATAGCAGGCTCACTTCTACTTGTTTGTTCGCTTACAGTTTGCTTGCTGTATTTGAAAACAATGAAGAATAATCTTAAAGATCTGACATTTTCTCTTACTCTTCTACCGTATGAAAGACTAATTGATGACAATTCAATATCGATTCTGAGAAATCTTAAATAATCCCAGTGAAGAGAAGATAAAAAGATTATTATGTAAAAGTTATGATTATGATTTTAAGAAACTATTTGTTGCTTTTTTGTTTTAATAATTAGTCTGATTTGATTTGAAAAAGTAATTAAATGATAACAAATCTTACTAGATGATTTACATATCACTTTTTATTTTTTTCAATAGAGATGAAACGGGTTAAACTGAAAAATAAAGAAAAATAGAAGAAATCCGCGAGATTTAGGCACACAAACTAGCCAAAGGAAAAAAATCCATTAAAAATTCAGAAAAGAAAATATTATTATAAAAAGCAAAGAATTAACGAAAATATCGAACTAGAATACCATTTGTAATCAAATGTTTCATGAAATTCAAATGGAGACTCAACAATTCTAAGAATCTATTGTTAAAAGAAAATTAATAAGAGCATAGAATCTTTCAAAACTGATGGAAAAACTACAATAGACACCTAGTTAATTAATAGATTCAATCCAATATTTTCATCGCGAGAATAGTATTGAAGAAAATGAAGCATAGTATTTAGGAGAAGAAATTTCAAAGTGTGTTACTCTCACTAGTCTAGGTTTATATCTCGGTGAGAATAGTATTGGTGAGAATGGTGCAAAGTATTTAGCAGAAGCAATTTCAAAGTGTCTTACTCTAGCTTCTTTAAAGCTAGATCTTAGTGAGAATAGTATTGGTGAGAATGGTACAAAGTATTTAGCAGAAGCAATTTCAAAGTGTGTTACTCTTACTTCTTTACAGTTATATCTCAGGACTAATAGTATTGGTGAGAATGGAGCAAAGTATCTAGGAGAAGAAATTTTATAGTGTGTTGCTCTCACTTCTTTAAGTCTATTTCTCAGCCGTAATAGTATTGGTGAGAATGGTGCAAAGTATTTAGGAGAAGGAATTTCAAAGTGTTTTACTCTTATTTCTTTAAACCTAGATCTCAGGAGTAATAATATTGGTGAGAATGGCGCAAAGAATTTAGAAGAAGGAATTTCAAAGTGCGTTACTCTCACTTCTTTAGTTCTTGATCTCACCCATAATAATATTAGTGAGAATGATGAAAAGTATTTAGGAGAAGGAATTTCAAAGTGTGTTACTCTCACTTCTTTAGGTTTATATCTATGGAGTAATAGTATTGGTGAGAATGGTGCAAAGTATTTAGGAGAAGGAATTTCAAAGATTATTACTCTTGCTTCTTTAGATCTAGATCTCAGTGAGAATAGTATTGGTGAGAATGGTGCAAAGTATTTAAGAGAGGGAATTTCAAAATGTGTTACTCTCACTTCTTTAGATCTAGATCTCAGGTATAATAGTATTGGTGATAATTGTGATATAATATTAGCATAATTAGTTATCAAAGCCAAAAGATTGATAAAATATCAAATTTATGTTTGATGTTAATGATTTTTATGCTTCATAAAATTAAACAAGTATTTTCAAAGTATTTAACTTACTTCTCTAATACTAAATTAGTAGATTGACACACTATTAGATCATTTATCATCCTCTTTCTTTTCTTCTCTTCTTACTAACGATCATTTCATTTAATAATACGATAGCCAGCCAATAATGAAGCCTACTAAGCATTTGTTCTAGCATATGAAAAAACCATTTCCGTATTGAAATCCTTCTCAGCAAACTTCATAAGATAACTCTCCATTCAATAGCTACTCCCTAAATCGACTATTGATTTATCTGAGTATCTTTTGTGGCAGTATCCTAGACTCAAAATTAATCTGCACTCCCTAGTTATCTCTTGTTCTATGCTGATAAAGTCTGCATTGATCGATTCTCCCCTGACTAAACTAACATACCAGGGTAGCTGACTTCAATTAGTAATTGAATTGTTGGGATATCTTAAATTCGTCTAAGATTTTGGAAGTTATGTTCTAGAATTAAGTTAAATTTTAGATCCAACTGCTAAAGACACCTTAATGATTAATATTTTTAATTCTGAGTAAGCTAATACCTATCTCCTTCATCGATTTAAGCTTCCCTTGAGTGTCCTCGTTTATTTTCTTGATCTCCTCCAATAAGGTTTTGCAGATTAAAGTAAACACTTCTTAATATTTTAGTGTATTTTCTCAATATTAGGAACATTTCTCATTTTATTTTCAGTTTAAACTCTTATTTATTTCCTGATAAATATTCGGAAGACTCTATGATGCTATATTTGCGTTAACTGTGGTTCTTTTTAAAAAACTTATCGATGAAAATGCTATTTAGATTCTGAAAAATATTAAGAGTTCTACGCCTAAATTAGACTTCAAAAAGTGTGATAATGGTATTTTGTGTAATTAATTACGTTAGCAACTAAGTATTGATTGGCTAATTCCTTACTTATCGTAGTAGAAAAATAACTTAAAGATTGTAAATCAATTTTTTATTTTTATTTTTAGTGTTTTTGGGGAGAAAAAAATCATTGAAAGGAAAGGTGAGAAGGGCATGATTTTCTAAAGTATAAATTTCCTCTTTCAGTAGTCTATTAACATCAGATAAACATACTTAACTACAACTTAATCCAAGTTGTTTTGATTGAGAAATATAAATCAAACCTTAAATCTCTCCTGTATTATTTCTTATTTCTCAAATGGTTTCAATATTTTTCATTTAAAATCTTAAAACAATTCATAACATTCATCTTATTTAGCTTCACCTTTAGCCTCGCCATGGCTTTGTAGCCTATTAAAATAATTATTGCAACACAGCCAAGATTTCTTTTTCCTTACAAGAGATAATTTTTCAATAAATTCATTTAGGTTTCCTTTATAGCAAATGGCAGATTTCCCCTTTTAATTTGGTTCACTCTTTTTTCTAATTTTACTAATTTGGCTTACATCTCATGTGGCCTGTGTCAAATTTCATATCAAACCAATCTAATTAAGTTCTTTATCTTATTAAAAAAACCCAAAAGTTACTCCTCTTTTGATATTTCTATGAAGCTAAAATTGGTTCTTTTCTAACAAGTTACACATGATTTTTTTTAAAAAAAACACCACAAGTGCTTAACATCATACTGCTTAAAATACCACTTAAATTTAACTTCCTTTCAACAACATAAATTAGAAAACTAACTCTTAATCTCAAAGCTTTTCCACTTAGTGGATAACTTATTTAATGAATTATTCCTAAATTGCTCATTGGAAACTATCAGTGCAATCTTACAAAGAGTTTTACAATTGATTCTCACAGGTAAAACTAGAAATACATCATCTGCAGATAATTCTGCAAGGGAGAATAATAATTACCCTTTTGGAAAATTTAATATTTTTTTGATTACAGTCTGCTGAATTCGATTTCAAGCCTAAAATTTACAATCTCATAAGCCCTTACAATTATAAATTTATTTTGTTACTTCCCAAAGTTCCACCATTCAATCATCCAATTAGCTTTCTGCTGGAAAAAAATAGCTTTTTCGTTTTTTTAATTTAGTTGTTTAAAAATAAATTAGGAGAGAGAGTTTCTATTTCTTCTTTGTCATACAAAAGCACATCTTTTGCGATGAAAAATGCAGTGAAACACTATTGCGCAACCGTCATGGAGATCATGGAAGAGAATTAGCGATGGCAAGCACCGATAGGAGTGCAAGCTGGGTTTATTGCAGTTTTCTTTATGCAGATAGGAGGATATTTATTCTATCATAATCCAGAGAAGCCTATCTACAATGAAGTGCATTTTTACATTGCGTACATTTTTGAGTTTTCTACTGGAACTTACCTGCTGCAGATGAAAGGCAACGACACTTTGACACTAGTATGGTATGGAATAATTTCAGCGATCATCTACCTCTGCTTTATTTACATTGGAATCATTACTTACCTTCGCTTGAAGTAGAAGCAATTCCTTCAAAGTTAAAAACACTTGGTTCTTCATGTGAATAGCCTTCTTCATACGTTTTTCTCATTTTATTACTGGATATTTTAATTGCCTTTTTTAGAAATCAGCCTTTAGTTCTTATCTTGTAATGAGCATAGCTTTCTAATCAACTACAGATCAGAATCAGGATGTAAATCTAAACCTATGATTCTCTCAATTTTAGGCTCTTTTTCAGCTTTTTTCTCAATTCTAATTGGAATAACAGTTCTGCTATTTTTGCGATGTTTTGCTTTCAATGAGCCCAACCCTCTCAAAAGAAATTATTCCAACTTATAACTTGCTTCTCTCCTTTTCATGTATGCGATTTTATTCGTCAGCTTTCTCTCTTCACCTAATGTATTCAGTTATTTCTGTGGGATTATTGGAGGAGCTTTGCTAATTTTAAATCTAACGATTAACCCACCATTGAACAATCCTATCCTCAATAATATCTACACATTCAGCGCATGTTCCTACACCATTATTTCTATTGTAGTATGCCTATGGACATATACTTCGATTATGGACAGCAATGAAGTGATTTTTATTCTCTTTCTTCTTTCTTCTCTGTTGTACTTTGGAGTCCATCAGTGGATGCAAATTCAGTAGATCACTCTTTATGAACTCACCAAAACTAAATCCTTAAGGTAAATAAATATTGTACAACAATTAAGCAGATTTAATTTGAATTTCCTTCAAAGAAGTGCAAATGAAAAAGGCATATTGCTATTGTTAGAATTTAAATCCATTTATTTATTTTTCTACATAGAGAAGACGATGGAAGAAGTTTAGAAAAACTTGTCTAGCAACTTGAGAATCTCGAAAGTCTTCTAGAAGAAAAAGACCAAAATAGATTTAGGATTATTGAAATGCTAAACAATCACAAAAACGACTGTGAAATTTCTGATTGTTGCTGTCATCGGGAGTAGTTTTTCTTCAACGGACAAGTGAATGTTCCCTGTGTTTTAAATCTAATCGAAGAAATCTTTTGTAGAGGCTTAGATCACTCTTTAAGAGGTCAAAACTAATTAGATTTAGATAACGGAAATTCATAATCATGGATAAAAATAGACAGAGGGAAATCGAGAGTTGAAAGTGTCATTATGAAATACATTACTTTCCTTGTAAGAGTCATGGTTAAACCTACAAAAGGATATTTTGAGCTCAAGAAATACATCTCCAAGGAAAGATCACTTTCTTGGTATTTTGAATTGATATCATCTGTGCTTTCAGAGAGAATTGAAGCTAACATTGAATATGCTCAGAAATTCCTTGGATCGTCAATTTAGTCTAATGAACCTAAAAACTAAATCGATCCTATCAAAGAAGGTTTAGATCTTCGTAGTGTTATTGATTCCGATGCTCAAAAGAGAGTGTTTCTCCCATAACTTGCTTAATTTTTTCAAAAAAAGAGCGAATTCTGGAAGAATTTGATTTCTACACCAATTTCCATTACGTATTTCTCAAATCAAGTTTAACTCCTATCTCAAGCAGGAAACGAAGTGCGAATTTTTGTAAGAAAACATTTCGCGAACCAGCCAGCTAAGTTGACCTAACACACTGATATTATCAAAGCAAAAGTAAGAGGATAAATTTATTTCTTTTTTTAGTTTTAGCAATTAATTATGCAACATTACCTTAATTTTACCATTATTATCTAAATTTTCTCATTTTTTTCTTTGTTTGTTATCTTTTTCTCCATATTCGTAGATACTTTCAATTTACTTCAGCGGAGTGAGTGCAGAGTATCAAAGTGCATATTCCTACTAAAACATCGTGTGGTAGCAGCTTTCCAGTGATTATTTAAAGTCCCTGAACGTCCTGAATGGTTTTAGTATCCTAACTGGAGATGTCTAATGCATGCAGATCAGCATGGCGAAATATCCTGGGAAAATTCTCACAAAAAAACATCTTCTGCTAGCTGAATTTTTTGGTTACTCAATGTCAGGATTCGAAATTATTAGAAATATCCAGCATCTTATGCCTCCATTCTTTGCAGGTTTTCATGATTCATTAGTTAATAACATGGCATAAAGAGGATTCTCTCCTATTTTATCTAGCAAACTATGTAGTTTTTTCTTAGATTCTTAAGGATTTCTGCAGCATGTAAATATCTATCTGTCAAATATGCAAGGACTGCATGATGACTATTGCATTTAGGCTGCTTTTTTGAAGTTGAATTCTCGCGAATAATTCATTATTTTCGATGACATGGGGGTTGTTAGAGGAATATCTCAAGCAATATTTAAACTCCTCTTTAAAGTTAGGAAATAATCATTTTCCAACCAAATGAAGCTGTTCTTCAATACAAGTGGAAAGAGCAAGTAAACATATGTAAAATACTAGAAAAATAGGGTTTTTTTAGTTTGGTTCAAGGTAATATTTCTTTCACATATTTTTTTTGTTGATAGGCTCAGGAAACAGGCATCCTAGATGTAAGTTAATTTGTCGAAATAATCAACATCTACTTGATGATACCTTAGTTGATTAAGTACACGTAAAAGCATTTAGCTCAAGCTGTTCCAAAGTATCCAGCACTCGATCCGAAATATTTCAACTCAGAGCAATAAATTTGCCACATGGAGTAGATATCTATTTCAGTTCCTATTTAGCTTCTTTCTTTAAATAATCTTCTCAAATAAATTATTTCAGAACAGGAAATCCCTGCTGAGTATACTTCTAAAATCAATAATCTCACTCCCTAAAGTGGTTTCATTACCTCTTCTGCTACTCCTGAAAAACCAGCAATTCCTGCAGAATCTTCATTTTCATTGGGATTCTAGACTTTCTTTCAACATTATTTAAAAGTATTAGCTAAATCTTTTTTTAATTAGAATTTTTCAACAAATATTTGGTTTAATTTCAAGGAATAAAAGGAGAATTCACTTTACAGCTCATTAAACGTGAAGTTTAATTTGACGAAGAAGACATACTGGTACTTAACAAGCAATGGGAAAATGGCAAACAAAGTCTTGTTTGTAATGGAAGTGGTCGAATCAGTTGATATAACTTCAGTGAACACTGCAAATCACAATCTGAATGATTCCGTACGGTTATTAGAAAAAGAATCAAGTCATAATGATCCATTTGGTTCATTTTCTGAGAACAGTATTCATTTTAATCAAAATGTGAACAACAACAGCACAAAAATCAGCAATGGATACAATAAAAGTCCTGAGAAAAACAAAAATAATTTAATCATAAATTAGTTAAATTAGTTTACTTAATCGTTTGATGAGAATGGCAAAATTGAAACCAACTTTATAGAAACTCCAAAACAAATGAGTCCTTCAAAGATCAAGAATATTCTCCCATTTAACCATGATAATTTTGTACCTGAATTAATAATCTCTCCAAATAGTGATCGATAATTGATATCTGAAAATGAAATCCATGAAAATATTCTTAATCATTATCTCGATTCCAATAAATCAAATGGAAATCATCGAAAATCGATTAACAAAAGTGAAGTTGTATTTATTTAAACAAATAGGAAGAGATCTTAGAATTTCAAATCTACACAAGAGAACTTGATCTCAACATAAGGAAACATGATAATCTCAGAAAATACAGAAAGAGATCCTCTTAGATTAGAGTACACTGATATTTTAAATGCAGTTCATTAACACAATTTTTAGTAAAAAGAAAGAGATTAAAAGTATTTTAAAAGCACAACAAAGTAATAATCTAAATCAAGTATTCAAAGATAGGATTCCAATAAATATGAGTCATAACCCCCTTAAGGAAACGAATCTGACTAAGATAGTAGTGTAGCATCGATTAGAGGTCAGGAGGAATGCAACACAAATAAAAAAACAGAAAGATAAAATTAGCAAATTAAGGCTGAGAAAAACAATAAATAAATTGAAAAATTGCTTGAAGATAACAAGAATAACAGTGCACTTGCAGCTAAAAGATCAAATTATGTTTCTCGTAAATAACAAACATTACATTAACAAAGCGAGCACAATATTCTTGAAAAAATCAAGCAAGAAAGGCTACACAATTAATAAATAAATGCCTCTCTATCGAAAACGTCATAAAGAAGCAAGGTGAACACTCTCAGCTAATATCTCATGCAAGATATGATCAAAAAACCAAAACTATTCTACTAAACAGTCATTCTCTCCATTTTCAGTAAGGACTAAATTCTACCAATTTCAAATTAAACTAATTATCTTTGTTTTTGCATTTCTTTTCAGCCATTCTCTTTGGTGTTTTTATCGGAGCAAGCATTTATTTCACATAAGTAACATCTGAGTAGCTGCAAGGAATCAAAACAGAAATTAATAACAGCTACATTATTTAGTATTAGCAAACTGTTTCCAGCAACATAACTCTGACAGGATCAAATCTTTTCCTCATGCTAGATGGAACAATTTATGATACAACTCTGACTTCGCAACTCTTCAGTAATGAACTTAAACTATGCAACGAGTTAGGGTTAAACTATTAACCTGCTCTAGCAGAGGCTATGCCTATAGTATTTAGTGTTATTGATGAAAATCCACTTAGCTACTCTTTTTAGGTTTTTTCAAATTCGTAAATAAAAAAAAGATATTTTTGTTAGAAATAATGATTTTGAGCTCATCACACTTTATTTATCAGATTTCAAAGTGAGCAAGTTCTCAGTGTAGAATAAGCCCTCTGGTAAGTTGGAGTCGATTCGTTTTATTCTTGCCCAAAAGATTATTAAGGTAACTATGTTCTCGGCACTTATCACATTGCTTTTTTAGCTTCAAATGTGGCGCAATTGGAAATAGCTTCAACGGAATTAACGAATCGAATGCTCAACTAAGGGTTAGGCCGTGATACATCGCTTATGGATGGAGTTTTCATAGCAACTTTTGTATCGATTAGTGTGGGTATCTCGAGTATTGTCGTTATATTAATAATCCTTAGAAGACACAGGTAATTCAAAGAAAGAGTACTTTTACTTGTCACAAGAGTGAGTAGACAAGAAGCTGAGAAAGAGATCATAAAATTCAAGAAATGTAGTCTGCTTTTGCTTGATCCAAATGAATCCTGGGCGAATTTTGATTTTGTCTCGTATCTCACTACGGATTTTGACAAAGAAGAAAAAATTAATCATGCTACAGACAACGAAATAAGCATACGCAGAAGCAGATAGTTTAACTAATAAGCTTAAGATAATAAGAATGAAGATTTCAAGGAGTAACATCGAGGTGAATAGCTTCTCAATGAATCTTTAGGAGCTGCTTAGACAGAAATAGAAACTTAAAAAATTATACCAAATAAATAATTTCTAAAAAAAGAAGGCCAAGCCATCGTTCGAACTAGATTAAATAAAAAAATGACAGTCGGTTTAGATAATATTTTGCCTTAATATCAGTAGTAGTAGTAGTAGCAGCCTTAAAGTGGGATACTAAAGCTACAAAAAAAATTACAATCTCGTTTAGTTTCTTCATAATTAACTACTCGAAGTTTATCTCCAATAAAAGAAATAAGTGTATTCGTAGGGCTGATCTTCATGGGATTTGTATTTATGCTGGTTGCAATGATTATTGCACTGGTTGAAAGCGCAAAATTAGATACAGCAGTGGCATTCTACTCTGAATTAATTTCAACTTTTTCATCAATTCGCGGATTTCTTGTTTTGAGTATTTTAGTCCTCATCACAGATCATTTCAAATTTGGGAGTTCTGCTTATATCACAAGCATTGTCTAAGCAAGGAATTAAATTTAATCATTTTCAAACAAATTCATTGATTGGCTTT
>Ga0302271_10005072_pt1 | contig 10179 bp, 5 predicted proteins | sample III_Bog_N1_1_FD_198767 | JGI IMG/M metagenome (GOLD analysis project Ga0302271, IMG submission 198767) | Peat permafrost microbial communities from Stordalen Mire near Abisko, Sweden - III_Bog_N1_1 | ecosystem: Environmental > Terrestrial > Soil > Wetlands > Peat | place: Sweden: Abisko... | reverse complement strand
ACAGAACTATCAATTGAGTAGATACTACAATTATAAATATCGTTTTTGTGGTAACAGAAGGTTGAAACCTGATTATAATTGGTATTAAAATAACAGTCAGCCAAACAACCAACAATAAATAAGGTGACACTACCGGATAACGATAATAACTTAAACCCCACCAAAGGCGTGATAATGGATATTGCAGGAAATTTTTAGCAATAAATGGAGAAGCAACTACGATTAACAAAAAACTAATAACGAAAACTCCCCATTGCATTTTAGTCAATTGTTTGAAATACAGAAGTTCTACAATCAAACATAAAACCCCGAAAACCCAAAATACACCACCGACAGTCCAATACAGGCTTGTCAACATAATTACGAATACTATGATTCTAAGTCGGGATTGCTTCAACAGTGTATAAATTTGAACAAAGCCCAGTGTAATAATCACTGCAATCAATGCTGTGAGTAAGAAATTCTCATCACAAAGCAATGCCCAAAATAAGACAGACGGAATAAAAGTCAATGAATAGAATAGTGACCTTGACTTCAACCTATTGGAAAGTGAACGTATTTGCTGTTGAAGGATAACCAACATCGCTGATATTACAAACGCACCTAACCATGAGTAATAGTAAAATTGAACAAAGAAAGTTCCAAGATAATCGGCAATACCCCCGGGACAACTTGCCAGATTAGAGAAATAATCAGATGTAAAGAGAAACATCTGCAACTGCTCTTGATAATGAAGATGATAATTATATTTTAAAGCGAAGAATGTGAATATCACTAAGCCGAACAGAAGTGGTGATAGTCGTTCAAGATATTTCGTAATTTTATTCATTGTGATTTGTTGATAGCATTAAGAAATTATTGTCAATAAAAATATCTGCGAATTATTTCGTGATGAGTGCTGACAGATTATTGAAACGGCATCAAAGAAACGAATTATTATTCATAAAATCAATTCAAATGAATAATTTTAAGCGGATTACAAATCTCTGTATTGGGGGTTACATAAAGCTTTCGAAGCAATACATTCCATTTCGACCAACCAACCGGGCCTGCAAATCGGAGCCAATACTATTACTTTGGGTATGGTTGGGAATTTTTGGTCAAACAGCTTATTTACGAGCTTATAATCAGCCATATCGCGTAGGTAGACTATTATCTGCATCAAATCATCAAACGCACAATCTGCCTCATCCAGCAAAGCAGTCACATTTTCCCACATGCGATAAACCTGCTTCTCAATATCACCGGGATGAACAATCAAACCCTTATTGTCGATACTTGCGGTTCCGCTGATATATACTTTTCGCCTATCCCCAAAATCAATAAAGACACCACGTTCAAAGGTTACACCATATTCATAAGTTGGGTTTAAGTTTTCCTTGGCATACAGAAATTGTATCTGCCCATCATCTAACCCTTTTATCAGATGTGTATTCAAGATAACTTTTACATTCGGGTTAGAAACACAACCCTCGATACCTGTACTTGCAATGTAATGAGTCTTATTTGTCAAACCATTTAGCTCAAAGTTTTCTCTACGCGCATCCACCACACCCTGATAATTCAGATCAACATCACGGACGAAAAACCAGGTGCGGACACAATCACGAGCCAACGTGCATCCCCGTTCGCTTAATTGCTCTTGGTAATTTTCCAGTAACTCTTTTGTTTGAAAATAAGAATTACCCTTTTCTGTTGTACGGTCTCCACAATCTGCCGTAGTGAAATATTGACGATAACCATTGTGCTCAAAAAAAATCAGTCCGTCATTTTCTGCTTTCACACCGGTTTGCAATTGCAACCAAAGTGCCAGTTTACTTCCATCAAGTGGCGGTTGCTTTACACAGCTGACTGTGCAGTTCAATTGCTTTGACAAGATCAGCGAAACTTCTTCTTGCTGGTTGGCCACATCACTCATAAAACAATGCGCAAAAACAGGAACAGCATCTCGTAAAACGTCATCTGCCAAAAGCGAATGCAACGAAACCTGAAGGGCATCTAACTGCTCTTGAAAAGTCATCATTGCGGCATCTACATGCACCATCACTTGAAACTCATGAACCTTATCAACAGGTTCAAACACCGCAATTTCGGCTACAACATTTAAATCCAAAAACTTCTTTACTAAATACGTCATACAAGTTCTTTAAACGAAGAAAAAGAAGGTGGGCAGAAATGCCCTCCTTCTTTTAGATAATCAACATTACTGATATTTCTCAACTACAATGCTTTGAATACATAATACCAATAGTTTGAGTTAGGAGCATGCTCTTGAACACCTAACACCATCTTATTAGCATCCAAAGAAATAATATTATACGTAGTCCAAGGTGTTAAGCCTGTAGCATTAAAGTCATAACCACATAAAATATTTGTATTAAGCACTGTCAGTGTTCCAATAGACCAACCAGCTTTACCTGCAGCCATATCAAATGAAAACTTACCTGTTACAGTTGCACCACCGACTGATGTTTTTGTCATTGACAATCCATTTAATGTAAACTTCATGGTTGCCCCCGTACCATCAGCAGGTAAACTCTTACCAGAACACTGACCGGTAATATCATCAGAGGTTAAAGTCCACCATGCTGGTTTTGTATCACCACCTCCACCATTGCCAAAACATTTTTCGGCAGTAGCCCATGTCCATGTTTTTGAACCTGACCCACAGAAGTAACCATATTGAGGCTCTACAGGATATTTCATTTCATCTACAGTAGTGGTAAAACTTTTTGTCAACACTGTTCCATCTGCCGACATAGCAGTCAATTTCAAGCTTATGTCACCTTTCACGAATAATGTCATTACAGTATCATTACTAACGTAAGTTTTTACACCATCACTCCATTGACAAGTTACTGGACTTGTACAGTGAACTTTCACTTTATTCGTTTTCAAGGTACCATTCATTACCGGAGTGACTGTGGCAGTAATCTGATCTGCCGAAGTAATCACCTTTCCTAGTCCCTGAACATCAACGATTGGATCGCAAGATGCAAAGATAGCTACAAGTATAAATGTAAGTGTTATATAAAATAATTTTTTCATATTCATTATCTTTTATTTGTTTGTTTTACAAAATTTATTTCCAACCTGAATACTGAGAATCATTTGTACCCCAACCAGCATTTTGTTTAAGAACTCCGTTCGACAATGCAATTTGATTTTCAGGAATTGGGAAGAAGCCACGAGTAGCGGCATATCGAGCGGCATATCCACCACCATTGTGGCTTGTTGCATTCACATCTGCAGCTCCTTGATAATATGTTGGCTGATTATTTTGAGCTGTCAAAGCAGCTTCAGCAATATGCCAACGACGTATGTCATTCCAACGAATACCTTCACAATTGAGTTCCCAACGACGTTCATTGCGCAATGCTGCATCAGAATAAGTAACAGCTGCTAAACCTGCGCGCGCACGTACCAAATTCATACCGGTAGCATCTTGTTTCAACTCAGACTGCATCAACAATACATCCGCAAAACGGATAAGAACTAGATCGTGAATGTTTGATAGTTGAAAATTGACTGAAGTATAACCATACATACTTTGCTCAAAAGTTTCCCAATACCCGGTAGTACCATCAGTTTTCTTAGAAGAAATAGGCGACCATTTCTTTGCATAAAAATCAGTTTCCTGAACATAATCATTCCAACCACCTTTGGTGTAAAGAGGAGTTTCAGATGGAATATTACAGATAGAAGCAGCACGACGCTTATCAGTAGGTTCAGCTGCAGTCCAATCTTTCCATAAACCTGGATTTACTGGTCCAGCACCCCATCCTTGTCCAAATGGGAATGTTTTAGCAAGGTCTTGACCACCACGCATACCTGTGTAAAGTGCGTAACCGTTAGAATAACCGATAGTTGTACTCCAAGCTGCAAATTTAGAAAATTTAATAGCAAACATAGATTCCGGGTTCACACCATTATCATCCTCAACCCAATTCAATCCCTGTCCTTTTGTGAAACTGTAATCCTCTTTTGTCAACTTATTAGAATACGCCCAAAGATTACGAAAGTCTGAAACCAATGTATAACCTGAGTTCTGAACACAGTCGTCAATACATTTAACAACATCAGCTTTAGTCAATTTAGTCCCATCAGGAAGTGTTACTTCTGTTTTATTATAGAAACCGGTATAGAACAAGAAGGCACGACTTAACAGAGCTTCAGCAGCCCAGTGGTCAGCATGCCCCTCCATAGCTGAATTACTGGCACTAAATTTTGTTGCCGGCATAAGTTCAATAGCCTTTTTCAAATCTGCAATTACCTGACCCCAGGTTTGATCCGGGGTAGCCTGTGGATAGTTTGCAGAAGCAGAAGTGATAACCAATGGAACGTTTTCAAATTGTGAGGCTAATTCATAATAGTAGAATGCTCGTAGAAAATAAGATTCTCCTATCAATTGATTTTTTTGATTTTCACTGTCATAACCTGTACAGTTACCTAAAGTTTCGATAGCATTATTAGCACGGAAAATTCCAACATAACGGTCTTTCCAAAATTGTTCAAACTCATTTGCAGCAGAAGTCATCAATAAATCTTCAGCCTGAAAAGTTCTATCATTTGTACCACCTCCACCGAAACGGTCGTCAGATGCTAACTCTGAGATCATAAGAAACGAGGCGGCAGGAGTTGCATTTACAACACTTAGATTATTATATACACCAGCTACCATCTGTTGAGCATCCCCAGCAGTTTTGGGGTAACTTGAAGTATCTTTTTTAGTCAAGTTAGCCGTATCCAGAAAACTATCGCAGCCAGTAAACAGGACAGTTGCCGCAGTTACTGCTAAATATATTATTTTTTTCATATAAATCTTCTATTAAAATTTAATATTAACTCCTACTAAATAGGTTCTTGGACTTGGATAAAAACCTAAATCAATTCCGGAAGCCCATGCATCGCCGGTACCACCATCCGAACCAATTTCAGGATCTGAACCTTTGTAACCTGTAATAGTAAGAAGGTTCTGAGCAGTAACATACAAACGTGCTTGTGAAAGCGGCATTTTAGGGAAAAGTTTCTTGAAATCATACCCTAAAGATACATTTTGTAGTTTTAAATAGTCACCATTCTCAATATAAAGATCTGAAAGATTCATATAATTAGCGTTACTACCTGCTGTCAAACGTGGCCATTTATTTGAAGTTCCTTCACCGTGCCATGCTTCAAACACCTCACTGGTATAGTTCTCATGACGACCATCACCGAATTTGCGATACGATCTGGCTATTTGTTGTCCAAACGCTCCGTGAGCTGCAATATTCAGATCAAAACCCTTATATCCAAAATTAAGATTAATACCTAAAGTAAAATCCGGGTTCGGATCACCAATTTGTCCTTTGTCTTTTTCATCGATTTTATTGTCGTGATTAACGTCAGTAAATTTCACATCACCTGGTTGAACATTCGACTGAAGTATCCCATTTCCAGCAGCTCTCCACGAATCAATATCAGCTTGATTTTGAAAAATACCCGATGTATGATAACCGTAGAAATAACCAACAGAATAACCTTCTTGCGCACGGTATATTTCACCTGTTCCCTGACTCAAAACATTTATTTGACCATGTATAACACCTTCTGTATTTTGAATACGAGTCACTTCATTGTGATTAAACGATACATTTGTGTTAACCCCATAAGTAAAATCTTTACCAATATGGTCATTCCAACCTAAAGCAACCTCAAATCCTTTGTTTACAATATCACCACCGTTTCTAAATGCTGCAATTGTTGTTCCATTAGTTGCCAATGCAGGCGCACGAACTAACCAATTTTTTGTAGCTTTATTATAATAATCGAAGGCCAAGCTTAAGCGAGAATTAAAGAAACGAGCATCTAGTCCAAAGTCAGTTTGCTCAGATGTCTCCCATTTCACATCCGGATTGGGATTAATGTCTGCGTATCCTCCTGTAGTTTGAGAATCTTTAGCATTCCCAAATGAGTAAGCAGCTGTAGCATCAAATGAAACAGTAGCTAAATATTGGAAATTATCTATATTACAGTTACCGTTTTGACCCCAACTACCGCGTAGTTTCAAGAAATCCATCCAATCTTTGGTTGATTCCATAAAGGCCTCGTTTGAAATAACCCAACCTGCCGATACTGATGGGAAATATCCCCAACGTTTACCTTTTGCAAAGTTAGAAGAACCATCTGCACGCATAACAAGGGAAGCCATATACGTTTCTTTATAGTCATAGTTTACACGACCAAAGAATGAAGCTAAACCTCCTTGACCCCAAGGACCATTACCGTAACTATCTGGAAACCGAACAGTAGTCGAAGAACCAGCATCTTGAGAAGTCTGTGCGTATGCATGTGAAAAATCATTAAACAACATATTAGTGTTATTAACCATCAGATTTTCACCCATACCCCATTTTTCAATTGATTGACCAATCAAAGCATCAAAATGATGTTCGCCAAGAATGTATTTATAATTCAATGTATTCTCCAAGGTATAGCTCCAACCTGAACCAGCATTTTGAGTGACTTTAGATACTAAACTTTGATCTGAAGTTGAGAGTTTATAGGTAGGCGTGAATGAACGGTATGAACTAGCGCTCATTTTATATCCGAATTGCGATTTGAAAATTAAATTTTTAATCGGTTGAATTTGGATATTAGCTGAAGCATTCAGGTTATAGTTCTTTGAAAGATTACTACCGTGTTGATTTACCATATCAGCAATAGGGTTCGACATTAGAGGTTCAAAACTTGTCAATCCTGTGCCAATATTAGCATAGTAGCTACCTGCCGTATCAGTTACCGGCATAATAGGCATAGCTCTTAACATATTAGAAAGGTCATTCGTATATTGATTTCCAATAGCAATACCGCTTTTTTCTGAATAATTATAATTCAACGTTTCACCAAATTTTACTACGTCAAATGATTTATTCTTTAAAAGCACATGATCCGAGTTGAGTCGAACCGTGGTGCGGTTATATTTTGACTGAACCGGGCTACCATAAATACCCTCTTGAGAAGTATTTGAAAGTCCCATTGAAAATTTCGAAATTTCGTTTCCTCCTGCAATATTGATCGAATGATTTTGAGTTGGAGCATTTTGATTACGAACAAGGTCTAACCAATTTGTCCCCTTCCATGTTCCATTCTTAACGGCGTCGTAATTTGAGCCTAAAATTGTCTTCCAATCATTAAGTGGTAACCCTTCATTAAAGTTAATTTGGTCTTGCACATTCATGTACTGCTGAGCATTCAGCAAATCAGGTTGTTTATACACATTTTGTATACCCACATAACCATCATAACTTAATTGCATTTTTCCAGACTTTCCTTGCTTAGTGGTAACTAAGATAACGCCATTAGCTGCACGTGCACCGTAAATGGCTGCAGATGCTCCATCTTTCAAAACATCAATAGATTCAATGTCGGAATTATTCAAGTTATTTAAGTCACCTCCGGCAACACCATCAATAATATAAAGAGGTTTAGAATCCTTAACAGTTCCAATACCGCGAATATTTACTTTAAAGCCCTCACCGGGTTGTCCGGAGCTTTGTGTAATATTTACACCCGGAGTCTGACTTTGTAATGCAGTAAACGCACTGGTAGTACTTTGTTTTTGCAATTTGTCACCAGCTACCTGAACTGTAGCACCGGTAACCAGTTTCTTTTTCATGGTTCCGTAACCGATTGCAACCACTTCGTTCAACATCTTAGAATCAGATCCGAGAACTACATTAACCACATTTGTTTTTACAACAGCTTGTTGTTTCTCCATACCAATGTATGAGAAAACGAGTGTTGCACCTTGAACAGCTTTTACTGTGTATTTACCGTTCATGTCTGTAATTGTTCCTACTGTCGATCCTTTTACAAGCACAGAAACGCCAACTAGTGGACTTCCATCACCTGCATCAGTTACAACCCCCGAAACAGAAAGATTCTGCTGTGCAGAAACTAAGCCTACTCCAAAAAGGAGCAATACCAATAGAAAATTGAGTTTTCTTTTCATGGAATTAATTTTAATATTAAAGGTTAATTATTGTTGGGAATGATAAATTCCGACTGTGCAAAAATAAAGTATCTACAAGAATAAAAACTATATTTTTTTAGCGTTAAGCAATACTTTTTCTACTGTTTTATTTCATTATATTACTTCAATTCTCAAAAATAAAGTTAATTACACCTACATGTCATAAATAATAGTACTTTTTCGACAAACCATACAATACTTTTTCGACAGTAAATGACACTCAAAATGAGCTTAATATATGTTATAAAACATATTTCAATGCAAACAAACCAACTTCTAAGAAAAAATTGCAAGAATAAAGGAAAAAAAATAGGTTTAAAATCAATCCATCCTGCGATGCTGTTTTCGACACATGGGTTTCATCCTCTTGTTTATTTCACTTAGCTATAAATATAGCAAATAGCAAGACCTTCCAACGGGTATTATTCTCGATACTGACAATCCACAAAGCACTGTTATACATCCACATAGCAAGCAACATTAAACAAAGCAAGAACAAACACATAACATATAGTTAATAAAAATTAAATACACTCTTAAAAATAAAAATATAGTTAATGAGCTTTGTTTGTATAAAAACCATTTACGATATTTGCCACTGTTTTTTAAGTAAATATAGCTCAGTGATAAAGAGACCCTAAAAATGACTTTGGAAGGATAGAAGATATTTATGAGACTAATGGGGAGAGTTCGAGAGCTATTATACTGTTGCCTTATACAAGTCTATAGTGCTGACAAGCCGTCGCAAATTAATAAAAAACTACTTCTATCTGCTAACTAAAGCACGGTTTAAGGAGACTTGTAACAGCATAAGACGATTAAAGGATGATTAGAGGATGATTAGAGGATCTCTCATAACACTAAATAGAAGTCTAATAAAAAAAACAATGAAAAATGGCAGAAACAAGAAACAATGTTATCACTCATGGATTGAGTGGGAAATTAGGTGATCTACTCGTATTCCGAACCCTGAATGGAAAAACGTATGTATCAAGCACACCTCGTAAACGGACGGGCGAGCCATCGGAAGCTCAAAAAAAACATCAAAAAGAGTTCCAAGAAGCTATATTCTATGGCAAGGGAGCAGTGGCAGACCCTGAAACAAAAGCAGCTTATCAGGCAGGTGCAGAACCCGGTAAAAATGCATACATAGTGGCGGTAGCCGACTTTATGCATGCACCCGATATTGATGTTATTGACGTAAGCGCTTATGGCGGTAAGGCAGGCGACAAAATCAAGGTAAGAGCAACCGATGATTTTAAAGTAAAAGAGGTGGCTGTTGGAATATTCAATGAAGATGGATCGGAAGTAGAACATGGCTTAGCAGAGCTATCTGCAAATGGTATTGACTGGATTTATACAGCTACGGCAATCAATGATTCATTGACTGGTGACAAAATAGTAGTTCAGGCCAGTGACCTACCAGGGCATACCACTCTGGGAGAAAAAGTTCTTTGAAAATAAAGAACGATTAATATAAAAGGCACAAGTTATTAAATGAACTTGTGCCTTTATATCGAATACAATAGCATTTATACATAAGGTACAGTACAAGACGAAAGCAATATAAATGCTCAGATTCTTTCGTCACTATAAAACGATCAAAAAAAATCCGCTGTCAAAACAATGTTTGACAACGGACTCTTTAAATTGTACTTTAGACTAAACTTACTTCACTGGCACATAACCAACTTGTTCTACAATCTTTTGACCTTCGGCCGACATGATAAAGTCAACCAATGGTTTAGATTTCAATTCCACTTTCTTGTCCATATAAAAGAACAGTGGGCGAATGATAGGATAAGTTTTGTTTTTCGCTGTTACTTCGTTTGGTTCAACATAAGTCTTTCCATCAAAAGATACATGTAAAGCTTTTACGCCTTTTTCAACATAAGCCAATCCTACATAACCAATTGCACCTTTTGTTTGGCTTACCGATTGAATGATAGCACCTGTAGCAGGCATACTCAGAATAGAGTTTACATAGTTCTTATTCAACAATACGTGTTCTTTGAAGAATTCGTAAGTTCCTGAGCTTGATTCGCGAGAGTAAGGAGTGATTTTCAAATCGGCACCACCTACTTGTTTCCAGTTGGTAATTTTACCTGTAAAAATACCTTCCAATTGTGCTCTGGTCAATTTTGAAACCGGGTTAGCTGGATTCA
>Ga0302271_10005071_pt1 | contig 10182 bp, 3 predicted proteins | sample III_Bog_N1_1_FD_198767 | JGI IMG/M metagenome (GOLD analysis project Ga0302271, IMG submission 198767) | Peat permafrost microbial communities from Stordalen Mire near Abisko, Sweden - III_Bog_N1_1 | ecosystem: Environmental > Terrestrial > Soil > Wetlands > Peat | place: Sweden: Abisko... | reverse complement strand
CAATAATCTTCTTTTTATGACTTAGGCAACAAAATCAGGTTTGTGAATAGGAATCCAATGACTGCAATCAACTGAGAGAACTTCTGATCCTTTGACAGATTGGAGGAACTGAATCCACTTGAGAGAGTGAAATTATTAAGGCTTCTTTTCAGCGTAGATATAGACGATGGGAGTTTTCGGAATGTAGTCAGAAAGCCAAGCAGATTTTGGCCAAATTATGGACTTTACGAAATTCACGAAGAAATACAGATAGAAATAATTCCATTTCGAAGTTATCCTGGTTTCATGGGGAGGCCTGTATTTGAAGAAACCCTGAATTGCTCGCTTGGTAATATAATTGCCGAGAAAAGGGAAGAAAAACCCAATTATGAATGCAAATATCAAAGGAAGCTAATATGATAATATGATCATCAAGTTTTTAATCTTTTTTTCACTTAAAATACATATTAATCAATAAAAAAGTAGAACTAAAACATTAAAACAATTTATTACTTCCAAGCTGCAATGTCGAGAGTGATAAGTTGCTTAAGAAGCCCTGGGTTCTGCTTGTCAAACATGTAGGCTATGTATGCACCCCAATCATGAGCAACCATAGTGATTTATCTCTCATGAACTGATTGAAATCCAGCTATTATGAGTCCAAGTCTTCTGACTACTTCCGGCTAGCTGAGGCCGAAGATTGAGGAATCCTTTTCGGAGTAATTTGGGTAGCTGATACTCAGAATAAAAGCATTTTAGTTAACTTTATTTTAGACTTCTTTCCAGACTTCGGTTGTATCTGGATATCCATGCAAGAAGACAATAAAATCTTTGCTTTTTTCATCTCCCGAAGTTTCAAAAGGCAGTAAAGTCTTTTATTTTAGTGACATATTAGCTAAATGGTGTGTTTTGATTTGGTTGCTCTAAGAAAATCTTGAGTTAATTTTAGTTTGTATCCACAAATTATTATTGAAGATCCCAAGTTGAACTTCACTCTAAGATTGATTTTTGAAGCAACAAAGTGAAATATTTAGATTAAACACACGCAAACAACTATTCCTATGACGCAAACAACAACAAAAACTGATAAAGTCAAGAATAATGACCCAATCTAGTCATCATCTCTTTGAATAACGAATATTTCTCTTGTAGGAAATTTAGAATATCCTTCCAACAAAATATTTCTCTATTTTTGCTTTTCAAATTCTGCCTTTGTGTGTTAGAAAATCCGCTGAAAAATCTTTGCCAACAAGGTGACAAAATGAGCGATAGAGATACCTATGACGTTAGACACTTAACTTGTCCCAAATAATCAAACAAAAGAGAGAGAATTATATCAAATTAATTAAACAAAATATTTGCCTCAGTGCTTTTTTTCGAAATCTTTTCCCCATCAAACAGACATTACATACTAACCTTTCCAACGTTAATTAATTTCAAAGTGAAAATAATAATATTTATATTTAGGCTAATCATCGAGCAAAAGAGCAAATCACACAAACCCATGTTTTTTAAGCCTCCAGCTTCTTTCGAGTTGCATTTAATAAGATAACATTCCGCCATCCCCAACTTTGCAGCCATCCGCGCTTTGCACTTGCTCCAAGAACAAATATCACTTAATTGTGGATATCAGCAATGAAGAAGTTTGAAGAAAAAGGTGCTTTTTATATTTTCAAAAATGGAATAGATCATCAAATAAAGAGATCCTTTTCCACAATTTGATGATTGGCCTGATTTTTCACTTCTCTTGCTTGACTTCAATTCAAAAATGGTGCCAATAAATAAACACAGTGCTTAAATATGCTTCATGAAAAAGAAAGAAAGAGAGAAAGAGAAAGAGAAAAAGAGAGAGAGAAACAAAGCAAATTTCAAATTATCCAAAGCAAAGAAAAAAAAAGATTTGATTTTCAACGCCTAATAAAAGTCGTTAGAATGCAAGAAATTAAAAATTCAAATTAATTTAATTTGAATTTCATAAGGACTGTCTAACTGAATCGCATGATCACAGTTGCAGATCAAATCTACTCTAACATACAATCAATCTTCCCCACCCTTAAAGTTATTCGTAAAAAACGAAATGAATGATATCTATAGACCATTTATCTTAGCATCATATTTTTTTGCAAGTAATAATATTAATTTCCATCTTTCTTTATCATTTTTCAAATTATTTCATTCCAAAGTTACAAAACAAGATACATATTGAATCTATGAATAACACTTAGGAGAAACCTAATCGTTGGGAGGGATATGCTTAAAAAAAGATGATTTTTAACAGAATTGCAATAACATTTAGATTCCTGTGCTTATTTTAAGAATGAGTCAGCAGATTAATTTTAGCGACTTAAGTGATGTTTAGAAGGAGAGCTATCTTAAGTTCATCATTGATAATGACATTCCTTTACAACAAGATGAATAGTCTCCTTAGGATTATCTAGTTGCTAATATTAGTTTACCTACGGCGATAAAAAAAATCAACTCTTCATATGATTCATCAACAAAACCAAGAAATATTCTTGAATCTTCTCTTGAAATAGAGAAAAGAACAATAAAACATGACAGCAGCGATATCAAGAATAAAGAAAATGAGAAAATGCAACATTAGCCAAGTTCTCAGCATTAGAGAAGGGATTCTAAATCGCCATCGATAGTTCTTAGGGATAGCACACACAAAAATAATATTGTTAGAAAAAATACTCCCGTTATGAAAAAAGCCAATCATTCCAGAGCTAATTCAATGTAAGATTGTAAACTTGAAAGGTTGCAGTCTACTGTAAATAAGGATCAATATGAAGGAGTCCAGGTGTTTTAATAAAAGAACAAAGTTCCTGAAAGTACGTTTACATTTTAAGGCGGTAAATTACTTAATGCAAGGAACCAAAACAAAAAAGACCTGACAGGAAAGGAAAATAAGTTGAATGAATCCTCTAAAGGTTAATAATTAACAAACCCTCTAACTACTTCTGCTAAAGCTACTCGGAGCAACAACCCAAAAATTACTCTTCCTTCATTTGAATATTAGCAAAATTAAAGAACATCTAAAGACAATATTCTTATTATCGAAACGGAAAGTCATACAGAATCTACCAACAGTACTGAAGGAAAAGAGCATTCCAGCAATAAACCAAGTATGAAAGAGATTTACTCGATATTACGAAGTGTCGGTTTTTCTCCTAAGCTATTGCTGAGTGAATGCGGAGAAGAAGATAATTAAAGCAGCATTTCAGGGGAAATGAGAAGTGATCCTAGTGATTTACCCTCCAAAAGAGGAGATAATTGTCAGACAATTAACATAAATTTAAATAATAATGTTTAAAATCTTTAAACTAAATTAGTTAGTTTGAAAAATGATCCTCATGTCAATAGATAAATTGCAAGAAGTTTTACTCCGAAAAAAGCAGAAGGAACAAAAGAAAAAGATAAACCTCGCAGTAACAATTATCTTTCTAGCTTTCCAAGGAATAGCAAAAATCCTAATGAGTGTTAATCTCTCAGTGATAACAAAGCAAAAGAAAGAAACGCTTCTCATTTTCCTTCTAATGGAAAGTCATTTACACAAACAACTTTATCTCAAGTTTGTTCTCCTTCAAAAACAAATAAAGGTGTTTATCCTATGAAAAAGAGTAAAAAAGAAGTAGCTGAGCAGAATAAGAGCTCCATTATGTTAAAAACAACTAATTAACAAGATGAAAAGGATGAGTAACTTAATCAAGAAAAAATAACTGAAAATTTAGATAATAAACCCCTTGCTAGGAAACTATCTTATGAAAAAACTCCCAAAAAAACAGCTCAAGGATAGGTAACTTAAGGTTGTGATGAACTTGGTTAATCTCTTTGGAGAACTGTTCCATAAAACAAGTGGCCTATTATGTCCGCCAAAGAAAGTAACCAATAATACCATAAATGTTCAAGCAAATCAGGAGCAAAAGCAGAAATATTATTCCCATCTACTACATTTTAGAACTTCCCAAATATTCGCAGACTGTTTAAGCATAAAGCAGAAAGAATTTCAAGAACTCCAATCATACAGGCTAGTTCTTTAATGGAGAAAATATATAATTTCAGGGTTGGAAATGTAAGATTCAAAGGATTTTTTCGAGAATTTGTCTATGATTTTTTCTTAAGTAAAATTGCATCATCAGCGAATAATGCTGAAGGTAGTCTAGCCAATTTTCTGGCTTGTCTAGAATTCCACAGTGAAACATCCCCTGCATCTCGATAGTTCCTTGAGATTATGGAAAATGATGATGATGAGCAGTTACAGTTCTTAATCTCAGCAATGAAAGAATTGTAAACACATTTCAAAGAAACAAATGTACTTTCTGTGCGAATTACTGAGAAACAACTACCAATGTTATTTGAATTAATTTTAGGTGAAATAGCTAGACCTTTCGAGGATAAGTAAAGATTTTTGGAAAAGGAAAGAGAGACTTTTAGTATTTTTGAATTTAGTTTAAGAGATTAACATATTTTTTTTTATTAAAAAATCAGATTTCTTGAAGGCATTTTTTCAACTGAAGAGTTCAAAACTCAACAAACCGTTTCAGTATTAGAATTTCTAGCAGTATTTGGGTTGTTCCGAAGCACTCCTGAGTTTATAGCTCTCAATGCAAGCTACAAAAATCATGAATCAAGGAGATAATCAGGATAACTATTCTAAATGATAAATGAATCCTTTGGTTTAGTTCAAGAATGTTTATCTTCAAGGAGAGAAACAACACAATGGCATAAACTATAAGAAGTAGTTTAGAGACAAGGCACAATAAACCCAGATAGTTATTTCAGTGATTCTAAACCTTCTATCAAATAGAATACTACTTTTAACTCAGCTACTGCTAGTACAGCAGGGCGCAGCAGATAAATGAGTACACTCTCAAGCTTAAGTGCTGTTAAAAAGCTCTTTGATGAAAATGACGAAGAATAATTAAAGTCACAATCTTTTTTAAGTATTTTATTTTCAGAAATGGATCAAATGGTGCATGAATTCATCACTATGTTTGAGATCAAAAGCTACTCAAGCATCTCAAAACTCCATGGATTGATCTCCAAAAAATGTAGGTTACTAATCGCAGCCCTGAGCTCATGTGATCAAAGCAAGTGGTTTGATTTGCTGACAATAACTAATCCAAATTACTAACAGAAGATGCAAGCTGAAACTACATAAAAACTCTTTGAAGCTTATTAAAAATCATATTGTAGTGAAGATAGGAAAGATCTAACGAATATTAGATAATTTTGTAGGATAATCCTGAAAGTACCTGAGCTCAGTGAAGCGATAAGTAAATTACTTATCTGTGTTCTTGTGCCTGAAGAATGACAAAAGATTATGTATTTGATAATAATTATCAAGGTCAATTTCAGCAATGAACAGCAACAAAGATCTAAATAATTACAATCTTTCTTTTTTTCCCCTTTGTAAATACTTTCTTTGTAGTAAAATTATCAAAGATATTTTTATTCATTCTTTAAATTCTTTTTTGCATTCAATCTCTTCAAAGAACAATCAAACACAACAAAGGAAAATTCGTTATTTTAAACAAACGTGTAAATTTTAAAATTAAACTGGTTTATTGAACCTAAAGGGGTTTTATTGAAAGCTGTTATAATTTATTTAAGATTTTAAACAATAAAAATAGAAGAAATTGAACTTATTGAAACAATCAAATCTGTTTTTATTGTCTACTCAAAAATAATTTTAAAAAAAACCTGAGTAATGTCCACGTTTAGTCAAACAAACGCAGCTGAACAGAAGGTGTCTTTTGCAGATGTTAAAGAAGTCATCGCAAGTATATCATATTAATCAATCATATTCAATCCCCTTTTATCTTTTGCCTTTTTTGATGATAAAAATGTCTGAAATATTTTTTTAAATCTAGATTCCACATATGGTGCAGATTATCATCGTAGGCAAATAAGTAATATCAGTGGCACTTCTAATAACTCAAGAGTTGTGAGAAAAATTGTACACTATGAGAATCCAAGATAATATATTTCATTTGACTACAAATAAGGAGCTAACAACTAGTATTAGCAGCAACAAATTGGCTACACTTAAGCATAGCAAAGTTAGAACTCTAGAAATGGTAATTGCAATTGTTGTAAAGTATCAGCGAATCCATTGTATCAGTTCAAAGCTACTAACGAGCTTGACATTAAGTACCGCATAGAAAAATAAGAACAGTTAGATGAACTACTCAGTAGACTTGCTCATTTAGAGCAAACTCACTTAGAAGAAATAGAGAAACTAAAAGCAGAATTCCTAATTGAAAGATAGAGCTATGAACGACAGTTAGTAGAAAGATAATCGTAAGTGCAGGAGAAAATTGTATATGTCCCACAAAGACAGGAAGATAATGGTGTAAATAATAAGATAAAATATATTATTTTTGAGCGTTTTGTTGAGAATTATTCAAATTTATTTTTAAAAGTAAGAAGAATTAGATCAATGCAAAGAAGAATTAAAGATCGTCAAAGCAACTCTTTAAGAATCAGAGTTATCATGTAGCTCCCTTTAATAGCAATTAGCATTGAAGGAAATGACTTTGAATCATCTGAAAGAGTCAGACAGAACACATGAGCTAAATGGAACGATTGAAGAATTGAGAACAAAATATGAAGCCTCGCGTGAAGATCAAATGGAATTAAGTAACTAAAGAAAATATTTGGAATTAACTTTTATTTGAAGAATTGTTTGTTTGATATTAGAGGAAAAGAACATTGTTTAGAGCTCCACAGATAAAAGTTAGATAAGTAGTTTAGAAGTACGTTTCGATGGTGTCTAAAAGGAATTAGTGAATGCAACGGAGAAATTGAGAAATTTGGAAGCTAGAAACAGTGAATTAGAGAAAGACAGTATTGAATTGAGAGTGTTAAGAGAATCATATGGAAAACATCAGAGTAGTTCAGAATCGGCGAAGGCAAAGAAAAAAGAAATTAAAATTACTCTCAACGAAACTTAAGCTACACTACTTGCAAGAACTTAAGAACTCAGAGAGATGAAGATTGAGTTACTAAGAAGAGAAGAAGAAATTTTAAAATTCAAGAATCTTAAAGCAGTGCAGCCTCATCCAGCTGATGATAATCAGGAACTTACTGAGAAAAATTAATATCTCATCAATGAACTAGGGAGATTAAGTAACACATTACACAGATTGACCAAAAAATGCTTGATTTAGTTTGTTTAACCCTGCTTCGTTTGTGTTAGCTGAAGCATACCATTAGCTTGAGAAAAGTGGAAAAATTGTTGAAAAACCAATTTATATTGAGACGGTCAAAAACATCACCACTGTCAAAGAAGTACCTGCAAAAATCGAAGAACGCACGATTTATGTGCAGGACACGGCTGAACTGGAGCGATTGCATGCTATCATCAGAGAACTTGAGCAAGAGATCATTAAATTGAATGATGAGAATCAAATATTGCAGGCTGTAAATTACTAACAAACATGCGTAAAATTATTCTTTTTATTAGATATTTTGACCAAATCAAATCATTCTTTTCTTTTTTCTTCCACTTTTAAGGAATATTACGCTGAGAAAAAGCAACTATTGAATGCAAGTTTTGCTGGAAAGCAATCTACCGAGTTAAAAAAATCTTAGGTGATACGAGAAGTCATTGTTGAGAGATAGATCGATAGAAGTGAAGTACTTTAAAAAGAAGAGTTACTTCGTCAAACAGAAGCTGAACTTGCTGAAGAAAAGATAAAGAATGCATAACTCTAGCATTCTGTTGAAACACTCACATTGTAGCTGAGTAGACTCTAAGTTAACTATAAAATTGTTAAACTACCTAATTCTTATAAGCTAGAATCCTCTTCGATTTCCTCTGACCTACAGGAATAACATGAGATCAGTAAATTCATTTTTGTTTTGAATTAACTTTGGATATTTAACTTCATATTTTTTTTACTTGAATAGCTCTCAGGAACAGCAGTTACTAGAAGATAAGCGGTAATAATGTGAGATTCCTACAATCTTAACCATATTCAGCAGCAAATTATGATATTTCTCATACTTTACATGGTATTTAATTGTCTCGGGAATAATAGCATCACGAAAATATCTTAGTTACTGAGAAAAAGGAGAACATCTATGTCGAGAAATAAGGATAAGAAGAGAATTCCTAAGAATTTAAGTTAAGTCATGCTCTGGAGAATAATAATAATAGTGATCCCTTTGAGCTTGGGAATAATTCTTGATTATCACAGTAACAGAATATTCTCTATTCTTAGTGATAATAATAACTTTTTTTTGTTTTTTCTATCAAAACTTTTTAAGATAAAATCCTATTACTTTTTGTAGATATTTTTTCTTATTATTCATATTTGAGAAGCTAATCAATATTTTTTATGCTTTTATAAATACCAAGATCCCCCTCCCTTCCCCCCTCCTTGTTTCTCTCCCTTATCACCTTATCAGAAGCCTACACGCGCTTTGATATTATTAAAACTTTTTTTTTTCTTAAAAGATATTCTTTCAAAATCTTCCCATCAAAAGCATTTCAAACATGGCAATTTCTGACCATACAAATGTCCTGCAGAAGGCAGCTAAGGGCTTATCGATCCTTTTTGTGACGAAGATTCTTTCAAGGATAGTGGATTTTGTGCTGAATATTTTAGTCCTACGAGATGTTGAACCGTCGATTTATGGTTGCTAAACAAACATAATCATTTTTGTTAAAACTTCTACTGACTCTTTTTTGTGTTTGACATAGGGTTAACTATGCACTACATGGTATTCACTAATATTGCACTCTTCTATGCCAAGACTTGTCTCAAAAATGCTTATCAAAAAAGAGGACAAAAAGCATCAGCGTAAGAAACAAGTACGTCGGCGAGAAATCTAGTAAGGAATGAACATATTATTGCTAATATGACTAAAAAAATTTTATGAGAGGTTAAATAGACTAATATCTTCCTTTTTTAGTTCAATTATGGCAGCCACACAGAAAGATGCTACGATTCTATTATTTCTTCATTTTCAATCCCTTCCAGTTTCTTGATTTATTTCTTCTTATTTGTTTTAGATGATATTCGGTGTGTTTATCACAGCAGGGATAGGGATTTCAACAGGCTTTCTTTGGAATTATTGGTATTCTCATCTCAATGATTCCTTCTCACTTGGTTTAGCTTGCTATGTGATTGCTTGCATACTTGAAAGCATGTGTGAACCGTTGCTAAGTAAATATATTTTAGCTTTTGATTATTCTGTCGGTGCAAAAGCAGAAGCTGTTGCTTTCTTCTCAAAAACTCTGTTCCTCTTCACAGTTACTAAACTTGCTCTCTTTCCAACCCTCATCAATTTTGGGCTTGCTCAGATCTTCTATGCATTACTCATGTTCATCTCATGCCTCTACTTTGGGTAATCTCCATTTTCTTTCGTTTTGCAGCACTGAATAACAATGAGTACTTGCTTCCTTTTTGAGTTTTCTTCTTCTACTGACCATGCATTTTCAACTCTATTGATATTCATTACTACCATCTCTCATTTTAAAATAATCTCTTTTCTTTTTTGTTTCAAAGAGGATTCCAGACAATGCTATTGAAAAGAGTCTAAGACAAAAGTTACTTTGTAATGCAAGAAATGTCAGAAAATGGAAAACAACTAACAATTCTATCTTTTTTTAAACTTGTCTCACAAGAACTTGAGAAATTGGTTATGATTAACATGCGATAAGCTAATATCCAGCAATAGTCTGAGTTCTTGTTAATCTCCAATATTGGATCGATGGTGCCTCGGTATATTTATGCTCCTATCGAGGAGATTAGTTTCAATGTATTTGCTAAGCTTGCTCATAAATCTAAAGAAGATGCATTTGATAAAAATGAAGATAACAACCTAAATAAAGATGAAAGCAAACAATTCATCTAATAAACTGAAACCACTAACGAATTCAATGAAGCACAGGATGTACTTGGAAAAGTTCTTAAAGTTGTCCATATTATCGGAGGACTAGCTATGGCATTTGGAATTCCATACGCTTCTGCTTTTTTGACTCTACTGTATGGTGATAAATGGAATTATCCCTAATGTGTCCTAGCTCTTCAAACTTATTGTGTAATTATCTAAATTTCATGCACATTCATTTTTCATATAAATTCTACATCTAATAAGTACTTCTGGTTCATTTTATTATTGCTTTTTCCAAATAGATTTACGAATGGATAATGGGACTAAATGGTATTTCTGAAGCATTCGTACAAG
>Ga0302271_10005070_pt1 | contig 10184 bp, 5 predicted proteins | sample III_Bog_N1_1_FD_198767 | JGI IMG/M metagenome (GOLD analysis project Ga0302271, IMG submission 198767) | Peat permafrost microbial communities from Stordalen Mire near Abisko, Sweden - III_Bog_N1_1 | ecosystem: Environmental > Terrestrial > Soil > Wetlands > Peat | place: Sweden: Abisko... | reverse complement strand
CCCAACCCCAACCCCAACTTTAGAACTCTTATTCATATTAGTAATAAAATCTGAATTATTATTAAAAAAATACAAAAAATCTTAATTATTTCATCCTTCTTTAATTAAAATAAAAGAAAAATTGTTATGTTTGGCTGATTTGATATTTGAAATTTATTTAATTAACACATCTTTTTAATTAAAAAATTAATAATTTTATTCATTTTGATTGAAGTTGTCAACTTAAGTTGTTTCTCTAATCCTAATTCAAGTTTATTGCATGAAAAATATTGAAAATATCATGAAAGAATGCTAAATATTTTTTATTTTTAATTAATAATTTGGATTTTACTCCTCTTTCTAAGCATATTTGGCTTTTTGTACAAAACAAAAACCAGATTATAAAAATCTTTTTTTCATTTTTAAAAGCCATAATGTGTAAGCACTAGAAGCAAGTTGATAATATCTTCTCACAAGCAAGTCAAAGATTACACCAAATGCAAAGTTTTTTTAATTAAAAAAGAATAAATATTAAGAAACTATTCGATACTTTCAGAAACATCAAAATATATTTGCAAAGAACCCAACAAAATGGCCACTGAAAACGAAAATTCTTCTGGGGTGTTCGTGCGAAAACAATGGTTCATCAAATCCAACTCAAGCAAGATAGAAGATTTCTATGAAGTCGATACAAAAAAAGTAATACTATTATTGAAATAAAGCCCAAAAATATTGGAAACTAAAATAAGATTGTTCTTCCAAAACTTAAACATCTGCATATATTTTAGACTTTAGGTAATGGAACTTATGGCAGCGTCTACAAAGCGAAGAAGAAAGACTCAAAGATCGTGCGAGCAGTTAAGTAAATTCCCAAGAGCGCAGTCAAAAACAAAGAAAGATTCTAAAGAGAAATCGAAATCATGAGTTAACTTGTAAGTGATATTATTGATAAATGCTGAAGCTTAAGGGTTTGAAATGAAGGGAAAATGCAATAGTATTGTTAATATTTATTTTATTTTTCTTTACAGGATCATCCGAACATCATTAAGCTCTACGAAACATTCGAAGATGCCAGAAACATCTATCTTGTTATGGAGTAACACTTACAATTCTAAAAGCATATGCATGAATTGTTTATTTGGATTTCTGTCTCTAATTCTTTTGAGACTCCACTGATTTGCATAGCCTTGTTATTATGATTTTGAATTAATTGGAGATATTCAATAAAATTTACTTTCTAATAGAATCTGTGAGGGCGGAGAACTGTTTGATAGGATCATCGAGAAAGGCAGATACACAGAGATTGAGGCTAGAGCAGTATTCACTTAAATCATGTAGGCTATTAATTACTGTCACAGTAATGGAATTGCTCATAGGGATCTCAAACCTGAGAACTTTTTATACTTGACTCGTCACGATGATTCACCAATTAAAGTGATTGATTTTGGATTATCCAAGAATTTCGATTCCAAGGAGGCCATGAAAACAAGAGCTGGAACTGTAAGATATCTTCATTCTTATTTTATAAATGAACTCTTTGCTTAACATATTGCAGCCATATTACATTTCACCTGAAGTCTTGGAAGGAAACTACGACGAATCTTGCGATATTTGGTCTGCTGGTGTCATTCTTTACATTCTGCTTTCAGGAGTTCCTCCATTCTATGGAGATGATGATTAGGAAATTCTTGCTTCTGTCAAAAAAGGAGTATTCACCTTTGATAGTAAGATTTTATGACTAAATTGACATTTTAAACTGCTAGAAAATAATATTTTTAGCTGTAACAAACTCAACCACAATTTCTTTTTTGGTGTATTTCTATTTATCCTTAGTCACTGAGTTTGAAGGAGTTTCAAACAGTGTGAAGGATTTGATACAAAGCATGATCACTAAACCTACAAGGAGATACAAATCTGCTTAGGTATTGAGTCACCCATGGATGAAGGAGGACATTAAATCTAAGAACAAATAACTCCCATTGAATTTTAACGCATTGAAGAACTTCACATAGCATAATAAACTGAAGAAAATCGCATTGACTTTCATAGCTTCACAGCTGTCCGAAAATGAGATCTTCGATCTTGGGAAGCTCTTCCGATAGCTTGATAAAAATGGAGATGGTGTTTTAGCAATTGAGGAAATCAGATAAGGACTAGCTGGAGTCGCTGACAGTAACCTTGAAGAAGTTAGGAAAGTCATTGCAAGGTTAGAGAGGAGGAGGAGGAGAACAAATATAAAATATTTATAAATTATTTTTTCATTCATTTTGAGGGAATAATAACATATTTTTTATGTTTTTTTTTTTGTTGAATTTCCCAGTATTGACACTGATGGTAGTGGTAAAATCGATTACACGGAATTCTTAGCTGCAACAATGGAGAAGAGCGTGTACATGAAAGAAGACAAACTTAATTAAGCTTTTAAGATGCTTGACTTAAATGGAAATGGCAAAATCAGCAAAGACGAATTGAAAGCAGTTCTAGGAAGTAAATAAATTAAAGATATGCTGAAATATGATAGATGTTAATATATTTTCAACTGATCTTTGCTAACAGAGGAGTTAGGTCACTCTCAATCTGATAGCTACTGGGATAACATGATCAAAGAAGTTGACAAGAATGGTGATGGAGAGGTAAAAATAATAATAATTAAAAGTATTTTCAGCAAAAATAATTATTAAAATGAGTGAAAATCAATTAAATTGCAGTAATTAATGAGTTTTCATGAGGATTTAAGGAAAATTTTTAATATTTGAAGGAAATCTAATAAAAAATAACACATTATGCATCATTTTAAAAGATCTAGAAGAAATGTCTAGAGAATTGTGTCTTAAAATAAGAATAGATTAGTTATGGAAATGGAATTAAATCTTAGTTTGTAAATGTGCTTAACCAACTTTTTTTGTTTTCAGATCGACTACAATGAGTTCATAGATATGATGAATGTTATTTCCTTCAAGAAATGAAAGAAAAAAAAACTAGATAACAAGAATAATAAGATTAACCATGGTAGATTAAGTAACTTGCATGTTTGCTAGATTGTTTGTTATTTTGAGCTAAAATTTTTTTCTAAAAATTGGGAAATGGAATGAGAAATCTTGAAAGAAATAAAATAACTATGCAGAGAAAGATGAAAAAAGATGAATTTAATGAACTTTACAACTAAAATTATAAATTTCGAAGTGAAAAATGAAGATTTTATTTGGTTTCTATGTTCATGTCGAACTGGAGCGTAAAAACACCCTTCATTACATATTTGTTATTTAAAAGCACAACATTTTTGGTTGTAGCTATTTAAAAATGGTTTATGAAATAATTGTGACAACTGACAACATGGTGCTTAAATTTAGAAAATAATTGCAAGAAACAAAGAAACGTTATGAATTTTCTTTATTGATAAAGTTATCGAAATCCTCCCTCCCCATCTCAAACTTCAAGATAATTTGATTAATTTTTAAATTTGATATTCATAAAACCTTAGATCCATTTAAATTTGAGTTTTTTGTAAATTTTAATCATTCATTTATTTGAATTTTCTGTTTAAAAATTTAAATTTTTTTGTCTTGATTTAGTTTGTTGATTTGTAGTTTTAAGGGATTTTTTCATATTCTTTCATAAAATGCTGCTTAAATACAGCTTTTAAATTAACTTTTATGTCGATGAGTGTGATATGATGATGAATGGAGTCAACATAAAAGTAAAAAAGTGTAAAAAATCGAATATTGATAATATGAATGGATTGTCTAAATCATTTTGATAGTTTGCATGAGAGGAACAGAGTAGAATCAAGAGGAGACTCAACTCAGCAGCTGTAGGTAGGGAAAGGTGATTAAAAATTAAAAGGGGAATGATAAGATTTGGAATTTCTCATAAGTTTGTAGTTTAAAAACGCCATGCTGCTTTGTTGAGGCTAGTATTCCTGAATCAAATAATAGTGATTATTGAGGAAATCTTTGTTTAGCTACGATTTTGTTTGATTAATTAATTGATAGTTATTTTGAATTCAATTGAATTATTTGTTAATATTTTCTCTTTAATTGAATTTCTAATTGTCAGTTTGTCAGTTTGACAGATTGAAGCTTGATTTCTTTAAGTAAAAAATGAATAAGATTGTTTGATTAATCTTTCAAAATGATAAAAAATTAGTTTTTACTTTCCACACAAATATTGCTAAAAAAGTGTATCTAAAAATGATATTAAATAGCCTTTTTGTCTAAAATCATCCAACCCATTTTAGCTAAATCAATCTCAGGTATTAGCCATTAGAGAGAAATAGAAAAAGAAGTAATTTTATTTAGGAATCTAGGTACAGACAATCCAAATGCTGTGTGCTACAAAACAGAAAGAAACAACTTATTAGGAAGGAAGATTATTTATTATGTGGTATTAGTAACTTTTCAGGACTATTTAACCTCACAGAGAATGTTTCATTATCATGATAGGTTCTTCTATCTACAAAGCTGATTTGCTTGTGTTAAACTGGAATCTTTAACTAAAACATGAGAATAATAACTTATTAGCTTTTTAGTAATTTTTCAAATTTTAGAAAGAACTTTAGAAAGTATTTAACACAGTTGAAATCACAAAAGCATACAAGAAACAAGGGAAGAGGGAATCAGAAGCAAATGCAAAGACAAATCTATTAACAATTAGGAGTATCAACTAACCTGCAAGCGAGTAAATCAAAGAGAGATAAATTAAATAACTATAATAATCTGCTAATTTTATCAGTAATTTATTTAGATTTTAGTGGTTTTATGTATTGAAACGATTTGATTCGAGATAAGATTTTAGCAAATATTAATTTCTTTTGAGCTATTTTTTCTCATTAATTTTTCTTTTAAATGCCTTACTACTTCATTTAATACCTTTTTTCGTTTTTTCAACCAACAAAATATCTAGATTCTCTATTCCTTTTTAAAGAACTTGTAAATATTCACTAACTCATTCTTAAATAATATTTGATATTTTCATCATATTACAATGATACTTTGTAATATTTTTTCAAATTTTCTATTGTATTGAACCCACTAAATCAATTATGAAGTAAAAAAAGATTGAATATTACTTTTCTATTGTGCTTATTAAACAAAAAATACTTTTTTGTTGCTCTTTCAAACATTTCACACAAGCAATCTAGAGAAAACCATTCAATGGCAGTAGTCTATTGACTTCTAATTTCTCAAACACATCTCTATCTAGCACAAGATCATTATCTTTGATGATTAGCGTATTAGAAGGCGTGCATTTTTGATACCTTTATGTATGTTTTTTTGATGAGAAACAGATTGAAGAATTAATAAGACAATTTTTAGATTTTTAATGTCATTTAAATTATTGTTGACTTATGGTGCTATTTGAGTATCTTTTTGGAGATGCCAATAGCCTCAGTAAATAAAATAATATGGGTTGATAACAAGGGATTACATGGATTTTAAGAAAATATTCTTTTGTTTTTTTTCATATTTTTTGCATTTTCATATTAATTTCTCTTTTTTTTTCTAAGTTTTCAAGTAGATTTAATAGCTAAAACTTTTCATATTGATGTTAAGAGTATCCTAATTTGATTTTGAGATGCAGTAGGCAAAGAGCTTTTTCGAAGTCTCATTCCATATATTTTCTTGTTGCTACTTGAGAGGTTATTGACTTTGATGTCACAAGTAACATTTTAAATTAAATGGACACCTTTTAGATCTTAGAAATTTCAAAGCTGAATGTCTGTGGATAATAGGATAATGTTGTTTTTTTTTAGTTATGTTTTAGAGTAGGGAAAGAAAATTTTGCTAATGTAGATAGGTGAATGAACAATTTACAAAGACAATAGAGTTCCAGATGTACCTTGCTTACTCATCACGAATAAACTAGACTCTGAGTAAGTTTTAATAAGAAATAAATAGAAAATAAGAGGATCATATTAGAGAAAATACTCCCTTTTTGACAGGATTTTTATTTCAATAACTAATTGTATGCATTTTTCAAGCTAGGGAAGTGTCCTACGAAGAACTAGAGAAGAAAATCAAAGGGGCTAGGAATGAAACCATTCGAGAGTTCAGCTATAGTTGTTATTGAGATGTTTAAACAAACGGCTATTTCCTTGCAATCAAATCGAAAATAGGGTTCTATCACCTTATTAGGATCAGATTTACACAGGAAAACATATATTTTTGATCTCAATTAGTCTAGAAAAGCCCAATTCACCCAATTTATAGCATAAATCCCATTAATAACAAACAAACCCAATAAGATCTGCAGAACTTTTTTCTGAAAAACGACTTTTTTTTTTTAAACATTGAAAACTATTCAATAACTTGACAAGATTCAAGAATGACAGCAGCATGCTCTTTTTTCCTATACAGGAGAGGTGGATGAGGCTGCACCATTCTAAAGATTCTTGTTTAATATTTTGCTTCTGTGTATTTTTTATCATTTTCAGTAATTTTTTGTAAGAAATATCTGCAGTTGTATTGGTTTGTTTGATAATTTCAAGGAATTGACATTATTTTTTGAGGGAAAACATGTAATTTTTTGTGAAAAAATCATACAGAGACTCTTTTTTTTTGTGAATTTAGATTATTTTTTCAATATGGTTCATTAATACCAGGAACCGCTGACTTCTTATTGTGTTAAAAGCAATCCCATCGATTTGATATGATGCCACTAGTCCTTGGAGAAGAATCATATGAGTTGGCGTTCATTTTATGTGAAAGATCAGGGAATAATAAATATTATTGATTTTTGGATGCTTGCAGTGGATCTTAGAGCTTAAAGAACAGTTTTAACTAATCTTTTGTTGGAGGTCTAAGGAATGTCTTGTATTTCTAGGATTTCAGCATAAATTGCTTGTTTTTTTCTTCGTTCATATCATCAAGACCAACTTCACCATCACCTTCTGTACCTTCGATATTTATTCTCATAAGGGATTCTTATCTGGTTATGAAATTTCTGACTTAATTCTTTTCCTTCTTTTTGGCAAAAAATTGATCTAGTTTTTGTTTTAAAAACAAAGAGTTAGTTAAAGAAAATGGAGAACACCCCAAGTAAGAATTAATTCAAATTAGTCTACCCATATCGAGAACATATAGTTCGCAGTCAGTGAACGATTTATCCGATGCTCCACCGAAAATATACAATCTTTGATCAATGATTGTTGCTGCATGTGCGAATCTACTGCGATTAATAGCCCCACTAATTGGAATTTAAATCCAAGCTAGGTTGCTAAGACCAAGCATCCAAATGTCATTGTAAATCTGATTATGTTAGTCTGATCTGCCTCCAAAAATCCCAAGACTGTTCAAATAATCATTGTAGAATATGCTGTGCTAATATCGGCAAGGAGGACTCAATCCTTCTGTTTCAGGATATATCCATTCCACAGGAGCATCTTTGATATCTATTGATTACAACACAATAATTCCATTTGTTTATTAGTAGTTTGTGAGACTTTTTCATTGTATTTCTTTTAAAATTCAAGTAAAATTGTTTATTTAACTTTACCACATTTTAAGACCATCAATCTGTTCCTGATTTTCTCGTTACCTTGTTTTCCTCCGAAACAGTACACTCCCTCTTCCTTAATCTTTTCACAAGAAAACACATATTTTAGACCCATAAAGTAACCCCCTTTCATGATTAATATTTCTTTGAGCGCTTACCTCCAGTGGAAATGGCTTGTAGGGTGAGTTATAATTGAGCTATTTTTTATATTTGACTGGATCATGCTGCTTGAGATATTTCTTGAAGACTGGATAAACTGTCTAGAACGCTATTCCAGCTTCATCTTGCTTGAAACAGTAATTCTTCCATTTGTTCCTATCCATTTGAAGAACACTAATCGAACTCACAGATTTCTCCTGGATATTCACTCCTCCAAAAACAAAAAAATTACTTCCCACAATACAAGCTGCATGATTTCTCCTTGGTTCAATGTAGTCTCCACTTGTCTTGAGTAGCTTCCATTCTTTGCAAGTAAAATCGAATATCCACATTTCATTCATCACTACTCTAGTTTTCAATCGAACATTGTATGAGCAGCCTCCACCGAAGATGAGCATAGAATTCTTGTATAAATTTGCAGAATGCCCATATCTCCCCATTGATGGCATCATATCCCCTATGCATTCCACTTTCCTCCACTGATACTCCTCTGAAAATGTTTAAATCAAATGATCAAGAAATGTTGTAGAAACCCAGGCATTACAATTCTAAAAAATAACAAAAATATTGCAGGAATTGAGTCCTTACTAAGATTGAATTCATACAACGAATTCATGACTTCGACTCCAAACCCACCAAACAAGTAGAACTTGTTATTGTAGGTGACCAATGTCGCTGCTTCCCTAAAATTCGGTCTGAGCTCACTGTGATAATTCACAACTTTTTCCCAGTGAAAAACTAAATCTTTCAGAGGTTAATACTAGTCCGAATTATTGTTGTCTTCTTCAGCAGCAGAAGTCTTTATTGAAAGAGTATGACTCAGAAGAGGATTAACGCTATTTACATGATTGCTGTTACTATGAGGTGAATTGTTAGCAATGTTATTTTTAATATTAATTTAGCTATTATTATTAATCCCATAGGAGTTATTGTTATTATTATTAGTGGGCTGTTTCTTGAGATGAAGAGAGTGATAGAATCTAAAATGATGTGTTGAGTTGATTTCTGTAGATTTGTTACTTTGCATCAATTGACTTGAACTATTGTTAGATATTTTATTTAGTTAACTTGCTTAATAGAAATTCTCAAAACTAATCGTGCGTTTCTGCTCAACTTCGCTGGTGATCAGCTACATTTACTACTGATTATGCAGTAAGTGAAGATGTATTTTAAGTTTCCTTCCTACGCGCTCATCTTCCAAGCAATTTAGCAATTTACTATCACTGACTCGACGACTATCCAACCTATCACGAAATAGTAGCGTTGAAGGGGTTGCTTTGTGATCATATGAACTATTCGATAAGCTTGATTGATAGGTGCTTGGAGTATTTGTAGCAAAATTCGCTGTAGTACTACTACTATTATTGCCACTATCAATTCCCATGCTCTTTGCCTTGCGATGATTCAACTCGAAATATCCCCCACGATTGGAATTTGTTGCTTGTTTGTTATTGCTAGCTTGTAAGTTTGGTTATTTTACGAATTGCTAAGATCTCCATGAACTACTACTCAAGTAAAACAACTAATTCTATTTCTACTACAACTCCTACTTTGAATTATCCTTTTTCACTAAGGAAGCTAACTCTTAGGCTTATTGTTGTTATTCTAAGTGATTTACTTTCTATTTTCCTTTTGTTGAGAAGAAACTTGACTATGTAGAATCCATTGGTTTAGTAGGGGTATCAGCGAAAAGGAAAGAATTTGCTGCTTGAAATAAATAACTTTCATTCATTGAAATACATCTCTTGTCAAGACGATCTTCTTGTATTTTTGATGGTAACTGGTTGATATCTGCACTAGATGTATTCGTTTTATTGGTGCTATTGTGATTGTTCTTGCTGGATTTGGTGTTCTTGGAGAAGTTTTTCATAGCACTGACAAGGTTTTTCATGTTGACGATTGAACTCTTATCTATGAAATGCATGATATTGATCTTGAATGTGGTTATGAACATCCAGAATATCCATATTAAAAATAGGAAAAAAAATGTTTATTTCATACTTTCTGCCGAACTTCACAAGATATTATTTTTTAACAAAAAGCTAATATTACCCTACGAATAAGCGCTGTCATTGTTGTGGCTGTTGTTGTCTCCTATGATCTTATCCATTGATCAGATAAAGGAGAAAATAACTTAATGGTGGAATTAATCTTTTAATTTTTCTTCTTGTTTTTGATAATTGCTTCTTATTTTGTATTGTTTTCCTTATCTTTTGAAGACTTATCTCCACAGAATATTAGTTCTACTTGTTACTTTTTAGTTTCTTTGAATTTTTAATAATTCCTACTAACTCTATTGTGTTCATTTATCTAATCCCCCATTTGAAATCAAATAAAAGCACAAGAAAGACTAATTAATTCCTTAAAAATATTTATAAATTAATTAAAATAAAAGAAAATACTTTATTATTTGCAGGAGATAATTTTCCATTTAAATGACAAAGAAGAAGCTTAAATAGGATGATTTCCATATGATTTATTTTCATTTTTATTAATAATGATGAATTTCTTATTTTTGCTTTCAGGGGTTGGGGTTGGGGTTGGGGTTGGGG
>Ga0302271_10005068_pt1 | contig 10185 bp, 5 predicted proteins | sample III_Bog_N1_1_FD_198767 | JGI IMG/M metagenome (GOLD analysis project Ga0302271, IMG submission 198767) | Peat permafrost microbial communities from Stordalen Mire near Abisko, Sweden - III_Bog_N1_1 | ecosystem: Environmental > Terrestrial > Soil > Wetlands > Peat | place: Sweden: Abisko... | reverse complement strand
AGATTTACAATGAAAAATAAATTAAAAATAAATTCAAATTCAAATTCAAAACATTAGATTTATTGTCTTTTGTTTTGAAATAAAATCAAAGATCTCCGCAGAGATTTCTCAATATCGGAGAGTACTGCCGGTTCTTAGATTTTAAATTTGGTTAGAGATAATTTTGGCTCGAAAACATTAATCAATCTTAATTAAGTGATGGAGTACACACATGTTATTAATTAAAAAAAAAAACAACATCTATTTATGTAAATTAATTTATGTTATTTCTAATATATAATACCAATAGTTAGTTTAAATTTTATTTTAATGTTATTTCAACATTTCGACATATTGTCTAATGACTTTAAAACAAATTGATTCATTCATGAATCATTGAGTAAATTTTTTGTTCAAATTATCCTCAAAATATCTTACACAATACACATTCATACTCTTGGATATCACAAAAAGCTACTCCCTTGGTCATTACTAATCTGGCTCAATGCTCAAATACACAAAATGTATTAAGGAAAAACAATAAAAACCACATTTGATAAAAACTTCATACAATCCAGGGAATTATTCAATAAAAATGATCTTAACTACTACTATTTGTTGCATGATTTCGTATCACCTATCTCTCTAATTATCCTTAATTTCAATGAATCTAACATCAATAAAAGCTATTTCCCTTTCATATTTTTTCTTATTTCTTCATATTTTTAAATCCTTTTTTGCTCAGTTGTTTTTGTTATTCTATCTCTAACTTTTCTTTTCCTTTATTCTAATACGATCGTTCTTCATCAAGAATGTCTTTAACCAATGCTATTACTAGAATATTCCTTCTTGATTGAAGCAGGATCTATTTTCAACTACTCAGAAGTAATCTCATTTTTTCTAGATGAGTTTCCTCTATCCTGCTGAATCTCCTATGAACCTAAATCACTATGGTTGTCTTTATTATTGTTAGTATTTGCATTAATATTGATCGCTTTGTGTTCTTTTTCTTCCATTTCATGGTTATGATTTACTCCAATTTCATTGGAATTCCTTGGAGATGTTTGCCGCCCAATATCTTAACCATTTTGATTCTGCTCTTAAGGTATCGGAAGAGGACTGAAAATTTATGGCAAAGTGGTTGAAATTTCTAATGGGTTAATTGGAAGGATTAGAACATTATTGTTGTTGTTTGGATGAGAGTAGAGTATTGTTGGATTTCTCTCAATATGAAAGCTAGGGTTTGAATCGGGGTAGACAGATACATCATCGACAAGCTATGTGACAGCAATCACTTTATATGCTTTACCTTCTACCTTTGCCTTCAGATCCACCTAGTAGACTTCGTTAATTGCCTGAAGAAGAAAAATACAAAAAAGTTAAAAAAATAAGCTACTCAAAATAATGAATAAGAATGTACATGTCTGCAAAGATAGCATTCAGCAGTTTTCTTCAAGATATCGATTCCGCACTCGTAGCATAGTCCTATGAATAATAATAGCATGAAATAATCGCATGTACAATAATACATAAAAAGAAGCAAAATCAAGGGAAGTTTTTGGTGGCGAGTAGAAAAATCTCAATTGAGCTAAATTTTTAGTGAAAGTAATTTCTTGGTAGTAGTTTCATTTCAAGCTTTCCCTTAATAATAGCATAATAAAAAACGAGAAAAATAATGAATACCTCCATGTCCGCAAGGCATGTAGACTGTATCTGGAGGTTTATCGAAGCAGACGACACACACATTCGGGCTATTATAATTCGAATTATCAAGCGGGTTACTCAACATTATTTGTTTGTTGTCGCATAAAAACGATCGAATCACCAAACTGGGATTATCTTGTGACTAAATGTTACTTTGATTCTAGCTATTTATGATATTGTTATTGTTATTATTATTGCTGTTTATGGATTTGCAGTTCTCAGTATTTGTATTGTCGTTTTATGTATCGCTTAGATTAGAAGAGTTGAAATGTTGTTTTATCTCTGGTTATTTTTTATTTTCACATTTTTCATCAATTTTTTATGTATTTTCTGAGAGTTTAGTCCCTTATTCTTCTTCCTCCTCATTTTACCCAGTTTCACTTTCTCTGCTTGCTTCGAAATGATCTACTTTTCTCTCTTTAACAGAGACATTCAAACAAATGTTTGCTTTCATGCATTCCTCTTCTACACTCGCAGCGAATATCCGCTTTTGGATCTCCTACCCTTTAGTGCTCATTATGAAATCCCGATATTTTTCCTCAGTGTCTAAGGCCATATCTCGTAATCCCCGATTTGTTTAGGCACCACTTTGGTTCATTAGTGATACCTACCTATTTAAGTTACTTTTTAAAGACATTTCTCCTCGACTTGTGCTCCTACTGGTGCTACCTCCTCTCTTGAAATCTTGACTCAAATCATCCAAAATCCCGTTTCGTATCGGATCTACGCCCTTCACAAAGCTAGCACTCTCTTTTTCGGTCAATTTCAAAGAAGAATATTCAATATTTTCAATAAACATAGGTTTTTGAAGAATCAAACAGATCCAGTCAAGTTTTCTTCTTCACTTGGCAGGATCTGAGAAAAAGTTAATTATTTTTTACTTATTTGAGGTTTAACATCCTTTACTTTCCTTCTGATGGTCTTCGGCTTTACTTTCTTAGTTTTCGAAGCAGTTTTCTTGATTTCTGGCTTAATATCTAGTTTTGGTTCACTTTTCAAATCAGCCTATTGAGGTGCTGCAGAATATGATTTGAAATAAGTCTGTGAGAGTTTTTGCTAAAAAAGAACAAAATATTGAGAGTTACAAATCATTGAATAATGCTTGACAATGAAATATTTCTTATTATCTTTATTTATCTAATTAGATTACGAAAAATAAAGGGAAGCCTGTTATTTTCTCTGAAAGAGAGACTCTGAGAATTTTCTTTTTCTTCTATTTCGGTATCTCCTAACTGTTTATCATCACAATATTCGGATGATTTTAATCATTGCTACTGCGAATACTATTATTGTCTCCATCCTATCTACTGATTTCTTATTCTTAAGGCTGATGCACACCTTCCTACACATTCCTAGGATTGTTATTATGTTAATTGGTAACTTATTAGTTCTGTGAGTTAAGTTCCTACTGTGGAAACTACATTTATTCCTCTTGAAATTAGCCTTCATCGTCTCGAGTTATGCGATACAAAAACAGACTTTTCTCATTGACAAAAGTGATCATATTATTTATAAAAAGTTAAGCCAGTGATCATTTCAAATAAGTTTGTTTAAGTTACTTGATGCCTTTCCTGGAGATGAACGAATACACCACCATAAAGCTCACAAATACGATACCATACTCAAATCCAAAGATCACATCGTCTTAGTTGTCATCGTCGAAGTAATTAATCAGAGAAGTTATGTAGATAGTAGTGTTCACTGTCAGCGCATTGGATATCATGAACATCCAGAAAAGCCCTTTCACTGTGAAAAATAATATTTTATTGTAAATTCAAACTTGAAAGGATCACTTACATTCATACGATTCAACTTCTTCATCGGAGCATTTAGAGTAGCACTTCGAGATGAGAATGATTACGAATCCAATGTTGATGCCGACCATGATGGAGAAAAACACCCAGTACGCCCAGAATACATCTCTCCATTTCCATAGGATCATATCCTCATACTTCAGACTCACGAGAAAAATTTGCATTGCCAGAAACAATTTGAATCCCCATAAAAACTAGTTATTTTTATTTCAAAATAAAAATGAGGTGAATTTCAGTGAATTATGCTTTGTTTGAAAACTAATGGAGGAAAATATCAAAATGTATCTCCATGATGTTTTGCAAAATTACAATGTCTGTGAGGATCGAGATATTGTTTTTTATTTTCCTGTGCATCACGATAGCTGCCCTTGTGATGATGTATATCATGAGTATCAGGGGAATCAGAAAAAATCGAAAACTCTTGCTTTTGAGATGGATCAGAAGACACACCTAAAGAGATTCAAAAAAAAACAATATGGGTGAAAGAAGAGGTGATGATAATTAGAGCCAGTGATTATGCATACTTTTTAAAGGAAAGAGAAGTAGGTTTTTGTGAAATACGAAAGTTAAAAACGTGCATTTACCTTAAATAATATGGAGTAGATTGTTTCAAAGTATTCTAAACAATTAAGAAGCACCCTAGATTATTCTTTGGTACTGATTTTCTTGCTTTCTAAGAATTGTTGGCTATTATTTCCCAAGAAAAACGGATAAGCAAAGGAATAATAATAATATTTTGATTGAATTTTCATTGAAAAGTATTGAAAATGTGAAATTGCAATTTATTTAAACTGAATTTTGGCAATTTTAAGCACAAATTAATAAATATCCTTTTTCATGATTGTTACTTGAGTGTGATACGCGATTTGATGAGTGCTATCGACAGGATATCAACAATCCACAAGAAGACAAAGTTATAGATGTATGAAATGTTCCAGAGCACTTACGAAATCAGAATCAGAAAAAACAGCTAAAATGACACCTGACTAAAGCAAGTGCTTTTCATAATTAAACTCGCATCGCAGTAATAAACGTTCGTCTGTATTTTATCGTTGGTTGTGTCTTCTTCATCTTGGTTTTATGTTGATTTCGGTGGTTTTTGTTAGTTCTACAAAGCTTCGAAAATCTACTATTACGGAGATTGTTACGACTAAGATTCATTTTAGATTTCCATATTAATGTGATTATTTCTTCCTTCAAGTCTTTCTTGAATCTAATTGCCTTGAGGAACTAATACATGGGTAGGCACTATTTCAGATAAGTTATTTATTGTATTTCTATTCCTTCCTTCTTCTTAAAGACGTTGATCTCTTTCCCTTGTGAAAAATGTCTCTTGTCGATTATTCAAACTGACGTTTTAAAATTGGCGTGATGAAGCTTAGAGACCTTAGGATGTATATGGTGATTAGTGTATGCTATTTTAGAGAGCAACGACAGATGGAATATTCACACTTTCATCTTAAAACGCTTGATATCCTCGAATATTGGAATTCCCTCTTGCAATAGCTAACTCTGTGTTTCGATAGGAACGCTCACTTTCGAGAGGAAATTGATTATTCAAAATGTTTCTTCTTGAAGATGGAGGAGGATTATTTTCATCTGGGCTTATCTGCCAGTTATTTTGCTAGCTATGCGTCCCTTTTTACCTCTCTCGCTGAGAATAATACTACTACATTTGTTAATGCGTTTGGGTTGTTTGTCAGTTTATTAAATTTCTCAGTTTTTTTGGGGGGGAGGAATCTTTAAACAAAACTTAATAACTTTTCTTAGGTTTTTTCCAAGAGATAGCTTATTTTGATGTAATTTGATAGAGTTAACTCATTGCATATTTGATTATCCCAATGGTTATTAGCTTTTTGAGTTCAAATAATTATTTTTTTGATTTTTGTCAAGATTAGAGCTTGACGATGATTTTCTCCAAAAAATCCAATTTTAATAAGTAAAACAAAAATAAAACTACATTTCCTCTATTTGATTTGAGAGTTTAAATTGTTGATAATTTCCATTTATCAGATTTAAATGTTGTATATTTTTAAATGGATGATGTACTGTAGTTTTCCATTTTTTAGTAGAAAATGTAAATTTTCAATTGAGGTCAAAATTGTTAATTATAAGAAATGGTTGTGAGATGAGAGAAGTAGCTTGTGGATAGCCTTCTAATCAATTTTCTAAATTAGACTTAAAAGAGAGTAAAAAATTTTAGATACTTTTTGTAGGTCATATATTTAATAATAATTAAAAAAATATATTAAAAGACTATTTTTTTATGCAATCTATTTTTATTGGTGATTTTTTTAATATTTTTTGTTAAAGCAATAAGAAATATTTTTTAAAAGTATCAAATTAGCTCGTAAGATTCTCATGATCTAGTATGAAATACTAAGAACTATGCGAGAAACCAAAGCTAGTAGTGAGAAATAATGGTAAGAAACGAGTAATATTTTTAGATAAACGGATTGATAAAAATAGTTAAGGAAATCAAAGGTGTGGAAAAGAAGAAAGAGTTGCGAATAATTAAGAGAAAATTTAGAAAATATTAAAGAGAGAGAGAACTTGAGAACAAGTAAGACACTAGAGAAAGAAACCAAGATATTTATATGAACAATTCAGAACTACTCCTAAGGAATTCATCAATCGTGGGCATTCCTCGTCCTGATATGCCTGCAGAAGATCTCTCAATGATTAAAGAGAATATTGAGCTCATAAAAGAAGATGAATTAACGAATAAGAAGGTGAAACAGAATTTGTTGGAGTAGATGCTCCAGCACTCCAAAGGGTTGGTTAACTAACAAGAAAATCAAGTAAATTAAATTAATCGACTTCTCATGAATTTTAAGTATATTTATCCACTATTCTTTGATTTTAATGAATCAGGAGGTTTGTAGTAGAATGTAGCTTATCGAAGATCGAGTGTACTTGCGAGCCACTCAAGGACCAAATCAATATTTTCATGCACTTTTCGCATAGCTTAAAGAATACTAACCTACCATGCCTGTACAAAATCAATTCAACAAATTTTATCTTACCTATAATTGTTTCTTTCAGGAATCCTCATAGAAGATAGATGCGATAACTGCACGGATAGCAGATAAAATCATATCAGGAGATGTTCAAATAGGCAAAAGAGTAAGAATTATTAAATTTTTACAGGGATTCTTGTTGTGGAATATGATTTGAAATCCCTTTTATTGTTTTTCGAAATCAAAAATTATCCAAACTATCTTTTGAATTTCTAGCAAGCGTTGCTCACAAAGGAATAAATCAATGCTCTCTCAAGACCTCCTTAGCCATTTCGTTCGAACAGTACCAAACGATAAACCTCTATCATTGGTGATAATCTTAGCAGCAATATCAATTACAGTCGCTATGAAGCATCAGTGAATTCACCTAGTGGATTTGCTTCACATAACTCAAGAGGATTAAGGAGCTAGAATTACAGTTTGCATGATATGGCAACAAGCTCTGAAGCTGCTGAGCGTACTTCATATGACCCAGAATTGTTCATGAGGAAGCTCAGATAAGAACAAGAAGAAGCGAGAGCAAAACATGAATTACACAAGAAAAAAGTAGAACAAATTTTAAGGAGAAATTTGTAATAAATTCTCAAATTATACTGAATTTCTGAAACCCAACAGGAAGAGGAAATGAAGAAACTAATGCAGTAGAAGACAGAAGAAGAGAAGCTACTCCAGAAACAGAAGAAGCACAATGAAGTTTTTCAGAGTCTAGAGTAACTGAAAGAGACTAAAAACACTAGACATGATCTCATGAAGAAACACCAACTTGAGTTTCTCTAAATGAAATAAATCACTAAAGTTTAAAAACCACTGTTTTTAATATTAGAAGAAGAAGATAAAAAGTAAAAGTCAGAAATCATTGTCGTGCAGGATAAGTTGAAAGAGCTTAGAGAGCACTACAAGCCTCATAAAGTAGAAGACTTTGAGGAACACTCTAAGAAATATTAGTAATATAAATATAAACAAATTAGGAGAAATAGTGGTTAAATGATCCTAATTTTTGCTTATTTTTTTTTGGGATAACATTATTTTTAGAGAAGTTCTAGACTAAAAGCAGTAACGCCGTCATGCTGTTTCTACAAAGAATCTAAACCAAGAAATACATGTCTGGAAAGGGAAGATGTAAAGATACATAACTGAAGAGATGAAGCAAGAGAGACAACAGCGTAGCACATCAGAAGATGGAAAAGCTCTGCAATCTCGTCTCAAAGCATACGGTGAAATGGTCAAAGCAAATTTTACACCGCAGATCGATGAGAAGAAAGTAAAAGAATCAATCTCCAGGAAGGATCAAATGCAATAACCTAGAACGATGATCGCTCAGCTACTAAAGAACTAAGAAATCACAGAAGAACCTAATTTATATAAGCTCGGGAATAATTATTTAGAATCCGCCAAAAAGTATGCATCGTTACATCGGAAGAGCGAGCCAAAAGAAACTGCTAGAAGTGAAGAATATTTTGAAAAAGAGTCCATAGCTAAAGAAAGTAGATATAAGAACTACTTGCTAGATTAGCGAGTCAAGGAATAACTCAGGAAAGATGATCCTTATAAGTAGTGGGAACTGAACATGTAGAAATTCCAAGGACCTGAAAAGATCTCATAAGTCCTCATGGCTGCGTAGTAGTTGGATATCAAAGCTAATAGGAAAGAGCAAGCAATTAGGAATCTTAAGAAAGAAGATATTAAAAAAGATGACTTAATTGAAGATGTTGATGATTGCTATTTTAATTCAATCAAAGCGAAGATTGCTATTCTCAAAGAAGCTAATCAAATTGAGTGAAGAAATATGAGAAAGGAAATGGGATAACTAGTTAGAAATGTATGATAGTTAAATGATAAATAAGGAAACGAAAGAGAGTTTTTGAAAAATAGTTAATAGATATTTATTACAAAATTACAATAGAATGCTTCTGTTTTTAGAACTATTGTACAATATCTTTGTGGGGGTAAATGGAGTACATCTCTCTCTCTCTCTTTGAGTTGAGTTAATTCGAAAGTGATTCTCAGAAAAGTTAATTGATTCTCTTGTGTTTTATGTTGTTTATTTTATGCTTATGCACTTACTTTATTAAAAAAATCAATATTTTTAATGAGTTTGACACTCTTTTTCAAGATTAATTTACTGATTTGAAAATATGTAATAATTATTGTTTTTTGAATACATACGTTCGCTGAAAAAAATAAGTAATTTTCTGAAACATTTATCTTAAAAAACAGCTTTCTGTTAATTGATTCTTTTTGTGAGTTTGACTGAAATATATTAATCCAATGATTCTTATCTAATTCTGCGAATACTCACTTGCGAATGGGTTTAAGCTAAATTCTCTAAAGTACTCCTCCTGATTTCTGAATTGGCTTGATTTCCTGACCTCCTCCTGAAGCACTCTGAAATTCATCTTCTTCGATCAAGTGAGCTGCTATTTCGTGATTGAAGAGCTTCCTCTTATTTAAGATTACTTGACAAAAACAAGTGTTTTAGATTGATTTCATTTTAATAGATCACAAATGAATCAACATAAATATCTTATTTAGACTTACAAATTGCTCTCTGTGCTGCTTCCATCGACAAGAACTTAACATATCCTGTCTAATAATCTCTTTTCTAAGTAAAAACCCAAAATAAGTTAAATTACCAACTGAAATAACCCAAATGTATTTATCCTGCTAGAATTACTAAAGAATCAAGAATGTTGTTTTTCTCTTTCTTCAGGAGATCTTTGAGATACGCGCTATCGATCTGTCTAGGTAAATTCGTGACTTCAATAAAACCGCATTGCTTTTGCTATCTTTGCTGATTCATTTCTTCTTCCAAGGAATCTTCCTCTTGCTCTTGCTAATACTATTCCTCCTCATTCTCTTCCTCGAAGTCTCTGTTTCTTCTTTTGTCATCTGCGTATCCATATTCCTTATTTTGCTAGTCATATTTTTCGTTCTACTACTGATTTTCCTGTTTTTAATGAATCTTCAAATGAGCTGCTTTATTCGATTAGGGCTATGAATTTATTAAATCAGCTGACGATTCACCTGCAATATTGACATCTTTGAATATCCTTTTACCATTTTAATCTTTGACAATGCATATTTTTCTTCTTTCCGAAGATTGCACAACAGATGATTATGCTTTCCCTCCATTCTTTACCCACCTATTACCACTAGCATTACCTTTTCCACTTGATTCCTCTTTCCTGATGGTCTTTCTAACTTTCTCACTCCCAACCTTCTGCCATCTGTCACTGCTATCGATATCCCAATCTTTTACACCTACAGTTGTTTTAGGTGCTGAAATAATAGGACTCACTAATTTATCACTTTCAAGCTTATCATCCTCATCTACTTAGGTTGTAACTATGGTTGGTTGCTTCTTTTGTTTATTCTCGATTTCTTAGTCCCTGCGGATCATCTGCAGTTAGTTTGTTAGCCCTTTCGGAATGTTCTTTTGACTATGCAAGATTTGCTTAACACTGCTCATTATTGCAAACAGTTCAACAAAATAAGAAAAATAGTTATTTTTGTGTTTTTTTGTTTGTTTGTTTTTTTCAGCTAGACAGTTTAAGATTAAGTTAGATAAATTACTTGTTTAAATATCTTTTTTTTTTGGCTTTTAGTTCTCGTTTCTCTACAAGAAAAAAATAAACAATTTTCAAATTAAATTAAAGAAGGTGAATTCC
>Ga0302271_10005062_pt1 | contig 10200 bp, 15 predicted proteins | sample III_Bog_N1_1_FD_198767 | JGI IMG/M metagenome (GOLD analysis project Ga0302271, IMG submission 198767) | Peat permafrost microbial communities from Stordalen Mire near Abisko, Sweden - III_Bog_N1_1 | ecosystem: Environmental > Terrestrial > Soil > Wetlands > Peat | place: Sweden: Abisko... | reverse complement strand
TCCCCCATATTGGAAATATCACGCATTTCTGATACTGTTCGAGGCCGTTTTTTATTCAAATTGGTTTTTATTTCAGCCTGTGTTGGAATTCCCATTTTTAAACCAAACTGCGCTCGCATTAAACGGCAACGCTCAAAGTTAAACCGAAAAGCGTGGTTTTCGATTATAACTTTTCGACTTTCATGTTGCTACGCAACATTCATACCTCTGCTCGCTTGTTTCATTATGGCATCGTGATTTGCAGTTTGTTCTTCCTTGGACATCTCCCTCAAATCTTCTCGAGTAAAAACCCTATTATCATTTTTATCCACATTGTAATCAATAGAGGTTTTTAATAATGGATCATCTATTTTTTCCCCATTAGCTACATCGCTATTATGGTTTGACACTTGTCCACTATTTGCTGATTTTTGTATTTCATTTTGAATCATTAAATCTAATAACAATGAGAGGTTATCTTTATTTGGTTTTATTTCATTATTATTTTTAACAGCATCTTTCAAATCTCCCATATTTTCAATACTATGATACTTAAATGGAGTTTTCAAACTAAATTGATGATTAAATTCATAAATATTTCCAATTTGATTTTGCATATTATGTGTATATATATGATCTCCCTTATCACCATAATTATAGATATTTTTGTAATATTTCATTGCCAAAGCTTCATCATTTTTTGTCCCATAAGGTGCAAAAGGAACTGATTTAGTCCCAGTTATAGAACCAACTATCTGGGCCAAACTTCCACCCAAAGAATGCCCTGTTAAAACAATATTTTTATTAGGATATTCTCCTTTAAGTTTTTTATAAAAATTGATAGCATCTGTAGTCTGATTTGGCAATTCCTGCCTCCATAAACTAATATCATTATGAATATCTTTTATTTTTTCTTTAAAATTTTTATTAATATCTGTCCCTCTATAAGCAATTACAATATCATTTCCGTTGTAAAATGCTTGTGCATAAAATCCATTTTTACTATTTGGAGCAGTTAAAATTTTTGTATACCCATTAGGTAATGATATATCTTCATCATGATATACATATTTAGATAAAATTTCTAATTGTTTGATTAAATTATTATCAGGCACAGTTTACTCCTTTCTGAGTTATTGCTATAATATATTTATGAAACTAAAACACCCTAGAACATCAATTGCATTTAATCTACTATCCATATTAGGATGGGTTACAGCGATTTTATTTATTTTTTTTATGCCTTATCAAAAACATCCAACCATTGGAGATGATGGATCATGGTTTATGTGGATAATACTTGTTATTATAACCTTCAGTTTTATTGTAATTTCTTGTATCACATACCTTTTAGAAATTATTCTTGATGTTCAATACAATAATCCTTTAATATCTAAAAATAAAATTTATTCCTGTTTTTTTGAATTCGGTTTTTTCTTGTATACTTTCCCTATAATTTGGCTTATGATATATCCTAATTATTCTTTATTTCCAATACTATATTTAATATATTCATATATTTTATTAAAACTAGCAACAGTTGGGATTAAAAAACTTATTTGCAAGATTAAATCTAAAAAACAAAATCTGTAATATAATACATTTATGAAATTGAAACATCCAAAAATAACAATTGCATATAATTTATTATCTATCCTTGGATGGGTAATATTAATTTTGTCCATAAAATCGTTATCTGATAGTTATGCTCAAACACACCCGATGGATATTAACAGTTTAGTTTTTGTCTCACTTCCTCTTATTACGATGTATTCTATATCTATAGGCAGTTGTACTATTGCTTATATTTTGGAGTGTATTTTTGAGACACAGATAAATAATACTTCTATCCTAAATAACAAAGTTTATTCTTACTTTTTTGACCTCGGGCTTTTACTATATGCCCTGCCTATTCTGTGGTTAATAGGTACTTACAATTATGTAATATTACAAACTATAATTTTGATTGGGATATATATTTTGTTCAAAATTATCCAATTCGCAATCAAAAAGATTAAAAATAAACAATAACTTCCAAATCATAAATCCTTCTATTTCCCGCACCGAAATTAAATAGTAAGTAGGGTGCGATTTTTTGCACCAATAAAATATTATTTAGAACGGATGTAAAGAATCTCTACAATTATAATTCTTTATAACAAAACATGATTTCCGTTTATTGTAACCCAATGATCCCCCATATTGGAAATATCACGCATTTCTGATACTGTTCGAGGCCGTTTTTTATTCAAATTGATTTTTATTTCAGCCTGTATTGAAATTCCCATTTTATGATATTATTTCATTATGGCATCATGGTTTGCATTTTGTTCATCCTTTGACATATTATGCAAATCTTCTCGAGTATAAACCCTATTCCCATTTTTATCCATATACTTTGAACTATTTTCATCTAATGATGAAGCATTAACATCAGAAGCAAATCCAGTCGGTTCTGAGATTCTTCCAGTATTATTCTTATCTGACCTAAACTCATTCATTATTCTGTCAAAAATATTCCCTTTATCATATTTTTGTTTATACTCTGCAGCTAAATCAAATTTATATTTATTATATGGTATAGCTGTAGATAAATCACCATTATTACCTGGGAAATGTTTGAATATATTTAACACTTGACCATTTTCTCCAGAAGAATCATATTCATATTCTGAACCATTTGGAATAATATTTTTACTATTTGGAATAATATATGTTTTTCCAATTAAATTATCCAAACCTTTTATAAAAATAGGATCATCTTCATTCCCAAAATTTATTATATTATCTGTATACTTTGGAGCCTTTATAATATTATTTCCATACGCTTCAAAAGTTACTGTTTCGGCTCCGGTTTGAGCTCCAACTAATGTAGCCAATGACCCTCCAAGTGAATACCCACCTTGATTAATTTTTTTATTTGGATACTTCTTTTGTACTTGGTTGTAAAAATACATAGCATATTTATACTGATCTGGCAACTTATCCTCTACTAATTGACAGTCAGCATGAACATCTTTGCCTGTTTTAAATGAATGAGAAAAAAGTTCAAACTCAGTAGCTCTATATACAGCAAAAATCTCACCTTGTTTATTTTGGAAAGCTTCACCATAAAAACCTGTGTTCGGATTATTATATGATTGAATACTTTTCCATCCTTCTGGTAATTTATATTTTTGCTTATGATACACATAATAAGATAAATCTCTAAGCTCGTTATAGTAACTATAGCTACGTTTCATACTATACTCCTTTTATGTTTGTAGTAGGATAAATTTATGTTTAATAATTTAAAAAAATATTTAAGTTTAAATATATTGGCTTTTGCAGCATATCCGATATTACTAAATTTTTTTAAAACATATAAATACATGTTTGATGGCGGGATAATTTTCGGGTTTATAGATTTTTTAATTGTACTATACTACATTTTAATTATTATAATTTCAATAATAGTATATACGATAGAGAGACTAACTAATTTAAAAATAATTTCGCCAAAAATATTACAAAATAAATTTTATAACATTTGCTTTAATCTTGGTTTATTTATTTCTATAAGTTTTATAAGCATTTCAATTATAGTAATATCTTTTTCTGCAATCAAAGAACTTTATAAATAATAATATTTTCGAAGACTTAATATTTATAGTAGGATAAATTTATGTTTAATAATCTAAAACAATATTTAAGTTTAAATATATTAGCTTTTGCAGCATATCCTGCCATTTATACTTTTATACGCATATTCAAACAACTGCTTCTTGGGGATATCTATGCGAATTTTATATATTTCTTGGTTATAGGTTATTACATTTTAATAATTTTTTTCGTGATAATAATTTTTATTGCAGAACAAATAACAAATAAAAAAATACTACAAAACAAAAATTTCTTATATAATAAATTTTATAATCTTTGCTTTTATATCGGTTTATCGTTTTCAATACTATTTATTTGTTATGATTCATCAATGACTTTATGCTCTATATTCCGATATTTTACTTCTAAATAACAATATTTATAGTAGGATGAACATATGCTTCATAATTTAAAACAATATTTAAGTATAAATCTGCTTGCTTTTGCAGCATATCCTGCGATTTTCACTTTTATACGTATATTCAAAGATTTACTTCTTGGTGACATTTGTGCTTGGTTTATCTATTACTTAGTTGTGGGTTATTATATTTTTATAATTTTTTTAGTAATAATCATTTTTATAATTGAACAAATTAAAAACAAAAAAATATTACAAAATAAAAATATTTTACAAAACAAAATCTATAATGTTTGCTTTAATATCGGTTTATCTTTTGGTATATTGCTGATTAGTTTTTTCATATCAACAATTATCTATTCTTTTATTGTTGATTAAATATTTAAATAAACAGTCTGTTTTTTACTACGCACATAATCAAATAATTGTACGTCATTCTGAGGCTTCAGCCGAAGAATCTAAAACAAATCTTGTCCTTTTGAACATTATATGAATCGGTATAGTTTGTAGGTCAGGCAATGCCTGACCATTTTTATGGGGTGGCATACTTGCTCTTGAAGAAGAATATATAATAATCAACTTCACCCCTTAGCCTAAACTGCGCTCGCATTAAACGGCAACGCTCAAAATCAAATCGAAAAGCGTCGTTTCCGATTATGATTTTTCGACTTTCAAGCTACTACGTAGCTTTCATAACTCTACTCGCTTGCCATTTAATTTTAGATCGGATAAAATCTCCGACTTCATCTTTTTTAACTGTCGGATATGGGGGTAAATAAGTTATATCAATTTTCCCATAGCTTGTTGATTTAAGGTGAGCTTGACCAAATTCATAATGGGTAAGAACAGTTTGGGGGGTTATTAAAATCCCATATTTTTTAGCTAATTTAGCGGCCAAATCGAACATTGTTTCACATTGGATTTTATTAATTGGATATGGACCTAATTTATCTGGAGAAGAATAGTCAAGCATACCGCAAAGAGAAATCCCGATAGCACCTGTATTTCCGCCACCTGTGTGAGCGGCATACTTTCCATCAAAACAATTCTCATTATCTTCGGGTTTAAAAATCCCATTATTAATTCTCCCGTATTTATCGATGATGAAATGATAATGTTTTAGATCAACAGAATTAGGCACAGGACCGCCAGCAGTCCAATGTATAACAATACGTTTCATATATTCCTCCTAGCTTAGTTGTTTTAATTTAATATCAGAGAACTCAATATTTTTTATACAAAACTCTTGAGTTGCCCGTTGAGTATAAAATTTTATTTCAAGGGTTTTAAAATTTTCTGACGGCAATTTATAACTTTGATTAGTTTTTTCAGGAGCAAAATACATTGTATCAAAGTTCCCAATGTCCCAATATAGAGCATTACTAAGAGAAGTAGCAACAATATTTTTAATTTTTGTTGTTCCCAAAGTATCATAATTTTTTATATATTGGATGTAAAAATTATTTGAATAGGCTAAATCAAGAGATATTTTAGGAGGTACAAACAATATTTTTAAAAGATTGTCTACTCCAAGATTCAGGGGTGAAGTTGTATAAGAACTTGCAACAAATGTTCCATGGAAATCATCTCCCAAATACTCTTGATATATTTTGCCTGTTGAATCTCCGGAATACAAGATCCCATTTACAATATTTACGCAGGAGATTTTAGGACAAAGCCTTTTAACCCATTCTTTATTGTTGTAATCAAAGATAAAGATTGTTGAATATGTTTCACTATTTGTAGGCACTAGGAACCAAAATTCATTTCTATCAGATTGTATGACTGAAAGCATTCTAATTTTATCAATTTCAGAAAAATTAATATCGCACAATTCCTCTTGCAAATTCACAGCCATATTATCGCCAATGGTTTTTGTTCCCAAAATTGTTTGGTTAAAAGAAAACATCGCTTTCTTTGTATCATCATAGAAATACAATTCTGTTCCGTGAAAAACGAGAGCGTTATAACTTGCACATCCAGCTGGAGACTCACTTGAGACATAAAAAGCTTTGTCATCATCAAGCTCAACTAAACAAGATGATTCTTTATGAAAAACTGCAAGAGACCCTAAGTAAGAAGTTATTGCCGTAATATTTTTTACAAACTCAATATAACCGGCTGATGTAACAATAGTAGATGCCGAAGTCGAAAAATCATAAATATTTTGCTGCACAGAATACCAAAGGATATTTCCATTAAATATCCATAAACGATTGTCAAAATTAACAACTCCAAGTCCTTTAACAGTTCTTGAATCCATATCTTTTACAGATATTGTTTTTACTTCTTGAAGTACACCGCTATCGTTGTATTTTCCAATTTCTATGCTCAAAAGATTTTCACCATTTGAGAACACAAACAAATCACTCCAACCTTGGGCGAAATCTGCGGCAGAAGACTTTCCAGTAACAGATAACCCATTGGTTTTTTGAGTAAGAATATTTGAATCAGGAATAAATAAGTATATTTTACCTTCTGTAGCAGATTCTGTGTGAACGAAAAAATACACTTTTGTTTGTTGAACACTTTCGAAAATATTTATAATTTTTTCGCCAGCAGGAAGAAGACTACAAATGAGTTTATTCCCTTTCATAGTTCTTATGCCTACACCTGAATTTATTCCAGTGTTAAACAATTCAACATTTTGCATATCAGATGCGGTAATTTTACTTGAAGAAAAAGAGGAATCAAGTTTATTAATCCCTCCGAATTTATTACAAAAAAGAGAAGTAGAAGACATATTAACTCCAATAACAATTTATATACGAACAGATTTAGATTTAGATAAAGGACTAGATACCTTCGTTAGTAGTTTGTATGCAGATTCAAACTGCAAATTATAACCTGCATAATTTTCATCAGAGATAGATGCAATAGCATAAGTCATAGTTTTAGAAACAAGAGCATTTTTAAAAATAGTCTCGTATTTTTCAGGAATATCAATATAATCTGTAAGATTTTCGAGAGAATATATTTCAGTTCCTTTTTCATCAAACCCTACTGGCATTGAAACATATTTAATAATAATGTTACAATAAGAATCAGGGCAAGGATTAAATAAAATATTATCATCATCTATTGTAAATTCAGTTGGTTTACCTGTAGATATCGCAAACTCTGAACTATCACTAACAAAATCAAGATAAGATTTATCAATTTTTACAGAGAAAACATTATCGTAGGAGAACCCTTCTTGTTGTATATTCCCATTTGGGAGATTATATTTAGAAATTTTAGGTACAGTTTTAATGTTAAATTTTTTGATTCTGAATGAAAATGGATAAGAGTACCAAATATCGACTAGAGCTTTATTTATTGCGGAAATAAGAGAGGACTCCATATCAGCAAGATTAGAAGCCTCAGAATCAAATGCAGACCATGGTTGAGCTGCAACATCATTATATATTTTTAAAAGAGTAAGAGTCATAACAATCCTTTCAAGAAGTACATTTTAAGTTGTGACATTGAAAAAACTAACAATCCCAAATAAGAGGAAGAAGCGTTTCAGATTTCTCTTTGATATTTGTTGATTGAGTTTTAAGAATTTTTGTTTGTTTTTTTGTTTTAGTTGAAACCAATTCATAGATATCTGGATTTTCAGATATTAAAGAATCAATTTCTTTTTTAGGTAGATTAAAAACAATATCTGTTTTAATATTTTTTATTTTCATAAAAGTCTCCAAATCATAGAGGAAGAATCTAGTGTTCTAACCTGTAATATTTAAATACAAAAAACCTCACGCACAAACGGTAAAAATCATTTTACCACTTGTGCATTGGGTTTATAGAAGGAGAAACTTATTAGTTTACACCAGCAGATTTTGCTACTGCGAAGACATCACCTGTAAAAGTAGAATTAAAATCTATGGAAACGCTTCCATCTTTTGCTTCAAACCTTGACATATCTTCTACTTGGAAGAAGTTTACAGAACCTGCAAGAATAGGTACTTTTAAATTCCCAAGCTTAGAATTCGGATAAGCTTCACCAGCGTTGAAAGTTACTGCAGAATCAACAGCGGCAGTATTTTCAATGCAAATAACTAACGAATTATTTTTGTTAGCAAAAGCATCTGATATTTTAATTCCGTTAGCAGGAGTTACTATTTGTTTAGTAACTTTTGCATAAGCAAGAGACTGAGAGGTCTCTAATGCAGGGTATTGTACGCTTATAGTATCTTTAGACATAATAAAAATCCTTTCAAATTATATTTTCTTAGTACATAAAATAAAAGATTCAGCACAAGCCTCAAGATTTTGACTTGTGCCTAACCTTTAACAAATAATTAACCTCTTTTAGACAAAGAAAGAGGTGCAGAAATTTTAGCAGTTCCTAAGAAATCTGCACGAGGAGCTCCAACACCATATAAACCATAACCTTTATAACGAGTATTAAAGTTATTTTCAGGCACATAGGATTTAGTGTTTAGGTCAGAAGAAATACCACCTGCAAGGGTTTTGCCTTTGATACCAAATAATGGATAGAACACACCGTCTTGAGGTTGAGCTATGTTATTAGATACTAAGATTTCCCAACCACAAAGATGTCCAATGTAGCCTTTAGAAATTTGGTCGTGACCTGACTCAACATATTTCAATTCATCAAGTTTCCCAAGGTAGAATTGATATTCAGGAGGAACGATACAAACCATAGAATCATCCATCCAGTTAGTATGACCTTTGCCATCACCTTTTTTGAATAGAGCTTGCATGTAGGCTAAGATTTCTTTAGCATAATCCGCATCAAGAGTAATTGCAGAACCATTATCATCTACATAGTGTGCAGCACGAGTATATAGATTAGCATATGCACCATCTACACCTGCGGCAAATTGCTTGATTGCATCACTAGTATAAGCTCTTGCAATATCAATTTTTGATTCTAAATCAGGAGCATCTTGAATTTGTTTTTCTTCCAATTCATTTAATTCAAAGTGAAACGCCTTCCCACGGTTAACTTTAACTTTAGTTAGGGACGTAGTAGCGTTTTCAGGAGCGTTTAGATCTCCGCCGTCATAGTCGAACATCGTTACAGACCCAGGCATGATGACATCTATTTCATCGCCTTTGTTCACTACATCTTTCATTTCAATATGAGATAACTTTCCGATTACTAATTCATCGTATAAATATTTTTGAAAAGCTGTGTTAAAAGCTGAAGTAATTAATTGTTTAACAGACATAATAATCCTTTCTAAGATTGAGAGCCGAAGCTCAAAAGTAATAATAACCACTTGCCATATAGCAAATGGAAACAACAAAAGTTTTCAGGCACAAAAGTTTGAATTTATCAGTTGTTATCGAAGATCGGCAACTAATAAAAAACTATTGAGTTATCTGAGGTGTGCTACGCACATAAATAAGCGGAATTTGGCAAATGCGATGCGAGTGAAACGAGCTAGACACATCCTGCGATAAAATCTTGCGAAATGGAACAAATTCTATAGAATTTGTTTAATGTAGTCCTAAGATTTTGAGCTGCCAATATTCCAAGACAATTGGTCTAAATTCCAGTTATTTTTTAACCGAATTTTCGGTAGGGTAATGACGAACAAAGTGAGGCAAACCCGTAAGATAACCAAAACCACGCTTTTGGTCACGCCCGAATAATTCGGATTTAATGGTTATCTCCCAATCAAAAATAACTCACGATACGTATAAAGTGATGCTATGCACATAAACAAGTTAAGTCTAAATTCCAGTTATTTTTAAAAAATAAAACATTGAGAATATTTTAAGATTCAAAACCAAAAATAACTCGTTGTTCGTCCCTTTTACCCCGTCATTGCGAGTGAAGCGAAGCAATCCAGTATTATAAATACTTAACATCTTTGTGGAGGAGGGGAATTTTCGGTAGGGTGATGACGAATGAAATGAGTCAAACCCGTAATATGTCCAAAACCACGTTTTTGGACACACCCAAATAATTCGGATATAACGTACGCGAACATTAGAAGCACGGGTAGTGGTTAATTATAACAAAACATGATTTCCGTTTATTGTAACCCAATGATCCCCCATATTGGAAATATCACGCATTTCTGATACTGTTCGAGGCCGTTTTTTATTCAAATTGGTTTTTATTTCAGCCTGTGTTGGAATTCCCATTTTTAAACCAAACTGCGCTCGCATTAAACGGTAACGCTCAAAGTTAAACCGAAAAGCGTGGTTTTCGATTATAACTTTTCGACTTTCATGTTGCTACGCAACATTCATACCTC
>Ga0302271_10005061_pt1 | contig 10200 bp, 4 predicted proteins | sample III_Bog_N1_1_FD_198767 | JGI IMG/M metagenome (GOLD analysis project Ga0302271, IMG submission 198767) | Peat permafrost microbial communities from Stordalen Mire near Abisko, Sweden - III_Bog_N1_1 | ecosystem: Environmental > Terrestrial > Soil > Wetlands > Peat | place: Sweden: Abisko... | reverse complement strand
TATACAATTAACAAGCAATAAACATTTAGGAAGAGAATAAAAAAAAATAAATATTATTTTTAATTTCTAGCCGATACGGAATTCTTATTCTAACCCAACCTCTTGAGAATCACCATTTGGATATTTTATCACAAATAAATTAATCCATTCTAACTTGTAAATAATCAACATAACAGACAATTAATAATTTACATTTCTAGCCGATATCGAATTCATATTCTAACTCAATCTCTGGAAACTATCATTCGGGAATTTTATATCAAATAAATTAATCCATTCTAACTTGTAAATAATCAGCATAACAAATAAACATTACTTTACATTTTTAGCCGATACGGAATTCTTAATTCAACTTTGTATTCGAGAATCACCAACCTTGAATCTTATCATAAAATAAATCAAATAAACGACTTGAAAATATTCAACATCAAATGATACAAATTTACATTTCTAGCTGAGATGGAATTCTTAACTAGACTTAGTATTCGAAAATAACCATTCGTGAATATCAATCATAAATCAACTAAACCACTTGAAAATAATCAATGAAAAAAAAACAACCAATGAAAAAACCTTCTTCAATTTTTACTCTCCATAAACTCTCTCTCTCTCTTTCATCTCCACTTCAACTTTATTGATTTCTTAGTATCTGAAAATCTTTCTAACTGACTTTCCATCCTCGTAATAAGTTGCATGGATATAATTTTTATCAGGATAATCAACATAAAAGGCTTTCTCGATATTTTTTATTTCTTTCGACCCACTTATGAACTCCTTCGCTGTAAACTATTCTGCTTTCTTATTATCGAAGCATTTCACTAATGAAGTTTATTCAATAATCTTTTTATTTTCATCTTCAACAATAACTTAACTAGGTCTAATCTTCAATTTATTTGTTGTATTTAACAATTAAAATCCATTCATTGCAAACCTCTCAATAACCGCTTTCTCTCTATCATCTGACTTTATTGAACCAGCAATCCCAATAATTAATCCAGGATTCTCGATAACATCATTCATGGTATCTTCCAAACAAGCCTTTTCATTTCTAACAATCCAGTCTTTATTGTTTATTTCAGGCTCAATAATTTAATAGAATAAGAACTCTTGACCTCACATATGATACTCTTTCGTTTTCACACCTCCAAAGTTGAATTTTACGCTTTCGAATTTCTCGACTACTTTTTACAATGATACAAACTCAGTTGTATCGATTAACTTCGTTTAACCATTACTATTGTAAGTCAATTTAAATTTATTCATCTAATCCTTTCCACAAGCATAACCGAAAGAGATTGAGTCTGTATTGAATTCTGTAATAATTACTTCATACTTTTCAGTTGCTAGCTCTTTCTTTATTGCCTTTGATAAATCAATCAATTGAATAATTCCTCTAGAAATAATTTGACGATAGATCGGCAGATGAGATTAATGCATCTTTTCTCTTTTCGTAACAATGACAAAGAATTAATCATTAACTCGATAAATGTTACAACACCTTCCTCTATTTTCTTCTTGATCATTAAACAATTCGCAGGCCTCTTCTAGAGTTTTTATATATGAACTTTGCTTTTATTCTTTGAATCGTTTCCCAAGCAGTCCAGTAAAACAATTGACAATTTTCTTACCAATACACAACGGAAGTTCACCTTCGAAACAGTCTTTCTCTCCCTGATAACAGTAAACAACGAACTCTCTAAATTAATTTCCAGGTATCATTTTCTATGGAATTATCATCTGGGTGATATCAGACCTTTCAATTACTTCATCAAGTAATTTTTACACAAGTTCGTAAAGATTAAACCTGCTTCTAATTTTATATCGAAAATAATCACATTCTTCTTGATGTAAAACTTGCCTTAAACAATCTCTCTGTTATCATATTTCTCAACAACATCAAGACACAAAATTAATTGTAATCTCTCTCTTCATAAGTTAAAATATTCGAGTAGCATTTGATCTAGTCTAAATTTGTTTTGAGCTATTCAAGTCTCCTACATTCTCATACATTTCTAAAACTTTCTGAGCATACGATTGATTCTTGAACTGAATAAAAAGAGATGGATAAACTTTCATCAAGTGTTAATACGCACATTTCCTTTCTTCAAATTATCTTACACCAACAACTACAACAGAAGATCCAGGAACTCGGAATTATTGTATTACATTCGAAGTATGGCATTTCTATTCGATAATCTGATAATCAATTTTCCCACTGACTTTCAGCATAACATCCGAGATATCGAAAACATTTTCATCTAGAATAATAAAATTAGCCTCGAACTCTGTGTTGTCGCATTTATTCTCAATGGATTTCTAAACAATCACGTCAACAATCTCATTAAGATTCCCTGAATCATAATAAGAATAATTATCATAGATAATATCAAAGGGATAATTCGATAGAGTTAATTATTCAGACTTAACGGCTGACTTGATCATGTTTTTATTGATAATCGAAAAAGCGTGATTACTGTGCATGAAGAACAATAAAGCGAATTCTTTCCCGAACCGACGATAGATTACATCCCCGAAAATATTAAAGACATGAAGTGAGAAATTAAAAGCTTGACAATAATTACTAACTTATTCGAGAGAGACTCCACTAGCATAATCAAGCCCAAAGAATTAGAATTATGTCAACGTTTACTCAGAAACTGCCCTCTTTATCTTAGGCTGAATTTTGTAACCCAGATAATCCATAATGCATTGTCCTTCGTTGAGGTTCAAATCATTTGTATTGCCTAACTAAAATATCGGCTTCAGAGTTTATCTTTGTTTAATATTCTTCAGACTTTACTATGTATCAACTTTAATAATATCAGTGATTTCGGCTCTGATAATTTTATATAAGGAATTCTAGCAATAATTCTTATATTTTTATGTTACAACAATTCCCTTTAAGCTGATCCCATACTTATGTACTTGTTCAATAATTATTAGAGATTCTTCTTATCACCGTCTTTATCTAATTACTTCATTACTCCAAGATCAGTAGCCATTCTGACCTTGGAATATTTTTTAACAAATCCATCCATCAATTAATTCTTCTTCTTTTTTTTCTAATAATAAATCAACTTAGACTTGATATCTGTTCTGATTGACATTGTTAATCTTATCAAGCCTATCAACCTTCTAATCCCAATTCTTTTATTTGTTAGTGCTTGATAAATTGAAGCAAGTCTCTTCTAATCGAACTTTCCAGTTTCATTCATAGCGTTTAATTCATCAACAATAATTTTTACTGTATTTTTTTTTATCATAATCAATCTTGTTGCTGTATCCTATCTTAATCCTGGCATTGTAATCATTTTTATAGAAAAACAAATAAGGCAGCTCGACATCATTAACTTTTTATTCCTCAATAAGATTATTCTATTGCTAATTTTATTACAAAGTCTATTACAAAATTTGATGCAAACTTCTTTGAGCGATCAACCCCTAAACAATCTCAGTGTTCTTCTTTTTCAAATCTTTATCAGCAACCAACGTTTTCAACTCGGGTAAAGGCAATTACTCGGCATATTTTTTGTAAATTATTTCAAGGGCAAAAAATTAATAGGATTCTTAAAGGACATTTTTTCGAATATTTTTTGGTACAAATTTTTAATTTATCAAGTATCTCCAAATTTTACAAGCAGAAAATAATTTTTAACAACCGCAAGAATAATAACATTAACAATGAAAATAAATAATTTCAGACAATAATTAGAAAGGATGTAACAAGAATAACTAGCCCCAGAGTTGAAGGCAGAAGTCGATGCCATCCAAAATATCTTAGAGGCAATCAAGCAATACTAACATAGAAACTAGTTTTCAGATAACAAATCAGCAATGACAAACTCTACATCTTCTTTGAGCTACCAAAATCACCAAGACTGAAATTAATCAAGCTCAATGTAGAATAACTAACAACAAGCTAGGATGTATTCCTCAAGTTAATTAAAAGTAACTATTAAAGGATTTCGGTTATAGCTTTCACAATATGTTTTACTCTGATATCGTCGTTAGACTAAGCGAGTACATTAAAGAATTAAAGAAGAAAACTTGTGTGATTCTGCTTGAATAAAATAAATTTTCCAGCTGGTTTGAGTAATGCTAAAACATTTGCATTTTCTTCTATTACCAAGAATGTTTTTTCGAAAATAAGACAAGATCAACGATGCTTTTACTGCAGAAATTGAATTAACGTAATAAACCAAACAGAATAAACTAAACAAAACCGATGATATCTTTTCTTAGTCTTTTATTTGAACTTTTTTCTTAATCTAACTTTCTTGATCTTCTACCGAGAACAACTTTCTTGAATTATGAAGAGCTAACTTTCTTAATCTTCTATTGAGAACTAATTTTCTCAATCTTCTAACGAGGATAACTTTCTTGATCATCAATTGGAATAACCTTCTTAAGCAAACAAACCAGAATCACTTTCTTGGCTTTCAAACTAGAATAACTTTCTTAATCTTCTATTGATAATAATTTTTTTAACCTTTTTTCTTAAGCAAACAATATTAACCCTTTCTTGGATCGACATAGCAGCAGGGCACATAGTGCCATCTTCAACGAGAATAACTTTCTTGATCGTTATTTTATTTCATAATTAATAAAATAGAAGAATGCATAGCATTTCCAGAAAGAGAGGCTTTATCCAGCTTCGCGTTCATCCGCAATTAATAAAATATGCTTGGGGCTTACAAAACCCCCATCTTTGGAAAACAATAAATGAAGCGTTATCAAGTACAATGAACTAGCTCAATAAATGAACAATATTACTTCATTAAACGAAAACAGATAGAGCATAATAAACGAATTGATCCATCTACAAAAATGTCTCAGTCAATAAATGAGCCACAATCGATAACTTATTCATTCAATTACTTTTAATTTTATCTAAAACCTTTACTTTCAATACCTTTCTTTTAATCTTTTCATTTGAATAATAATGTAAGCTCATAAAATCAATAATAAGATAATAACTTAGTAAAACAATAAAACTTTAATTAATGAATTTGATTTGTATGAAATTTTGTTTAGATTGAACTTATTGAAGTTACAATAACAAAAATGAGCTTGTCATTAGAATAAAACAATAAAATAATAAGATAATAACTTAGTACAAACAAACAAAAGCAAAACATAAAGCGGCCTCGAGCCTTGTAATTAGATAGATCTCTATCTGAATTCATTTAAATAAAAACTTAGTATGAATACTTGCTAAGCCGATACTTAAATCAATACTTAAACAAGATATTAAGAAAATAAGAATAATTGCATTAAGAAATTGCTTTCAACAAATAGCTTCTATCAAGCAGACTAACAAAACTAATAGCAGTGAGAATTACTTTCAACAAATATTAATTAAAATCTATCAATCAATATTCTAATAAATCAATAATCAATGATCAAATGAAAAATAATCAAGTTATTCAAGCCGCACGGCTTGACGCTGCATGAAAATAATTAATTTCTGGTGCGCGTCGCTTCACGTAATTCGAGATTAATAAATTTATGAATGAATGATAAATTAGTAAAAGAATAAGATTGAAAATATAAATTCAAATTAATAATGTAAACGATAAGATTGATAAGGCTGCTTTTCTAATTCAGCTTTTCAAATTCAATTCAACAAAAATACTTGATTAAATTATTCGTTAACAAACGCTTTATCATTTCATTATTATTGAGGAGCATTGAGACTCTGGACTGTGCAAAGGTTGGTAATATTTAATTTTTTACAATACAAAATTAATAAATATAAATAATAATGTAAACTTTCTAATTAAACATTTTCAAATTCAAATCAAACAAACTTGATTAATTTATTCTGTAACAAACGCTTTATCATTTCATTATTAATAAGGTTAATTAAGCATAGGTTCTAAACTTATGCTAACATTATTATTTCACTTTTTAAAATTAATAACTATGAATAATGTAAACTTTCTAATTCAGCTTTTCAAATTTAATTCCGAACAAACTAGCTTTCATTCTTACTTTTGCTTAGCAGCTTTAATAACCGCAATAACATTGTATGATTTACATTTAATTTATCTTCGTCTTTGAAAGTGTATTACAAGCTACGAGCAATAGATTCTTTTTACGAGTTTTTCTTTTTAATTTTCTAGCAACACATCCGGCATAATTGACATTCTTATTATTACTTATCATAAAAACTTCTCCCAACTAATTTTCTGACATTAACAAGCTTACCATCAATTCTCACATAGTGATAATCATTCGAGATAAACTACGGAACGACATTCATAACGCCTTCTCCTTATTCGTTTTCTTTTTAACAATGAAATATCTACCCAGTTTCGCTAATAAAATAATTAAGATCTTGATTAGGGCTACTCGTCCAATACCGTTGTCTAATTTCGGCAGTTTCGATTTCCTATTCATAATTAATAATAATTTCAGCAAAAAATTTTTTCCTAAAAGTTACAAGATATAAAAAAAAATCTCAAACCATAAAAAATATTATCCACAATCACTTTTCAATAGATAAAAGAAATTATTCATTTTCAACCCCCAAAAACTTATTTATAATCTTATCAAGTAAACTATCTATCTCAATCAAATTTAAACAAAATGTTTTTAAATAAGAAACTGAATATGATTATTCAATAATCTTTCTTTAACAGATTAAATCAAGAACTAACTTCAAGTTTTCTTTGAAACTAATTCATCCCTGGATTAGACTTAATAAGGTTAGATGTTTTTAATCAAGCAATGATCAAGCTTGAAATCTTCAAATAATTATTGATGTAAAAAATAATGCATCATCGTAAAGTATCAAAAATAAGTCTTCGTTAAACTTATTGAAACTATCATCAAAAAGAAACGAAAACTTTAAATCTTTACGAAACAAGAATGTTTGTTTTGCTCAGAACAAATCTCATTGAATCGAATTGGATTAAGGACTTGTCCATAAAATAATTGTGCAAATTTCTTTTGTGAGAACAGCGAAGATCTAATTAAAAAAATCAATCAATGTAAGATCTATCAAGAAAACTTTTGACTCAAAAATATAATTTCAAATACAATCTGACTTTGTCGCTGAACACGAATCATTATTCTATTAATAATAATCATAAAAGTTAATCAAGCTTAAATTAATTCCAATAACAACAGTTTCCTTTCAACATAGAAAGTTTAAGGTTAAATAAGCGAGAAATTAACAAAAGTAATTTTGTCTTGAAATATATTATTGTTGAGAATAACTAAGAGATTATTATCCAAATATTTTTTGAATGTTCTTAGCTTCCTGGAGTTAATTAGATTAGATTTGATACAAGGGATATCGCAAAAGCGATGTTTATTCTAGTACATAGTGATAGCACCTCAGATGATAAAGAATTTACACATTTGCTATTGAAATTCTTGAAACAAAATATCACTGCGCGCTAGGAGGCGAATCCTTGTATTAGATAGCATTTACTCAATTATCTATGCTAAACTATTGGATAAATTAAGATTTACAATTAGAAAGGCACAATCTCACTATGAAAACAAAAAATGTAAGAAATGTTTTAAATAAACTAAAACTGATGATGTCTATTTATTTTTATGTGAAGAAAATGAGTGTATGAACTTCTTCTGCGATGATTGTGTTCAAAACAATATCACCTGCCTGATTTGCAATTGAATAATGACGAACATCAACAAACATTTTTATTTTAATCCTTTTTTTATTGATTCTTTTATGATTAGCTGCTCAGTATGTGAAGCTTTATCAGAAATAATTCTAATAGCTTTTTCTTGCTTTAACTTTTTCGAATTCATAATTAACAATAGAGCTTGATGGCATATTTTTTTTTATGGTTTATTTTGATATTAACAATTATCATATTGGTTTATTTTCAATTAATTTTAGTTGTTATTAGTTATTTTCATTGCTAATGTTTTTTATGGTTGAGAAAATAATTTCTGCTAGTAAAATTTGTAGATCTTGAATAATCAAAAGTTTGTACTAAAAAATATTTGAAAAAATGGATTCTCATTCTAATTTTATTTCGATTCTTTCTCCAAAACAGTTTACAAAATAATATCTTAGCGATGATTTTCTGGATAAATTATTGAATGAAAAGTTGAAACCGAAATAAAAGTAAATTGTTTAAGGGCTGATCTTGTAAAGATAGCAAAAAGTTTAGCAGAACGTCGATTAGAAATTATTATTTCCTCATTTGATTTTCAACAAAGACGATTACGATAATAGACTTAAGATTGCTTATGCCAAGAAGGTTGATTATGATCGAAGCAAATGCACATAAAAAGTTATTGACGAGTTAAATAATCTAAATAAAAAAGGAGGTAATAAAAGCAATTGTCATTGATTTATGGTAAATTAACAGGTAAAAAAGTTGGTGTTAGAAAAGTCGATAGAATTGATAGAATCAATAATGCTAATCTAAACAGATATCAAGTTCAGGTGAAATTAAGAATCGAAAATTAAATTGAAAACAAATAGGGAGAGATGATAAAGAAAATAACAGATGTAATGAAGTAACTTAACTCAGATGGTGATAAGAAAACTTTGTAATTATTAATGAATAAATATGTTACTATGGGAGCAGCTTTCCGAGGTGTTGTCGTATCATAAAAATTTAAAGATCTTTGCTAGAATTCTCTATTCAATATTATTAGTGAATTATTATTGATGTTATCAAAGTTAATACTCAATAAAGTCTGATGGATGTTAACTTGGAAAATGCTAATAAATAATTATTTTAGTTAGGCGATACAAACGAGTTGAATCCCAATAAAGGATAGTGTGTTTCAGATTGTTTAAGATACAAATTGTCTGCAAGAAACAAGGCAGCTGTTTCCGAGAATACTCTTATCAAACATTTCGGGGAAGATTATCGAGAAAGGAATTAATTTAGCATTTTTAACTGAATATTGTAAATCCCTCGTTTTATGATTGCATGTGTTTTCTATTTTCGGTGAAGTTATCTATCGTCGAATTGCTACAAAAGGTTCGTTGTGTATCTTTATTAATAATAGTCACATCTATCGATGACAGAAAAGAACATGATATAAGGCTGTTGAAACTGATAAGTTTTAGCTGAATGATTACAAGTTCGATATAGTTTTTGATAAGTATGAATACTTTGAGACTGGTAAAATCGATGAGATTGTAGAGATTATTGTTTAATAGTCTGCTGAAAATAAATGTGATAGCGCAGAATTTGAGGTTAATAATCTTATCTTCCCTTATTGTTATTGTTTCCAAATGATGCATAAGGAGATGCTTTCTAAGATTACTATTGCTGTTACTGAGTACCCCTGACAAGGAAGTAAGGTCTTGACTAAGGAGAAGCATTGCAGGATTTGTTTTAATAAGGGATTTATCTTTACTAGAGGTTTAAGAAGAATGTATTTCAGTATTATTATTTGGTTGATGAATAGATTACTAAGGAATATTTGAAATGAGTTAGTTTTGCTGAAAAGAGTTTGGTTAAGAAACAAAATTATTAGTCCTTTCAATCAAAGGAGATCGCACTAAGAAAGATTTATTCAAAGTTAATATTGAAGAATTTTGGTTTTTATTGTCTGAAATTGGAGAAGGTAAGACTCTTTGCTAAGGTAGGGTTGTTCCTGCTATTCCTTATGTTTTAGCCTTAGATCTTGCTGTTTGTACTCTTCATTTTATTACTGGCATTGGTTTAAAGGTAGTATTTGCTCCAATTTTAAATGTACAATTGATTTGTAGGGAGGATAGTTTTAATTTATGTAACTCTTATGTTGTATAGATTAATTTTAAATGCCCAAATAATTATATTGCAGTTATGATTGTTGTAGTGGCTAGGGAGTGTTTAGAGTTTGAATATTTTTATCTTTTTGAAGTGCCTATTAATCTGGTTTTATGAATAAAGTGTTTTTCTATTATTCTTCTGATTAAAGAGGATTGTTTTTCCTGAGAAAAGAATTAAATATAAAAGGAGCAGGTGCAGCTCCTTTGACTCTCGGGATGCTCTTAATTATGGGTGAGATGCTTCTTGGAGGGGATAGAGTAGCTTTTTGTGGGGAAAGAATTCTTAGAGTCTACTAAATATTATGAATTTACTAAGGTGCAACTGACGCCACTAATTGCTCAAACATCGTAGCATCTTGTGCCACCAAGGACGCAAATGCTTGCGTCTGGTCTACAGATGCTCCTACATGCAGTACAGACTACTGCACTGGTTCGTTCGCAAC
>Ga0302271_10005060_pt1 | contig 10203 bp, 1 predicted proteins | sample III_Bog_N1_1_FD_198767 | JGI IMG/M metagenome (GOLD analysis project Ga0302271, IMG submission 198767) | Peat permafrost microbial communities from Stordalen Mire near Abisko, Sweden - III_Bog_N1_1 | ecosystem: Environmental > Terrestrial > Soil > Wetlands > Peat | place: Sweden: Abisko... | reverse complement strand
GATCTCTGATCTCAATCAAAAATTTAACGTAATATTTCTTTTATTAAATCAATTCTTTGATAAAAGTAACTTTTTAGGAGGAGAAGGAGAGTAACGCGAGCTTGAGGGAGTAATTAGACAGTGAAAAGAAATCATCTTAATCAGTAAATCAGCAGTCTATTGAAGTAAATTAACAATTACAATTCACAAATAAGTGATAAACTGAATTGAATTTATTAAGTATTTTAATGTATTTTTTATTGGGAAAAAAAATAAAAAGTGATAATTTCGTTGAATAAACAAATTAGAAACCATAAATTTAAATTGAGATGCAACTAAACACTTAAGCAGATTTTACAAAAAATAAATATTAAAATGTGAAAGGGAAATACAGTTATTTCATATTGTTAATAATATTCCATTAGTTCATTCATTAACCCTTTGATTCTTGTCTAATTCAATTTTTAGAGTAATGAATACCGAATTGCACTTCAAAGATAAATAAAATAGTTGGAGGATTATTAAAGTAAGATTAACCAATCTCAGCAGCTGCTTTTTGAGGACAAAATACGAATCTAAGAGGAAAAATATTCATAGGAAATAATCAGCCTAAAACAAGAAAATTCTGTTCTCAAATAAGAAAACTTTGGTTTAAAGCAACAAAACTTGGCCATAAAGGAAGAGAACTTTGATCTCAAGCAAAGAATTTCTGATCCAAAATAAGAAATCTCTGGCTTAAAGCAAGAAACGATAATGGCCATTATGAAAGAGATCTCTGATCTCAAGCAATAATTCAGTGTACAATTTTTTTTACATTTTTATTTTATCAATTTTGTAATTATTTAACTTTTTAGGAGGAGAAGGAGAGTAACGCTAGCTTGAGGGAGTAATTAGACAGTGAAAAGAAATCCTCTTAATCAGTGAACCAGCAGTCTATTGAAGTAAATTTTACAATTAGAATTCATTAATAAGTGCTAAAGTTAATTGTATTTATTAAGTATTTTAGTGAATTTTTTATTGGGAAAATAAATTAAAAAGAGATACTTTTGTCGAATAAACTAATTAGAAACCAAAAATTTAAACTTGAATGCAAGCTAATACTTATGCAGATTTTACAAAAATAAATATTGAAATGAAAAAGGGAAAGTAAATAAAAATAATTTTAAATATCTTCAAAATGCTCTTTTGCACTCTTTTCTTGATTTTCCATTAATGTTCATTTAATTAATCTCCCATAAGATGTAAATTCAGCATCTCCAATTATTATTTTTTCTTCTTTCTTCTTCTGAGGAATCCCCTTTCTCTTGAATTGAAGTCTTAAGAAGGGAAATATTTCAGGAATTCATGAGGATCCTGAGGATAATTTAAACTTTTAGACGAAGCAGATTATTTTACTTTCTGTTATTTTTAATAACTAAACAGAATCAATAATTGCAGTCCTTCTTATCCACAAATTTATTACCGGGAACTTAACTTATCTTAGGAAATTATATGAACTCTAAAAAATTATCAGTAACAAAGAATAACTAGCAGCAGCTGGTATTCTTTAATAATACTCAAAGTATGCTTTATGGTTTGTGCTACTTGGACTTTGTTCTGGACCCTTCAACTAACTATGTCGTCCAAGTAAAGCTTGAGTAAACAAAAGGAGAAACGAAGGAATTTCACTTTGGTTTGGTTCCTGATTATGAAAAAGATATTACTACTACAAAGTGGCCAATAAGATGTCTAAATTATAACGAGTAAAGAGAAGACTTCAGTGATCTAAACATTTATCGTTTAGGAGAGCAATAGAGAGCTGAGTGCTTTACTTTAGAAAGAAGAAGCCTTGAAATAAGAATAAATATCGAAAGATAGATTCTCAGCGTTGGCTCACTTCCTAACTATGAGTCAGTTACCCACATCGACAACCCAAAAAAGATAGAACCTGCCACCCCTTACAGGTTCTATCTTTTTGGGTTAAGAAAGTAGGCTAAGATGACAATAATAAAGTTAGAGACTGTTAGCGAATTTAACGATCTTATGTGAAATATACTCTCGCACATGTTATTATTCGATAATAATCTGCGATATTTTATGTTACACGCTGGGTAATCTATTCTCTCTCCTATTTGAACTCAGATTTGATTATGGGAAAGATGAAAAAAAGACAGCAGAAATATCAAAATAACTTCTTACATTGTTTAACTTTAACTCAATAGTTTGATCAAGCTCAGTGCGATTGTAGTACCCAACTATGGTGTTAGTTAAACAATTTATATGTATTTCTTTAAGAAATTAACTTGTTTGGATATCAAACAACAAAGCTATTTGATTAATCTTGCATTACTACAAATATCGTAGGCATTGTGTTCGTTTTGTAGATGCTTATGATAATCTCGAGATGATAATTGTTAATTCTCTTGTCCCCAGTACTTGAAGATTCTTGTAATAAGCAGAATTGTTGAAGGCAAGCAATTAATTGTGATACATTCACAACCCTCTCAAGCATAGAAGAATTAACTCTCTAGCATCGATCATCAACAAGTAGATTCATTCTCAGGAGTATTGTGAGCACTTCCATTAACATTACATAAGCGATAGCAATATTAGCGTACAACTATCGATATTATGAATGATTTTATGATTGAAGAATGCAAAAATGAATCTGTAACTACTGACAAAAGAACTAATTAATCAATTGATTGCAGTAACTATTATTAATTATTGGATTTGTATCAATAATAATGATTGTTTGATCTTTAAGCTGGAAAGTGAGAGCAGATTCCAACAAAGAGAATAAATAAAATAATAATACTTTGAGAAAAACTCAACATCTACAAAATACTTTAGACACAAGAAATGGAAGTAATAAATCCAAGTAACTCTTTGCTAGAATAAAATGCGAAATTCTAAAAGATTATTTCGTAAAAATGTACAAGACATCCACTAAAGGATGCAGATCTTTTGCATCTCAAAGCCGATGTCAAAAATGCAAAAATTTGCTTAAGTTGTGTTTAGGATGATGGAATCTCTTCCAAAAATTACTTGCAGATTAAGGATGTACTTTAAGCATCATGGGACAGTTTTTTATTCACATATCCTGTCCTCAGTGACCCCCAGCTCCAGCTTCGCTAAGCGATGAAATAAAATCCTGGAATCTTGGATTCTGATAAAAAATAAATCGATGATTTCTACGCAGAACTCACGAGCTAGATCTATGATTAGATTGAAATAAACAAAAATAGCTTGAAGCTAAAAATTATGCAGTTTGAAAATATTTAACAACGTTATCTTACCTGCTGGTAGCAAATCGCTGATGTAGATAACCTAAAGCGAATTCTCTATGAAGATAATAATGAAACACAATTAGTCCAGTTTATTAATAACCATTTTAAGAATTCAGAGAATAACACCCTAAAAATCAAATAGATCTATGATGAATTTTAAACTTTGCAAAATCAATTTTCAACTGAACAACCCAACAAAACTAGAAACCATATTAATGTCCTTCTCAAAGAGATAAACTTCTTTGATAACTCTCTTTCTAAACTTAGCACTGTAGTAAAAGATATGCTTTTTAAATGTTGAGATTTTGATTTGAAATTTGTGAGATTGTAATCCTTTTCGTATTCCAAATTTTTAGAGTAACTAATTAAGAAATAATCTTCAGAAGAAATAATAAGAGGTGGATCAACTCCAGTAGCAACTAAATGTTATTGGAGAATTGCAAGACTAAAATAGAAATCTAAAATAGGTAATATCTGATTAAACAACTCAAGTATTATAATTTCTAAATCTTATGACACCTTTGACTTTATTACTTTTTTAGAAGGAGAAAAATAGCTGCTTCAATTTCTGTGGTAAAAAAAACATTGATTATACTCTCAACAATGTGGCAACCAACAATCTAATTTGGTAAATAAAATAACTGTAGATATTCAGATGTTATTTTAAATGAAATGAGAATAATAATTGAGTATTTTTTTACCTAATTTTTAGATTAGAGAATTGAAAAATGAGCTCCAGAAGAAATAACAAGAAGGAGATCAACTTTAGCAGTAACTAAATGCTTACAATAACTAGATTCAAGATAATCAGTTGATTATTGAATAGTTAGATCAAATACAAGAAATCAATGTAATTACATTTTTTTATCTAAAGAGTTATTTGACTTTAGTAACTTTCTAGGATGAGAATAAGATCAGCAACAGTTTGAATGAATAGCAAAGAAGTTAACCTGCTTAAATACCCTACAATCAAAAATAACCTAATATAAAAGTAAATAAAATAACTGCTCAATATAATTGAAAAACCAAATGGAATTTCTTTTTTTGTTGGATGTTTTGGGAGGATATTTTATGGCCTAGAAATTTATTAAAAGAGAGATAATATCATTTCTATTAACCAATTAACAACCAAGATTTAAAAAGTGATACATGCAAGTAGATAATAATACAATAAAGGATAAAAAAACCAGCTTAAATCTAGAGAGGAGGTAAATAAACTGATTTTAAGCTTCCTCTAAATGCTTATTTTATCTCTTTTCTTGATCAAATTAATGTGATTGAATTAACTCCCCAAGAGCTGTAAATTCATCATCACCTACAATTCTCTTTTCAAGCCATTAGTTTTGCCTACCTTTCAAAACTTTTCTTTCTTCTTCTGAAGAATTCGGTTTCTCTTGCATAAAAAATGTTTAATGAGGGAAGTATTTAAGAAATTAATGAGGATTCTTAGAATAATTTTAACTCTAATATTTAGTAAAATATTAAACTTTCTGTTATTTTTAACAACCAAACAGAAAGAATTACAACCTTTTAAACGCACAAATTTGTTGCTAGGAACCAAGTTTATCTTAGGAAATTATAGCAACTCTTAATAGCTTTCAGTTTCAAAGAACAATTAACAAGAGCTAGAATTTTATAACAAAACTGAGTTTGATAATGGAGGTTTCGCCTACTGTGATTTTATATTGGATCCTTCAACTAACTACGTAGTGCATGTACAACTTCAGTAAACCAACGGATAAGATAAGGCCTTTTGGTTTGGTCTGATTCCTGATTCTGAGAAAGATACTACTGGGACAATCGATGAAGTTGTATGGTACTCTGAATACGGAGAAGTTTTTGGTCATCTCAAAACTTTACTGAAGGGAAAGCCCATATGGACTAATGGCAAATCTCTAGAAAGAAGAAGCCTTGAAATGAGGATAAATATCGAAAGATAGATCCTCCGAGTCGGCTCACTTCCTAACTATGAGTCAGTTGTCTAGATAGACAACCCAAAACAGATTGAACCTGCCACTCCTTACAGATTCTTTCTCTTTGGGTTACGCTATCAGACGAAGATGATAATCACAAAGTTGGAGACTGTTAGTTAATTCGACAACCTTATGTGAATCAATGAATCTATGAGCGACATGATATTATTTCATAACAATCTTTTATGTTACATATTGAGTAATCCATTGAGTAAAATATTCTCTCTTATTTAAATCCGATTTGATTAGTTTTATTTGATTATGGGAAGGACTAAAAGATAGTAGAATTATCCAAAGACTTATGTTTATTTATTAAATTTTTTAATTTTAATTCAATAGTTTAATAAAGTGCAATGCAATTGCTAAACCAACTGTTATGATAACTGTGAAACAGTTATTAATTATTTCATTAAGAACTTAATTCGTTTAGATATCAAGCAACAACAACTCTAATCTAGTAACCTTGTATTGCTACTGATCTCATTGGTATTTTTTGGTTTTGTAGATGCTTATGATAATCTCTAGATTATTATTGTTAGCTCTCTTGTCCTCAATATTTGAAGATCCTTTTAAAAAATAACCTTATTATTGAAGGTAATCAATTAATTATGATACATGCACAACTCTCCCGAGCATAGAAGAATTAATTGTCTAGCATGGATCTTCCATGAGTAGATTCCTTCTACGAAATATTATGAGTATTTCCATTAATAGATATTTGAGCACATAATTACCCTTATTAATACTTTTTTAATTTTTAAGTGGGTAGGAGTGCGAGATGTTTTAAACACTCAAAAAATTAAACTGAATAACTTTTGAAAAAAATCAACAGCTAGAAATGAAGTAAGATATTACAAAAATGAAAGCAATTAATGAAAGATAATAGAGTCCTAATAACTCCAATCAAATGGCTTATCATAGGGCTGATAATCCCTTGGAAATCTAGAATAAGAATATCTAAAAGGTTCTTTAAGTTAAATGTAATCAGCATCGAAAAAAGAATGTTTTGTATCTACATCTGATACCTGATGTAGAAAATGCAAAAATCTGCAACATGTGCCTAAGGGAAAATGGGATCCCATTCAATAACTATCAGGAGATTAGATAAATATTTTAAGAATCGAGCGAGAGAGAATCCCTAAGTTACCTCTTCTTAACGGACTCTGAACCTGCGGAAATACTACAAACTATTGATTAAAGTATGATTTCTGAAACAATTCTGATGGATGGATACTTTTAAGATCTAACTAACTAATTAAATTGAAATGAAAATAGGAGGAAGAAAAGAAGTTAGAAAATTGAAAGTGATGCAATATGGTGACGTCTTTCATTTTTCTAAAAACAACTAAGAAAGACTAGCCTAATTCACCTGAAATCATGTCTCAAATGCAGAAAGAAACACTCAGAAAATTTAAGAAGTTTGCAATTAAGTAAGAGGTATTAAAGACAAATTTTCAATGGAATAACCCAACTGAATAAAAAGCCTAGCATACGAGCTTTTTGAAGAAATTTACTTTTTTAAAAGTGCTCAACCATATCCTATCCGTGCTATTGAGCAAATTACTTTTTGTTTTCTTTATGGATTTTCAGATATTTATTTGAACTCTAGTGATATTAATGCTTTTGTTTTGTCTGATTTAATTTGAAGAATGATGAAGATCGAAATGCACTTCAAAGAAAACAAAATGAGTGAGAAGATTGCTAAAGTTAGCTTAATCAATCTCAAAGAAATATGAAAAAGCAGTAGCAGCAGCTGATTCCTGAGGAAGCAAGAATCTTAAAGAAAAAGCATTCATAGGAAATCACCAACCTAATATAGGAAAATTCTGGTAAAAAATAAGAAATCTCTAATTTGAAGCAAGAAATGTAGGCCAAAATGAAAGAGTTCTCTGATCTCAAGCAATAATTCAATCTAAATATTTTTTTATTTTATCAATTTTTTGATTCTAATAACTTTTTAAGAGGAGAATGAGAGTAACGCGAGTTTGGGGGAGTAATTAGACAGTAAAAAAATTCTCTTGATCAGTGAATCAGCAAATATCGAAGTAAATTAACAATTACAATTCACAAATAAGTGGTAAACTTAATATAATTTCTTAAGTATTTTAGGGAAATTTTTATTTGGAAAAAAAATAAAAAAGAGATGATTTTGTTGAATAGGCTAGAACCCCATATTTAAACTTGGATGTAAGCAAATCCTTAAATTGATTGTACAAAAAATAAAAATTGAAATGTAAAAAGAAAGTAAATAAACTGATTTTATGTTTCCTCAAAATGCACATTTTCAACACTCCTTTCTTGATTTTCTTCAACTAATGTGAATGAATAAATCCCCAAAGAACTGTAAATTCATCATCACAAATGATTCTTTTTTTCGAACTAATTAAACACAAAACCTTCCAGAATATTTTCTTTCTTCTTCTTGCATAGAATCCTTAATGAGGGATGCATTTAATGAAATAATAAGGATTATGAGGATAATTTTAACTCTTAATCTAAAGCAGATTATTAAGCTTTCTAATATTTTTAACAACCAAACAGAATTCTAGGAACCAACCTTATCTTAGGAAATTCGACCATCTAAAAAGTTTTCAATATCTAAGAACAACTAGCAAGACTTGTATTCAATATTAATTCTCAAAATATTTAATATGGTTTGTGCTACTTGGGCTTTGATTTGAATTCTTCAACTAATTACGTCGTGCATGTGAAACTTCATCAGTAAACTAAAGAATTGGAAGGAAATTTTACACTGGTTTGCTTTCTAATTCTGTGAAAGATATTACTACTACTGGGTGATCAAATGGATATCTAAATGGACAATAAATATATGCTAAATATATTTAACAGAAACAACAACACTGTGCTTCAATCAAATCAGTTCGCAGATAGTATTTTATTCTTAGCATGACACACAAGTCAATGAATCTAATTATCCCACATGATATTATTTGATAATGATCTGTGATATTTTATGTTACACATTGAGTAATCTATTCTCTCCGATTTAAATCTGATTTCACATGATTATGGGAAGAACTAAAACACAATAGAATTTTCTAAATAATTATTTACATTGTTTAACTTTAATTTTATAGTTTTACCATGCACAATGCCATTGCAGTACTAATTGTTGACTTAACTGTGAGAAAGTTGTAATATGCTTTTCATAAAGAACTTATTTAGCTTGGCTAGCAGACAACAAGCGTATTTAATTCATTTTGTTTACTACAAATAGCATTGGATTGGCTTTGGTTTTCTGGAAATCTCAGAGATAATGATATTTGGCTCTCTTGTCTTCACTATTTGAAGATCTTGTAATTAACAGAATTCTTGAAGTCAACCAATTAATTCAGATCAAGGACAATATCTTCAAGCATTGGAAGAATTAATCCACTAGCATTGATCATCAGCAAGTAGATTCCTTCTCAGTAGTATATGAGTACTTCCTTTAATCGGTTCATAGCAGTAGCATTAGCGGACAATGATAGAATTAAAGAAAAATAAAATAATAATAATAATAAAAATTAATAAGATAAATGAAGGTTTTCAAAGTGTGAAAGGCATAATAGAAAGGATTTCTAATAAATGAGATTGTTATTCACAGATTCTTTGCACATTTTCATTTGGTTTTATTGAGTATTCTTTCAAGAAAGATTATTTTGTTTGCAAGAAAATACACATTCACATAGAAGCTCTTGCTTTCTTTTTGATTATTCTCTGAACTTTAAAAATACAAATCATCATTCTATTACATCCTTACAACATGGAATCTTTTTTAGAAGTTCGAGATAGTCTGCGCATAATTTAGAATCCTCTTGAAAGAAGGTTTGCTTGAAATTAATATCATTTAATATATTGTAATAGCTTCAATTAGCTGATTTTTTTAAAAAAGATATGTTTATTTTGATAACTCTACTATTGCAAAAATATTCAATGAGCTTAAATTGCATTGCTTAGGATAGCTTCACTAGTCAAAGGAGAGGTCTAAGTTCTTCATTTATCTGGTTGATATGAATGTTTAAAGTTTCGTTTAGCATTTTAAACCAATCTTGAGTTAATCTTCTAATCTTCTTTTTGGTTTTTTGCGATTGACCAGATATTCTTTTTTGGGGATAGGAAAAAAGGAGGGAAAATATTAGTATTTGAAAATCTAATTTGAAGTTATGAAAAGGAAAGAGATGGAAAAACAAGACTACTAAATCAAATTTATCTTATTACTTCTTCACTTTACTAAGAATTGACTTTTCATCAAAAAAAAAACAATCCCCAAAGTAATTTTCAAATTTGTATGAATTAGTTTTTCCAATTGACGATATTTTTCCAAAAATAATAATTCTTTTATTAGAAAAGTTTTCTTCTTCTTTAATTGCAATTGTTTCTTATTCATGATATTTGTCTGATCTTTAAGCGGGGGAAGAGAGAGCAGATTCAACAAAGAGAATTAATAAAATTATTAAACTTTGAGAAAACTAAACATCTAAAAAACACTTTAGATATAAGAAATGGAACCAATAAATCCAAGAAACTAGAACTCAAGCAACCTTTTGCTGGCACAAAAGGCTCAAAACTAAACGATTCTTTAGTAAAAATGTAAAATAAAAGAACATCAAACAAGGGATGCAAATCTTTTACATCTCACAGCCAATGTCCAATAACCACGAATTTGCAATTCCTGCGTGTACGAAAAGAAAATCTAGTTCGATAATTACCTTCAGATTTAAGATGTACTTGAAAAATAATGGGACAGTGATTTTTCGGTATATCCTGTCCTTAATTACCCTGAAAACAAGCTCTAATTCCTCGAAGCTATTGAATCAAATGCTTCCATCTTGAGAGTAGATAAAGAATCAATTAGATCTTTCTTCGTAGATCTCAAGGATTAGGTCAACAAAGAGATTGAAGAAAGTGAAAAACGTATGAATGCAAAAATAACAGAGTTTGATGAAATCGAAAAAAGCTATATCGCATGCTGGAAGAGA
>Ga0302271_10005059_pt1 | contig 10206 bp, 10 predicted proteins | sample III_Bog_N1_1_FD_198767 | JGI IMG/M metagenome (GOLD analysis project Ga0302271, IMG submission 198767) | Peat permafrost microbial communities from Stordalen Mire near Abisko, Sweden - III_Bog_N1_1 | ecosystem: Environmental > Terrestrial > Soil > Wetlands > Peat | place: Sweden: Abisko... | reverse complement strand
TTTTTAATGTTGATATGATATTACTTAATAGAAAGGGCAATTTATTTATATCATTAGGCTTTAACCATACTAATGATTATATCTGTATTAATTAAATCCATTAAAACCATCTATATTATCAGATTTAGCTTTATAAGTAGGTTTTTCAATTTATGCACATTTTCTATTTCAAATTAGAGTATTTAACTATCTGAAATTATATGATTATTTTACAACTTAACCAATGCTTTTATATACCTGAAGTTACTAAAATAAAAAAAAATGGTTTTAATAATAAATGCAATATCAATCAAACTGAAAAAATAGTAAAAGTATATTAAGATCAATACTTGAAAATTCAAAGATAAATACTAATATACAAGATCATATAATATAACATCAACAGTGTAAAAAAATAAACCAGTTGATTTTTGTATATTGCAAAATTCAGGAGGCTGTCATAGATTATGACAAGTGCAAATTCAAATTCAAACAGTTCATTCAAAGAAAAGCTTGATTTCAGGAGTTATAAATCTTCTGGAGATATAAATGTCCCCGAAAGGATTATAGACCAGATAATAGGTCAGGAAGAAGCTGTTGAAACTGTTATAAAGGCCGCTAAACAGAGGAGAAATGTCCTTTTAATAGGTGAGCCTGGTATCGGTAAATCAATGCTTGCAAAAGGAATGGCCGAACTTCTGCCACCTGAAGAACTTCAGGACATATTAGTGTATCCAAACATTGAAGACAACCACAACCCACTTATAGGTGCAATGCCAGCAGGTGAAGGTAAAAAGGTTGTAATGAACTACAAAGTTAAGGCCAAAGGACAGGAAGAAAAGAAGAATATGTTCATGATGATCGTAATCGGATTTATTCTGGTCGTTGGATTCATATTACAACAGTATCTGGCAGCTATCATTGCCGCAGGAATAGTGTTACTGGTAATAATGCAGATGAAACCTAGAAGTACTGTCATGGTACCAAAGCTCCTTGTGAATAACGAGAGCAAAAACATAGCACCATTTGTTGATGCAACAGGTTCTCATGCAGGAGCACTCCTGGGCGATGTAAGACACGATCCTTACCAGTCAGGAGGACTTGGAACTCCTGCACACGAACGTGTTGAGGCAGGAATGATTCATCGCTCAAACAAGGGCGTTCTATATGTTGATGAAATAGGTACAATGAAGATGAAAACTCAGCAGGAACTCCTAACAGCCATGCAGGAGAAAAAATACTCAATCACAGGACAAAGTGAAACAAGCAGTGGTGCTATGGTACGTTCTCAGGAAGTTCCATGTGACTTTGTTTTAGTAGCCTCTGGAAACCTTCAAGTACTTGAGGGAATGCATATTGCACTGCGTTCAAGGATAAGAGGTTATGGTTACGAGGTATTCATGAAGGACTCAATGCAGGACACACCAGAAAATAGGGATAAACTGGTACAGTTTATTGCACAGGAAGTTAAAAAGGATGGTAGAATTCCACACTTCAGTAGAGAAGCTGTTGCAGAGATAATTCGAGAGGCCCAGAGAAGAGCAGGTAAAAAAGACACATTAACACTTAAGTTAAGAGATCTTGGGGGTCTTGTTAGGGCTGCAGGCGACATAGCCAAGGGTGAAGGTGCAGACAGCGTGACCGTAGCTCATGTTATAAGTGCTAAAAAACTTGCAAGAACCCTGGAACAGCAGATAGCTGATAGATACATTGTCCAGAGGAAGAAGTACAGTGTATTCAAATCCGAGGGATGCGAAGTTGGAAGGGTCAACGGACTTGCAATAATAGGCGACAGGAGTGGTATACTACTACCAATAGCTGCTGAGGCAGCCCCTGCCCAGAGTAAGGATGAAGGTAAGATCATAGCGACAGGTAAACTTGGAGAAATAGCCAAAGAAGCGGTTCAGAATGTGAGTGCTTTGATTAAGAAGAATACAGGTACAGATATATCCAACCATGATATACACATTCAGTTCCTCCAAGCATACGATGGCGTAGAAGGCGACAGCGCAAGTGTGTCAATTGCAACAGCAGTTGTATCTGCACTTGAAAATGTACCAGTAGATCAATCAGTTGCATTAACAGGATCATTAAGTGTTAGGGGTGATGTTATGCCTGTGGGTGGTGTCACAGGTAAAATTGAAGCAGCTGCAGAGGCTGGAATGAAGAAGGTTCTTATACCAGCATCCAACATGGACGATGTTCTGCTGGAGGAAAGATACAAGAACAAAGTAGAAGTCATTCCAGTTGAAAACATGAGTGACGTTCTTGAACACGCACTGTTAGGAAACGGTAAAGAAGGCCTCATTGAAAAAATGAAGAAGATTACAGATATAGTTCCCACAGGAATACTTCAGAAACCACATAAACCCGTAACACACTAAAAATGGATATGTATTATGGAATGAAAGGAATTTTCCTTTCACTCATTTTATTTTTTTTGTCAATAAAACTAATTCAAATTCTAATTATATTTTGTTCATAGAACACCGTTTTTCATATCACTATGGTACATAGTATTATAAGTAGTGCGAACAAATATTCTATAATAGAATTAGATTATTGATAATTTATAAGATAAATAAAATGTGTTCCTGAATTCAAATTAATTTAGTAGGTACTAATTTTTGATTTCAAAGATTTAAATTCGAAACATAATATTTTGAGCGTAATTAAACCTATCTATTGTTTTATTGAATTTCCAGGAAGCTAAAAGGAAGATAAAATGGAAAAACTTAGATTTAAAGATTTAAATATATCTAGCGAAATACAGAGAGCTGTCGAAGACATGGGATTTGAGGAGGCCACTCCAATTCAGTCCCTTGCAATACCACACATTCTTGAGGGTAAAGACGTCACAGGACAGGCTCAAACAGGAACCGGTAAGACCGCAGCCTTTGGAATACCAATACTGGATATGGTTAACCCATCCGAAAGGGATCTCCAGGCAGTTATACTTTGTCCAACCAGAGAACTAGCAATTCAAGTTGCCGAAGAATTGAAAAAACTATCAACCTATCTAAAGAGAGTAAATGTTCTACCTGTCTACGGTGGCCAGCCAATAGAGAGACAGATAAAAGCCCTTAGAAAGGGGGTGCAGATAATTATAGGCACTCCTGGAAGGGTAATGGATCACATGAGGCGTGGAACCATAGATATGGGTAATGTTAAGATTCTTGTTCTTGACGAAGCAGATGAAATGTTAGACATGGGATTTAGAGAAGATATTGAATTTGTTTTAGATTACATACCAGATCAGAGGCAGATACTACTTTTCTCAGCTACTATGTCCCCTGATATTTTATATATCACAAGAAGATATCAGGACGATCCAGAATTTCTGAAGGTAGTTCCTAAGGAACTCACAGTACCTGAGACCGAGCAAGTCTACTTTGAAGTAAAAGAAAAAATGAAACTCGATGTATTGTCACGTCTTCTGGACATTAACGACTTTAAATTATCTCTTGTATTTTGTAACACTAAAAGAAGAGTCGACAAACTTGTAAGTCACCTCCAAATTAGAGGATATGCTGCAGACGGTCTTCATGGAGACATGAGCCAAAGGCAAAGGGACAGTGTCATGTCCAAGTTCAGATCTGGAAATATAGAGATCTTGGTAGCAACAGATGTTGCAGCAAGAGGAATTGACGTTGAAAACGTTGAAGCGGTTTTCAACTATGATGTGCCTAATGATGATGAATACTATGTACACAGGATAGGAAGAACAGGTAGGGCAGGTAAAACAGGTATAGCATTCACATTTGTATCTGGAAAAGAGGTTTATCAACTCAGAGACATTATGAGATATACCAAAACCAAGATTGAACAGCAGCAGATACCGTCCATAAGTGATGTTCAGGAAATCAAAACCACTAACTTCCTCGAGAAAATTAAAAGAATAATAAATAATGAAAAACTCGATAAAGAAGTTCACATGGTTGAAAAGATGATGGAAGAAGACTATAGCTCAGTTGAAACAGCAGCAGCCTTACTCAGGATTGTTATGGAAAAATCAGGCAACTCTACACAGAAAACTGAAGAGTTTGGAGATACAGGCGCAGGTCCAGGCCAAGTAAGATTCTTCATAAACATTGGAAGGAAAGATAAAGCCAAAGCAAGAGATATTATAAAGGCCATTGCCGACAGAACAGGATTGTCAAGCTCATCCATTGGCAAGATTGATGTCTTTGACAAGTTCTCATTTGTTGAAGTACCAGAAGCCAGTGCGAGTGAAGTTATTTCAACCATGCGGGGAGCTAGAATCAAAGGCAGATCAGTTAATATGGAACCGGCCAACAAAAGAAGCTAGGATACAACCTAACTTTTTTTATTTTTTAATATTTAAAATTCTATTAAATTTTGATAACAATTAGATAATTCTTTAGAAGGACAGATTTTTTAATAGTGTATTTTGAACTTTTCTGAAGAGGTTAACGTATGTTAAAAAGAGAAGATCTAAGGGGAAATTGGCAGAGTCCCGTAATTGAAACCATTGAAAACCCAGATGGAAGTATTATGTTCATCAAAAGGGAAGCAGTATTTGTTGATGATAACTGGGACATATTCATTAGGGCCTTCCTGGATGAAGAAGGTAAAAAACCATTTTTCACAATTCATGCAAAGGGTAACTACATCCTAGGGGAAGAATCAGCTAATTTGACAGGTGCAGTAACTGTTGACTTCAATAACAGGGCAAGATACGTAACAGCACACCAGAAGTCACTGGTAGACATGTTAAATGAAACAAGTCCAGATGAGGATTGGATGCTTGATCTTGAACATGATGTTAGTACAAAAGGTTGTATACTGGTACCATCTATTGAAACATGTCCTGTGGAGTACGATGTAGTAAAAATTCAGGAAGAAAAAATTTATTTCGGAGATTTTACAGCAGAACAGAAGGAAGATATTAATAAGCTTACACAGGGAAATCAAAGTCCATCAGAAGGTTTAAATGGAATTTGCAGCACAGACAACAGACCACGCCAGTTAATTAAATATCCTATGATCAAAATAGTGTAAGATTTTTCTCATTTTCCAATTTTGATGAAATTACATTAATATTATTTGTAAATGATCTAATTTTAATATTCATTTTTTTAAGAAATCATTAATAAATTTCTTTTATCAGAAGGTAAAAAGAATTCAATTAAGTTTTTATTCATATTTTTTCAAATAACCTGCGATGAGGGGCGCCACTGAAATATTACTCACATCAGATTTAAGGGTATCTGTGGCAAAAACATCATCAACACCCGCTGCAAATATTTTTAAAAGTGCATCTTCAACAAGTACGGGGTGAACACATCCAACAACAACTTTATTAGCCCCAAGGTCTCTTAATATTTTTGATGCGCTTACAATTGTTCCACCTGTACTGATAATGTCGTCGATTATTACAACATCCCTTCCCGCAACGTCAAGATTTTTAGGCTTCGTTTCAACCTTTTCTGGTGATATCCGTATCTTTTCGAGATGGTCACATTCACATTTCAGGATTCTAGAAACCTCAATAGCAAATCCAAGGGCACCTTTATCAGGCCCAATAATCATGGGATCGTCCATTTGCTGCCTTATATAATTAGCTATCAATGGCATTGCTGAAATTTCATGTACTGGGATATTAAAGAACTCTTTAATGTTCTTCTCATGAAGGTTAATGGAATAAATTTCAGATGCGCCAGCAGCCTCAAGAAGTTCTGCAATAATAACTGCAGAAACTGCTTCACCACTTTTAAATCTGCGTTCCTGCCTTCCATATCCAAAATAAGGGATAACTACCCTTGTACGTTCAACGCCAAGGCTCTTCAGATTTTTAAGTAACAGAAAAAGCTCCATTAGGTTTTCATCTTGAGGATATCCTGTTGACTGTATCACCACTACTTCTTTTGGAACTTCACCATTTATTCTAATGTAACGTTCTCCGTCCGGGAACCTTCTAGTTTCAATGGGGCTTAAATTTTCTTCTAAGTTCCATGCAACTTTAGCAGCAAGTTTCTGTGAAGCTGATCCGCCTATTATCAAAAAAAACCACCCGTTCCTATTGGTATAATCATTGTAATCATTATTGTTACATTTAACGTCATAAACTTAAGTTATTCCAACCACTATTTATCTGTTGAGTTATGATAAAGATTACATTAAACTTTCTATTCAAATATTTGTTAACTTTATTAATAAGCTTCCCATAATAGTAGGACATAACAAATAGTGATCAATAATTACAATGATGAGGTGGCTTAATGCACGAACTTTCAATGGCCGACGCAATGGTCAAAACGGTTCTCGACGTCGCAGAGAAAAACGACGCTACAGAAATAATTGAAGTAACTATAGAAGTTGGAAAACTCACAATGCTCAATCCTGAGCAGTTAAAATTTCTCATTGATGTGCTGGTTGAAAACACCCTACTCGAGGGTGCAGAAGTCAACATAGTAGAACTTCCAGTTGAATTAAAGTGTAATTTATGTGAATACACTGGATTAGCAGATATGGATGACTCAGATCATTATTTAGCAATAGTGAAATGCCCGGAATGTGGTGAAAGAAATGTTGAAATTACTGCTGGAAGGGAATGTAATGTTAAAAATATCAAGATAGAAAAGGAAGAGGGAGATGGAGATGCATAAAATTGCAGAAGTAGAAATTCAGCACGATATTATGGTTGCTAACCGTAAACTTGCAGATAGAAACCAGAAAATCCTTGATGACGCAGGTGTATTCTCAGTAGACGTTTTAGGAGCTATTGGATCAGGAAAGACTTCACTAATAGAAATTCTCATCCAGAAGATGGATCATAAAATAGGAGTTATAGCTGGTGATGTGATAAGTAAATTCGACGCTGGAAGATTTGAAAAATACAATATACCAGTTGTGGGGCTTAACACTGGAAAAGAATGCCACCTCGATGCCCATCTTGTTGAACATGCATTTGGTGACATGCCACTTGAATCAATCGATCTCCTATTCATTGAAAATGTTGGAAATCTCATTTGTCCAGTTGATTTCGATCTTGGATCACACATTCGAATGGTCGTTATAAGTGTCAGCGAGGGAGACGATACAGTAGAAAAGCATCCTTTAATATTTAAGGAGGCAGACCTCGTTGTAATTAATAAGATTGATATTGCAGAGGCTGTAGGTGCTGATCAGGATAAAATGGTTTCAGATGTTAAAGAGCTGAATCCTGATATTAAAGTAATAAAAAGTAGCCTTAAAACAGGTCAAGGGCTGGATGAAATAATAAATATTATTGAAGGATTTATAAATAAATAAAAAATATAATCTTCAAAGAGTACTTTTTTTTAATTTATCAGCTATAATAAAAGTTGATGGAATATAAAGAATAATGAAATATTAAAATGTATTAAAAAAGATGGACTGGCCGGGATTTGAACCCGGGGCCTCCGCCATGCCAAGGCGACACTCTACCACCTGAGCTACCAGCCCGCATAACAACTTTAACCTTGTGCTATTTAAAGGTAGTGAATCCATATTTTATTTGTATATTCAGGAGAAGTTTTAATGCTTGATTTTAAAATAAGAAATGTTATTGAAGAAGATTTCATAAAAATATCTCAGGTTGCAGAGTACTGCAGTCCAATGACAAATGAGAGGAAATCAATTTACCACTTATTCACCAAGTTCTTTAAAAAGACATCACTGGTTGTTACAGGCAATGGAGAAATAAATGGGTTTTTATTAGGATTCATTTCACAAGAAGATCCAGAAAGCTCATATATTCATCTTTTATGTCTAAAGCATGCATTCAGAGGACAAAATATAGCTTCAAATCTTGTTGATGAGTTTATTAAAATAGTTTCTTCACTAGGATGCAGAAAAGTTTTCCTGATCTGTAAACCAAACAACAAAGCTGCTATCAGATTATATACTAAAATTGGTTTTTCGTCATTACAATCGGATGAAACCACTGAAATTGATGGTATTGATGTATTTAAGGATTATGATGGTCCAAAGGACGATAAAGTTGTTTTTTTCAAATCTATATAATTTATTAAAATAATTCAAAATATTTGTTCAAAATAAATGTTATATTTCTAAAATTTTGTTTTTTTCTAATTTGAGGTGTAGTAGTCAATTAACAGATATAAATCTCCATTTTATATACTTTTTTTGAGTGCGTATTAACATATTTAAAGGCTAATGTTTCAGGTTTCAATAAAGAATTAAGTAAGCTAAATTTTTAAGGTACGATCACATTTTTTTTATATAATATCCAACTCATATTTGATATAGGAAATAAAAAAATTCAAGATAATTTCTTGTAGTGACATTTTATTCTCATTAATAAAATTATTAAAAAATAAAAGAGGGAAAACTATGAAAAAAGCTTTAATATTATTAGGATGTCCCGAATCGCCTTCTCAAACGCCTCTTGCATTATATACAGCACATAAACTCACAAAAATCGGGTTCGAAGTAACAGTTGCAAGTACGCCTTCCGCATCTAAACTTCTAGAAGTTTCTGATTCTGAGGGATTCTACGTAAATAAAAAGATAGACTTGGAATTATGCCTCGAAGATCTTGAAGAAAAGGAATATGACTTGCTTGTTGGATTTGTACATAAGGATGCAGCAGTATCATACTTTGTGACGTTCTACCATATCTTGAATACCAGATCAATTGCAATTGTATTTGAAAAGGATTCTGATCTACTTGAGAAATTTTTGACTGATTTAAAAGAAAATACAGATGCTACTCTCATATCTGCAAGGGCTTACCATAATCCCACTCCATTAAGAGTTAAAATTGACAAAGCATTTAAGGTACTGGAGGATTAAAAATGTCTTTTTGTCTAGAATTACATCTACAGCAATCTGAAGATTATGAAATACTTATATCTAAAGCAGGCTTCAAAGAAGCGAAGAAGGTAATAGAAAACCACTCACCTAGGATACTATACGTCAAGCCCGGAGCAAAGGTCCTAGGGGCTAGAATTATTGGAATTCCACCTATACCTATAGGTATTGATGAATCCCAGTCTAGAATAACTTTACCTTACACAAAACCTTGCCATGGTACGGCTGTTGTAGATTTACCTGTTGAAAAAGAGGAAATAGACAAAGTTAAAGCTATTGCAGTAAATCCAAGAAAAAAATAGAGAAGCAATTATTTATCAAATTATTAAATTTATATTCAGTTTAATGGAAATTTAGGAGATTAATATGTTAACAACAGTAGTAGGAAGCTACCCCTCACTTCCACAGGATCCAAAATCAATAGGTTCCAAGATATCTAATTTTTTGGGGTCCTACGATCCATATATTCCCGCTCTGGAAATTGCAGTTAAAGATCAGGTAAATGCGCATGTGGATATTATTTCTGATGGACAGGTAAGGGGAGATATGATAGAACTCTTTGCAAGGAATATACCTGGCATGGCAGTTGTAGAAAATACTCCTAAGATATTGGGTAAAATCAAACCTTCTACTAATTCTTCAGGTGCACGTGATCTTAAATTAGCCATAAAAACTGCTCAGAAAATTTCAAAGGATTTCTTAGATTCATTCAAAACAGATTCTAAACTGTTTGATGGAAATGATTTAAACACAAATTTCAAAGGTGTGAAGGGAATTATTACCGGTCCAACAACCCTCGTATTATCATCGCGGGTGGAAGGATATTATAACAGGGATAAAAAGGAAAAAATTATTACAGATATGGCAATAGCACTTAAAAAAGAGGCTTATGAACTTCAGGAAGCAGGCGCGGCTATTATACAAATAGATGAGCCGTTCCTATCGACAGGTGTTGCTGATTTAAAAACAGCAAAAAATGCTTTAAAAATGATAACAGACTCGTTAGATGTTCCTGTTTCATTGCATGTTTGTGGAGATGTTGGTGATGTATTAAAAGATATTTTAAAATTTTCTGTACAAATAATTGACTGTGAATTTGCAGGAATACCTAATAATATCCACTCACTTGAACAGGAATATAATAATTCTAAAAAAATAGGGTTTGGTTGTATCGACACAAAAGTTGAAAGCGTTGATGAATTGAATCATGTAGTAAAACTCATAAAAATGGGATTAGATATTATTGGAGAGGAAAATATGATGATTGATCCAGATTGTGGTATGAGAATGCTTTCAAGAGATACCGCACTCCTTAAACTTAAAAAAATGACGGAGGCAGTAGGATGGCTATAATGATTAAGGTTCCAACTATAAAAACAGGATGGGAATCACTTGTAAAAAGAATTA
>Ga0302271_10005056_pt1 | contig 10209 bp, 3 predicted proteins | sample III_Bog_N1_1_FD_198767 | JGI IMG/M metagenome (GOLD analysis project Ga0302271, IMG submission 198767) | Peat permafrost microbial communities from Stordalen Mire near Abisko, Sweden - III_Bog_N1_1 | ecosystem: Environmental > Terrestrial > Soil > Wetlands > Peat | place: Sweden: Abisko... | reverse complement strand
TGCGAGTATTCATATGCTTTCTTTTAAATAAAAAAAGGACAAAAATCCCTAAAATTACTGATTTTCCGAACTAAAAACTGCAACAACAAGCCAATTTGGTTAATTTTATCTTCTAATTGACTTACTTAGGAAAATAATTGTAATCAAATAGCCCTTGGATAACTATTTGCACTAAAAACGAGCAATTGTTTATTTGAATTGTTTTCTGAGTAAGGTATTCACTGAAAAAAAGGCAGATTTTACATTTTAGCCCCAAATTGATTAACCAATGGATTATCTTTCACCTCCACAGCAGTGGTAGGGAGAATATACGCAAAGGGTTGCATTATTTGATTCAATTAAAATAATTGTAACCAATTAGTATGAAAAATATTGAATCTTTTAGATAATTTAATACAAAAGTAAAAGCGATTAATATTCAGATGGGGAATGTATCGGAGAAATAATACTTTAAAATCATGGTTCTATTTGAATCAATCTTAATGAACAAGTACCCTTTCAATCACTGATTACTTAAAAAGCAAAGCAAAACAATATTATCTAAAATATTAGAATCAATAATGAACACTCTAAGAAGCTTATTGGTTTTTTCCATAATCGCATCGCTGTCAGTTTCAGGTAGATTCCCTTGAGTTATTTTAGTTGGACAGGCAGTAACTTTAATATAAACTTTTGTTGCTCAGTTGAGTATCTTGCCTCCAAGGAATTTACTGACGCAACATTCACAGCGGCAGCATTGAGCACATGGAGCTTAAACTATATTTTTACATGCCCCGTATCTACATACATTGATTTTTACTAGAAAACATTTGCTGGCTAGTTTGGGCTTTCTGAAAATGAATCTAAGACATTTTCTCTTCCTCCGCATTGGAGCCTTTAAATCCGTTTAGATTTTATGATGCTTTCTTCGTTCGATGCACCTGATTTCGTGAATGTTCTTTTAGACTCCACTTAATATTAATAATTCCCTAAAACACCTACCGAAGGTGTTGCATTTTGCGAAGTTAGTATTTACGCAGATGTTTTGATATTGCATTCCCATAACTTTACACATAGTGCTGCTATTGCAACTTTCGATTTCTAGACAGTGACGGATGAAGTCAAAGCTAATGAATCTGCGATATTTAGAAATTTTTTCATCTTGGTTGATAAATGCCACGTTTCTTGCCTCACCTGCAGCGGACCTTTATGGGTAACAAAAACAAAAGATAACTTAATATATTTTTTTAACTCTATTTGGTTTTCAGACTTAATGCCTTACCTGTCCAGCTAATGCGTCTGGCACCACTCTCTGCATCTGTAAGTCAGGATACTGGTCATATGAGCACACTTGCGTGACAAGTTGTCCAGCTGGGTATGTAGGTTCAATATCCATGAACTCGTGCATACTGAATCCTTGTGATGCGAACTGCTCTAGCTGTAGTGCTGTGTTATAGAAATGCCTTGCCTGCTCATCTGGATATTATCTTCAAAACGGTTATTGCGTGACATCTTGTGCAGTAACTGCTCCTCCAACCTCAGGTGTATGCGTCGATCTCATAACATCACTAGGCTTGATTAGTAAGATAACAACTGTAAAAGAATATTTGGATAACACAACTTTTAATCGCAGATGGAGGATATCTTATTAACGGCTTGATGAACTCGTATTTCGGTGAAAGCGAGATCAAAGGATTAGGTTTAACAGCATCAGGGTTTCTAGGCAACAGAGGTACAATTGATTCATCTGCCATGACAAGTGAATGTGGCAGCTATCATATCATGGGTGGAGCTTTTTTAGCAGGAACGGGAGCTAAAATCACAGGATCTTGGTCAGGAATGTAAAAAGAAATACATAAGTTAAGCTTTATTTTTGTGTTCGAATGACTCTAACTTTTTCATTTAGAAATCCCCACTGGTCGTTATAAATTGGCTACAAGTTCATGAAAATAGACACTTGGGACTAGGAATATGCAACTTTAACAATCGACGGAACGGTTTATAATGTTGGACAGTATGGTACGGCTATTGAAACTGTAGATATTTGCGGTAATGCATGTGCAGATTATTTGTATCCTATTGTTAAAAACGTTACCCATAGCAGTACTTCTCTCACCGTTATTATAAGCTCTACCCTAGACTAGGGCAACTACGATGAATCATGGGGAATAAGAGAGCTATACATCTTGATCGATTACGTAATTACAACCTATTATTATATAAACTCACAAAAACTCTTCTTTTTTTTCTTCTCAAGTGCACTGAAAATTGCTCAGTCTGCTCTGCTGCTGGTTGCACCACATGTCTATCTGGATACGTTATGTATCACTTGAAATGCGTGTTATATTGTCCAGATGGAAGCTATGAATCTACTTCTCTTACATGCACAGACTGCAATCCTTTGTGCAAAACATGCAATTACTTAGGTAAATAAATACTCATTTCTGGTCCTCCTTCTTATGGGTTTTATTCTAGGCAATTGTTTAACTTGCTATACTTCTACTTACTTATACAATGGGCAATGTGTCACTTCCTGTCCATCTGGCTATTGGGCAAGCGATACCCAAGGAGCCTGCCTGTAATGCTATTCAACTTGCGAGACTTGTACAAGTCCAGGTAAGAAAGATAACAGCTTGTGGGCTGAAATGCTAATTTGATTGTTGCGTTAGGGGATTCCATATCTTGTCTGAAATGCGCAAGCTCATATTATTTCTACAATTACCAATGCCTTCTTTCGTGTCCACAGGGAACATATCCAACTTCAGGTATGCTACTTTACCCTCAATTTACTAATCGTAATCTAATTACTTTTAAAACAGTTGTGTTAAACCATCTATGTTCTCCATGCGATTCGACTTGTGCAACTTGCACAGGATCTGCTTCGACAAACTGCTTGACGTGCTCCACTCCAAGATATTTGCAATCATCATCTAGTTCCTGTGTGACTGCATGCAACTCAAATCAGTTCATTAACACATCTCTTGGTAAATGCTCCGATTGCGATTCTACTTGCACAACTTGTACAGGGTTATACCCCTTTCAGTGCCTTACTTGCTCAGGGAGCTACTATCTGCATACCGACACTAATAGGTGCTCGCTAACTTGCAACTCAAATTAATACTAAAATACTTCAAATCACTAGTGCACATCGTGTGATTCAACTTGCTTGACTTGCTCAGGAGGCTTGAGCACAAATTGTTTGACTTGCAGCCTTCCGTTGTACTACTAAGCTTCTTCTCATTCCTGTGTCAGTTCTTGCAATTCAAACTAGTATTCTGTTGCCACCCCGATTTCTCAATGTCTCAGCTGTGATAGTTCCTGTGCCACTTGCTCAGGCTCTCTATCAACAAATTGTCTGTCATGTTCGGGTTCTTATTCGCTGAATACTTCAACCCATGAATGCGTGACAACCTGTCCATCGAACACTTTCGTTGATTCAGCACTTCATACATGCACGCCCTGTGAAAATACCTGCAAGACCTGTTCTGGATCACTGTCTTCTAACTGTCTCACTTGCGCTTTGCCGTTGTACTTTTTAGCTTCTGTTACCTCTTGCGTGACAGCTTCTAACTGCCCTTCTAATTAGTTTGCAAACAGCTCCACTGTAGCCTGCTAAGCTTGTCATTCGAGTTGTTTGACATGTTCAGGGGCTCTCAATACAAACTGCTTGACTTGCTAAGGATCTTACAAGATAGATTCTTCAACTAACTTATGCGTATCTTCATGTCCTGACGGCTATTCAATCTACGGGACATCTTTAAGTTGCTAGCCATGCTCCTCGAATTGTCTTACTTGTTCAGGGGCAGGATCAGATAATGTAACAACTAATATTCCTGTGATTTCTTCTCTTTTTTTAACAAGCTTTTTAAAGTGTTTAACATGCAAAAGTTCCAAGGTTATGTACAAGAATAGCTGTCTTTCATCGTGTCCTAGCTTAACCTTCAAAGATCAATCAGCGAAGCAATGTTACGAGTGCAGCTACATCTGCAAAGACTCTTGTACTGGCAAAAGCAAAGAAGATTGCAATGGAATCAAGACAAAATATTAGATTATTGTTTATATCTTTTCAGGAAAATCTGCTATTTTCATAGTCTCCATAATAGCAGGGTTCTGGATTGATGCAAGGGAAAGAAAGAGGAGATCATTCAAGATCGTCCCATTAAGGAACATCCATAAACAAATCATAGCGAAAGAGTTCAATTCGCTCAAAAGGCCTTCTGAGTTATCAGATAATAGAAGTGGAAACGAAGAAAGCTCCAGTATTCTGCATGATTCTCAAAGCTAAATGCAGGTTCCCCCCAACTAAACGAATCTGAAGGCCAACCAGAAGCTGAAGTACTTCCTGGTAAAATATTCTTAGACAGATGCGTTGATTTGTTCTAATTGCCCTTTTCCTCTTCTGAATGAATCTAGCTAGGAAACGAATGGATTTAACTCTTTTACTATTACGATGATTCTTTGAGCAGAGTGAATAGAGCCGCGATGATTTACTTCAAATACCTTGCCTTCTTTGTGATCTGCTATCGCTTTAAAATGGTAAAAATCATCTCTTACTGTAGATAAGTAGTTTTTAATTATTTTTCTTCAAAAAAGGAACCATTATATTTCGTTGCCATGTGCGTCTCCGTTAGCATAGCCTACAAATATGTCATCACGATTGTGGCTAGATTCTTGTCGATGGGTGCTCTTTTCGCCAATGAGATTATCTGCATACTTCAATTCACAGGAATAGGAGTATGCTTATTGTACTGGTTCTTGCCTGAGTTAGATGTGCTGTCTTACAAGTCAGATCAAAACTGGAGTTTAATCTACTCGATTACATTCGGAGCAGATTTCTTTATCTGCCAACCATTCTTTGGGTTAGCATCGTATTTTGCAGCGATATCCTATTTAAATGCAAGGTCAACGATTTCATTTATTTCTTAGATATTCTTGAATAAAAATTATTTATTTGAACTCAAAGAAATCAAAGCAAAATTACCTTCAGTTTAGAATTATTGAATGGCTTTTGTGGCGATCATACTTTATATCTGTACTTCATCCTTAAGCGAGGTTATTTCCAATAACAGTGAATACCCTTATCTTTGATATCTTTTTTCAAATATTTTTCAACAAACTACTTCAAAGCTTAAAATTCAGTTAAGTTACTCCTGATCAAGACAGCATTTCTTCAAATCTACAAGGCAAGGACAATGACAAATTATTTTGAGAATTTAGAATATTTTATTCAATGACGCTGATAAATTAATGGAATCTTTTTCGTTTTTGTGATAAGGAAGGATTAGAATGATTGTGACTGTATTTTTCTTATTAATAATGACTTAAATATCTTTAAATTACTTATCAATTAAAAGAACAAGATATGTAATCTTACCAATAACATTCCTAATTCTTCTTGTCCTTACACTTTTCAAAACAAAATAATATAATATTCATCTACAAATTCACCATAGAAACCTTTGAATGAGGTGATTCTTTATCATGAAAAGTTAATTAAGAAGAGCAGCGAATGAGTGGATTCTTTGAGATGTCTAATAATAATAAATTAGAAAACTGGAATAAAACAAACAAATGAAGTCAGTAATCATCCTTATAAACCTGCATCTACTCATCCTTATCATAAGAGCAAGTAACAACCTATTTCATTAGTAGTTTCTGAGGGTTATTTCTTTAATTCAACAAAGGCGAGTATTTAGTGTCTCAAGAGTTCACATCCAACACATTTACAACTTCTGAAACGAGTTCCTGGTCGATTAGTACTGTTTATGCATGTCCCTCATAATCAACTTTAATAGATTTTTATGGCAGATCTTTTGTTGGGATCCTCGGCCCAAAGCAATTACAACAGCGTACATACACTGGACTACCTCCACATTGGAGTCTCTCAGTTCGCTTTGATATGATCATCTTTGCAACTTATGACGCTGCAGATTACACATCTGTAAACATTGATTCTGTGGTTTACGGAACCTATGCCAAAGCATGGGATGCTGGAATAGTGAAACTGTGTGGTGATACATATGCAGATGAATTCTTTCTCTACAGCAAAAATATCACTCACACATCTTCCTCAGTTACCATCATGCTTAATGTCTTCACAGATGAAGCACCACCAAATGAAGGAACTCTCTTCAAGAATTTCTTTTTATATGTGGACACTTGTGATCCCACTTGTCTCACCTGCAGTGGACCTGCATATGTAATGACACGATTTCTTCTGATGTTTCCCTCTAATTTTTTATACTTTCAAGTACAATTGCCTCACATGCCCTACGCATGCGACGATAAGCTCATTCCAATGTAATTGCAATTCAGGATATGTATCATATTAATACACTTGCGTTACATCTTGCCCTGCTGGATATGTAGCATCCATTTAAAAAAGTGCTTGTATTTTAAACCCTTGTGACAGTAATTGCTCCTCCTGCGATTCATTGAATTAGAAATGCTTAGTTTGCTTGACCGGTAAATACCTTTCGAATGGTTACTGTGTGTCTGCTTGTGGATTCACTTCCACAATCTCTGGGTCAACTTGCGTAGAGATGGCGTCAACCCTTACAAGTACTTCTTTAATTCAGGACTATTTTCAAATTGAAAGCTATTCACTTACTTTTACAATTCAAACAAAATTTGTTTTTGGGAAGATGGAAAGTACCTTGTAGCAGGGCTGTCGAGCTCTTACTTTGGAATGAGTGAAATCACAGGGATGGGACTATCTGTGTCAGGATTTCTAGGCAATTATGGAGGCACAGATTCTGGAGCAATGACTTCTCAATGTAGCTAGACATACCATCTGGTAGGGGGAGCTAACCAGTCAGCCACTGGTGCAAAGATTACAGGAAGCTACTCTGGAATGTAAAGAAGTTTTACCATTTGATTTGTTTTAATTCGCTTTTTAAATCAAAGCGCTCCTCACTGGTCAATTTAGATTGGTTACAAATTCATGGTAATAGACTCTTGGGATAGTGAGTATGCATATTTATTTATCGATTCAGTTTCATATACTATGGGTTAATATGCACTGACAACAACTGGCACGAATATTTGCGGGGCTTATTATGGTGATTGGATGGTTAGTTTAGTTAAGAATGTGACACATTCTTAGACCACTTTGTCCATTATTATCACATCATCCCTAGATTAAGCTCCCGATGACGAGGCCTTCGGAATCAGAGAGCTTTACATCCTTGTAGATTACGTAAATCATTTGAATGCTGCCTTTAAAAGAGTTTGATTACATGCTATCATTTCAAAAGTGCACAGAAAACTGTCTGTCTTGCGATGCTACTGGATGTCTTACTTGTTCGTCTGGACTGTTTCTTTACCATAAGAGATGTGTGATTTTCTGCCCTGATGGAAGCTACCTTTCCTCAACCACTACGTGCGATGACTGCAATTCAACATGCAAGACTTGCTCTTTGTTAAGTACTTATTATTTTCTTTTCTAAATCAATAATCAAGGTTATTTAATTGTTTAGACACTTGCACCTCTTGTCCTTCTCTCAGTTATCTATACAATTCCAGCTGCATCTCTACCTGCCCACTTGGATATTATCCAAATACCATCTTAAGTGCCTGCGTTTCTTGCGATTCAACTTGCTATTCTTGTCTCAGTCCAGGTAATCTCTTTCCGTTCATGTTTCCTCCTAACCATTTTGCAAATCCAGGAGATAGAATATCTTGCACAGCATGCTCAGGACTGTCTTATCTTTATCAGGGCCAATGCTTGACTAGCTGTCCAAGCGGATATTACATCAGCAAAGGTAAGAATTCTTTAAAAAACTTTCTTCTCCCAGTGACATTATTTGCTTTTCAAAAACAAAGCCATCCATGACAATAAATGCCTCTAGTGTGACTCCACTTGCACTACTTGCAGTGGAGCTGGAGCCACTAGCTGCCTGACGTGCACTCTACCTAGATACTTTCAATCAAGCCTGGGTACATGTGTTACTGCATGCAACTCAAATCAGTATGCTGATACTGTGCTCGACTCTTGTGTTGCCTGCGATCTATCATGCACAACTTGCTCTGGCCCTTATTCACAGTAGTGCTTAACTTGCTCAGGCAGTTCCTATCTCGATCTCTCTAACAGCAGGTGCGTAACAACCTGTGCAAGCAAATTCTTCAAGAATACATCCAATAATCAATGCTCAGCATGCGATTCGACTTGTGCGTCTTGCAACGGAGTTCTCTCTACGAACTGTCTGTCTTGCTCACTGCCGCTGTTCTTCTAATCATCTTTTGGAACATGTGTAAGTACTTGCAATACAAATCAGTATGTAGTCTATTCTCCAGCTCAGTGCCTCAACTGTGATGCTTCATGTTCTACATGCGACGGCCCTTTGAGCACAAATTGCTTGTCTTGCAGTGGTTCTTTATTCTTGGACGCCTCAACGAATTCCTGTGTTTCTAGTTGTCCTTCCAACACGTTCATTAACTCTTCTGCTCAAGAATGTTCAGTCTGTCATAGCACTTGCACCACATGCTCAGGCGCTTCTAATACCCAATGTCTGACTTGCACGTTGCCTTACTATTACAAGTCTGCTACATCGGAATGCGTCATTGCTTCGGACTGTGATTCCAATTAGTATGCAGATCCAGTAACAGTGAAGTGCAAAAACTGTGATTCAACTTGTGCAACTTGTTCTGGATCCTTGCCAACGAATTGCTATTCTTGTTCAGGCTCTCTCCAGTTCCAATCTTCCTCTAATACCTGCATCAGCTTCTGTCCAGATGGCTACTCTGATTATTTATCAATTGGTTCGTGCTTGAAATGCAATTCCACCTGCAAGACTTGCTCTGGAGCTGATTACAATCAAGTAAATCATTCAAACCTTATTCAATTAATTATTTTACCCCTTTTTTGCTTATTTGAAAGTGCTTGACTTGCCCCTCTGCTTCTGCAAAGTACCAATCAACTTGCTTATCGACTTGTCCCAGTCGAACGTTCACTGTGAATTCACCTGCAAAGTCTTGCCAAGACTGTAGCTCGCTGTGTGTCTTGAACTGCTCAGGCTCCTCAAAAGAAGACTGCAATGAAATCAAAATCAAATACTAATTGATTGTTTATATTTTCAGCGGCAAGACGATAATCTGGGCATTGGCAGTTGCTGTCGGATTCTTTCTCGATGACATGGACAGCATCGAAGGTCCTAGATTAAAAAATAAGATTTTCCCTGAAGATCCATCAGCCCCTTCTTCTTTTCTTGAAAAACAAGGATTAATAGCAGATAAATAACAACTCAGCTTGAATGATGAAGAGCAAATGTCTTAGCTCCAGAATTCTCCAAGGAAAGAGCAACTCCTCTTGAATGTCTAGCCTTCTGAGAGCACCCTCAACCATAACGACGAGGACAGCAATAAAGTGAAGCCGAAATCATCAGAAGAAGCAGTCAAGCAGTTAGATTTTCATCCTATCCCCAAACTTGATTTTAAGTAAATTCACAAGAAGAGCCGATATAAATCAAGACTGCTCTCCGACATCTACTCTTCTATGTACGACTAAGCTGGAAACAATGCTTCTTCAGCACATCTCAAGCAAGATTGCACTCCGACTCCGGCGCAATAGCCTACATTTGAGATCAAGCTAGATAAGTTTTTTCACGAATAAGCGCCAACTCCACAGTAACAGCTTTCTTCCTCGTTTCTCAAGCAAGAAAATGTAGTTGCAGCGGAGAATGAGTCAAGAGTGTAACCTGATTAAAAGGCCGATTAGATCTAGAGCAGCGTTACCTAAGACAATAAGACTGTCTCTGGCTGCTTAAGCGCAATCAAGTTTTCGATAGTAAGTTATTTTACCTCATTTGTGCTGTTTTTGCCTGCTATCTATGATTTTTCTTTATTTGTTTGTAGCTCGGAAACGAATGGATATCATTCATCTTCATGTACGATCCAGAGATATCCAAGTGCAACAGGGCGACTATCATCTACCTCAAATACTTGACATTCTTCTTCATCAGCGAGATGTTTTCGCTGGTAACGAACGAACTTTCTCTTCTTTCTTTCTCACAAGTAACTTTTTATTTTGAGCAGTCTCCCCTTTACTTCGTTCTTGTGTGCTTGATGGCTGGCCTTGCTGAGAGGGTCTTACTGAACTTTGTACTCAGACTGACTGCCAAGATGGTGAACATCGGCAACTCTATTTGTTTCTTTATGATGGTGCTAGGAGCTGTTAGTATGGTCTATTTCTGGTTTGTCCCGAGGATAGATTCCCTGAAATACACCTTCGAT
>Ga0302271_10005055_pt1 | contig 10209 bp, 9 predicted proteins | sample III_Bog_N1_1_FD_198767 | JGI IMG/M metagenome (GOLD analysis project Ga0302271, IMG submission 198767) | Peat permafrost microbial communities from Stordalen Mire near Abisko, Sweden - III_Bog_N1_1 | ecosystem: Environmental > Terrestrial > Soil > Wetlands > Peat | place: Sweden: Abisko... | reverse complement strand
ATTTCTTTTAGTTCCTCTCTTTGCATTTGTGGGATCTCATAACTGAATTTAATGAGAATTTCTGCAGGTCTGATGTCGCTTTCCAGCCATCCTTCTTCAGTTGCCTCGCTTATGAGAGATCGCAGTGTAACAGCTCCACTTGTTAGCATCTTTATGGAGGGTGTTTTTTATTATCTAAGCTCCACGGCTTCGACGTACAATTTCCAGTATTTCATTCGCATTAACAAGAAATCTATTAATGCATTCGATGAGTATATTTAACTAATCTAAACGTCCAGCTTCTTCAGTTGTCTCCTCAAAGTAGAATTGACTTTAGTATCTTCTTTCCATGACTCAGCTTGAATGAATGCTTCTGAGAGATCCTTATGAAGCAATAGCAAAAAGTTGATTTCTTCCTCTGAGAAACTCTCTTTTTTGACAGATTTTATCCCAAGACACGATTCGAACTCTTGAATTAGATCAAGAGAAGGTTAGGTTTTGGAGTTAGTTCTCAGAAGCGTTATGAATTTTTACAGCTTTGTTGAGATTGCCTTCGTTTTGGCCTGTTTTTCGTCTGTCTTGAGTTAAGGAAGTTTAGGCGAGAATTTTAGTTTTATTCGTAACAAGCAGTAATCCTTGAAGGTTTGCGCTAGGAACCAGATATTCTATCGAAATTTGCCTAAGTTAGGGATGAGCAATTTCTCTCCATATTCGTCTAGAGTCGAAGAGATCTGCAACAGTTATGATTTGATTCTGAAGGTTTATTCATTTTTTACAATCTCCGAACGTGCTTTCTCTATCTGCTAGCATTGCTCGAAGAATTTATCTTGAGGGGTTTTGGCAACACTGGACTGACTCGCATTTTTTTATTGGTTCTAATTTTGAGGGACTTAAACTTTTTGCATTCCAGATACTCCACAGCCCCCTCCTCTCAAGCTCATCTCTTCTCTAGGACAAATATTGCTACATGGGAAGGACTAGAAACTGAATTTTTGAGCAATCATCTTTTCGGCCTATCTAGAATGGACGCGCTGCTTAAGGAGAGATTCAGCATATTATTTAACTTGCTGCCAATTATCTAGTTTGATTCTGTTGTCTCCATCAATATAGACAATCCCCATTACCTTCCATCTATCTTCGATTTGAATTTCTATTGTGCGTCTTCTAGATATTTTTACCTAAAGTGATGATGTCCTAGGATCATTTGCACTTTTCGATGGGTGTACATCCTCTAGTCTATTCTAATCCCTATTTTGTAGGCTTGTTTCTTGCTTTGACTCAACCATTTTCAGAATTTATAAGATCTTGTTTTTTTTAATATTCTTGATTATTTAAACTTTTCACCAAAACTTGAACTGAGAACTTTAATTCTATGATCGTTTTATTTTCTGGAGGGGAGGGGTTTCCTTTGAGGAGTAAATCCAGATAATGTTTAAATCTATAAGGTGATAAATAAACCAATGCTATAAGATTTATGCAAGCCAGCAAAAACAAGAGAATTTTATTATTTTTTTGATCCTTTCGCTATTCATAATTGTGTGTTTCAAATGTGGGGGTTATTTTAACTTTATTGATATCTGTTGCAAGCATCTATTTTTACTATTAAGATAATAGATTATTACTATTTTATTTTTTATTGCTTTAAAACAATGTAATCAAATGAAAAGAGTTTATTTTTCTTAAATTGTTCAATTCCAAGGGAAAATCTGGGGGGGGGGGAGGGGGAGAAAACTTGAAACAAACATGTCCTGTTCTAATAAATGGTATTACCTTAATTAACCAGTGTGAAAGGGAGTATTTCGAAAAAAAGAAACAAAAACTAAACAAAAAAAGAAACAAAAACGAATCGAATAAATACAAATTATTTAGAAATATTTTTTCCAAGCAGAATAAAGGTTTTTTAAAAAATATGAGTGAGGGTAAGTCGAAGAGAGATCTAGCATGGGAGAAGAAGAAACAAGAGAGAGAAGAGAGGCTCAAACGTAAGCTTAGATTAATCAAAACAATCATTTTTGTCATAGGGGATGGATGTCATCACTTGTGGCTAATCTTTAAACATGAGTTGTAGAGTATTATTTTCTAACTTTTAGGCCAGTAGAATGGTGATGCAGGGAGGGAATATCCAGTTGCTCCTTAACAGCAATAACTACCTATTGGAGTCTCAAACAACGGTCACGCGCGTGCTGATATCTTCGAGACTAACAACAACAACAACAATATTGGAAATAAGCCAAATCCCAATAATTTTCCTCAAGATTCCAACAAAAACAATGGGAACTCTTCTGAGATGGATCTCCGAGGGTTCTAACCAGTTGCGAATACTAACATAACCGCTCCGAATCCTGTTATTGTTAACAAAAGAAAACGTGAAGTCATCCAAGCAAATGTTGTAAACAAGCCTATCGAAGTCATCGCAGCTGATGCTGTTTCTAATGGATAACCGTAGCCTTAGTTCCCTGTGACAAATCCAGCTTTCCAGTAAGGCCGCTAGTCGATAGAATAATAATAATAACCTGCAAACAACAATAATAATATGAATTAATAGTCTCTTTTACAGTAGGTAAGAAGAAAAACAAATTTAGGTAATTTCTCTTGTTTACAATTATATGTGTAATGAACAGAGCAAACAGCGTGAGGAGCAGGAGCAAAAAATGAAAATAGAAGAAGCAAAGGAGAAAGAAGACTAATAATAGAGGAAACTTGCTTATCGTCAAGCACTCTAACAGTAAATCACCAGCAAGGAAACAACTACTATAAATAACCCTCCAAATCAGAATAACCCTAATAATCAGTAGTTCCAACAGCAGCAGTAGTTTCAGCAGTAATAGCAGTAAATCCAATAATAACAGTAAATGCAACAAGGAGCTGCAATGCAGAAGCAAGAACTCGGGGAGTATCTAAGATAACAGGTGAGATATAAATGGAATATCAACATAAAATGGAAGATAATTGTTATTTTGTTGGTTAGATGTAATAGAAGAATTAAGCTGCTGGAGAGCAGGGACTACAAGCAGATAAGAAAGCACAATTACAGCAAAAAATGCAGGCCTAACATGCAATATCACCGAATAGGTAGAGGAGAAAGGAGAATAAAAATTTGGATAATGAGTGCATTTTTGTTTTGTTTTTGTTTATTTTAGCGGGCAGACATTTGGGAATCGTAACTATGCTCGGAAGAATATCACAAACATGTACAACCAAGCTGTGCCTATGGGAGGAGCTATGGAACAGTAGTAGATGACCGCAGGGGAATATGGACAAGAGCAGTAAATAGGAGGATAATAACAATAATTGCCTAATAATAATAATCCTTATGCGTAATAGCAAATGTAGAGGCAATAGTAAATGTAGCAATTCCAACAAGCGTAAATGATGCAATAACAGCAACAGTAGCAGTAAATGATTGCTTAGCAGTAGTACTAACAATAGTAATAGCAACTACGCTTATCATAACAATAGCAACAGCTATAGCAGCAATAATAGTAGTAGCAATTTGATTAATAAGTCATGCAGATCTAAAGGTAATCTTAGATCTAGCAGCCCCTTTAATCTCCTTAGTAGCAATCGATAGTTATCAATTCTGGTGTTCCAATCTAGCCATAATAGCCTATGCGATCTCGTGGGAATATTGAACCCGAAGATGACAAAACAACAACAACAGTAACAACGACAGGAATCTTAACTCGTGGTACAAAGAACTTCATGAAAGCAGAGAACGCTGATATGCATGAAGTTAGTAAGAAGTAGTAATAAAGGATGGACTACTAACGGGAGTTGTAAAGGTAGATCGAAGAAAAGGCTAGATAGAAGAGAGAAGAGTAAGAGAGAGAGAAACGAGAAGAGATGTTGGAAGAGTAGAGGATACTAAAGGAATAGGAACAACTCAAGAGATAAATTGATGATGAGAATAACACAAAGAAGACTAATTTGGAGTAAGTCTAGAAGGATAATCTAGCTGTGTAGGAGCAGAAGAATAAGGAAAAGACAAGTAATAGAAATAATAATAATAATAATAATAATAATACTAATTAAGCAAATGGTAGTGCTCTTATTATTGGGAGTCCATTATCTGATGGGAACAACAATACTGTGGGGTAGATGAATGTGAACCATGCTTCAAAGGCATTTTTAAACGATGAAAAGAGAAGTGAAGGTATTGATGCAAGAGCAAGTTTAATGGATTTTTACAGGAAGAAATCATCGCAGAACTCAAGTACACCTTCGATTAGCACACCCATCAGCTAAGGGTAATAACAGTAACAGTAATAGTAGTTTCAGCCTTAGTTGCAGTAATTCCCTAACTAAATGAATATGCCAAATGGTATGGGCATGAATATGGGTATGATGAATGGTAATAATATGAACGGCATGAACATGATGAATGGCATGGGTAGATAATAGCCATTTATGAACAACAATAGCATTCCAATGATGGGCGGTGGTATGCCTATGATGAATCCAATGATGGGTGGTGGTGGTATGCCTATGATGAATGGTATGGTGAATCCTTAGTTAATGTAGTAGTAACAGATGATGCTAGCTTAGTAGCAAGCGGAAATATTACCTTAGCTGTATGAATTAAGACTCCAAATGGCGCAATAGCAGATGCAAATGCAGTAATAAATTGATTTTATCAAGAATCAAGCGTCAACAGCGATTGAGGAAAGAAATCAAGCAGAGAAGAAATATTAAGAAATTAAGTAATAATATGAGTAGAAGTAGAAGTAAGAGAAAGAATATTAAACTTAATTGACTAGTGCGTTAAGTAAGAATGACCCGAATGGGAATGGAAACTACTATAAACCACATGAGTTATTGTAAAAAGATTTGGATTAGTGCTTGAATCTCAATGAATAAGGATTCATTGAAGGGTAGATTAAAGAGATGAAAATGTAGTAATAATAGCAACAGCCAGTGAAGTATTAGTTTCACTAATAAGCAGGAAAAGATAAGGATCTTGGAGAGTTTAAGGCGCCTTAGTAAGGGATGTAGTAAATGTAGCAAAGGCAATAATAGGAACAACTTGGCGGTGTTGGAGTATATCAGGCTTAAGGGGAATAACGAGTTACTCCAGGGTAGAATATTTAAGACAACAATAATGGTACTACTAAACCATAAGTCAATGTGATATCCCCAGCTAATGAGGATACTAAACTAGCACGGGAAGCGAAGGAAGAGTACTAGCTGAAAATGTAACAATATGGAATGAAATCACTAGCTAGTGACAATAAATTCATTCCTCTGGATATCTTAGATGATCTCAAGCGTAAGGAGGAATAGATATCTATGTCTAAATTAGCTAATTATGGTGTTAATAGCAGCTAAATACCATCGGTGAATAGCAACTAAGAAGGATATACATAAGGAAATATCTAAGGAAGACCTTAATCACATGAATTACGTAATATGAATAATAACAAAATGACGAAGAATCCATAGTAGTTATCAGCCAACAGCTAGAAATGGGACGTGCCATCGATAAACAGCGACATAACTAAGGAAATAGATTCTTTAATGAACAAGCAAGGGTTAGATAATCAATTCGCCACGCAAGAGAGCTTCTATCAGTAGAACACGTAGATTAATAGACAATAATCTAATAATCCATATAATATTCATGACATTCCTGGGGTAGGTAATCAAAATATCAACAATAATAATAAGCCACCTTCAAGGTTAGGATCGAATTAGTCCATGAGAAAATAGGCGAATAATAATCTTATCGGAGGTTAAAATAATGGTAGTTATGCATTTGGAGCTGCTGCTAGGGGTGTTTTAGGCGATTCTAAGGCGTTTTAGAAGAAAAATGAGTAGACTTTTAAAACCAACAGCGAATAAGAAGGATATAATCTAGGAAGTGATTTCCCAGACTTTTCATTGAATTTTAGTAAAAATAACAAGAACAATAATGGGTTTGAGAGTAATCACAGAAATAGCAAGGAGATTAGTAGCAATACAGCAGAGAATTTTAATGTCGGAAATTAGATGAATTACAAGAATCAAAATGCAGTAACAGGGAATAAAATTAACATGAGAGTTCCTACACCGTAAGAGAAACTAGCTAGCCATGGGAACAGTGGGAATCATCATTAGCAGCCAGCAAATTTCCGTCTTTAGTCGCCAGCTGAAAGTATCAATAATCTACATATCAGTGGTGCGAATTTTAGACCTTCTTCGAATAAGAATATGAGCTAAGTTTCAAGAAACCATTAGAATCAAGGAGCAATCGGTGGTTCTGAGAGTGAGATAAACACGATGAAAACGAATAATTTTGATATTGACAAGATCAATTAGATGAATGAAGAGAGATTAAAGAGACTAAATAACCTTGGGATTCACACTGTCAATGTCCCTGGTGAGACATTGAAAGACACACCTGGAGAGGATGGATTAGATAAATTAGATAAATTATTGTTTAATTTTGAAGGGAAAAATAAAAAATGAAAAGAGGAACAAAAGGTCGAAACAATTTCTTTGAATGACAGATTTATGAAGGAAGAAAAGACAGAATTGAAAAAATAATTGATAATATGAATATGTTGTTTTTGTAATAAAAAGAAAAGAAAAACATTGAATAATACTAATTCTAACATTATTTCTAATAAATAAATAATAATTAATATTTTAACAAATTAATTTAATTAGGATAAAATACTTAATTATTGTCATTTTATGTGCAAAAAAAGCAACCAATCTAAACCATTTGGGGAAGTGAGCCTTTCAATGGGAGAGTAGATTAACCAAAGAACTAGGAGAGATTTTATAATAAACTAAAGAATAATAAAGAAAACTCAGTAGGATGTAATTTGACTTATTACGGATGGAAAGCGCTGTTAAATAAACGAAAGCAAGTTTTGATTAAGATCAGTTGATTTCAGAGAGAGAAAGAAAACTGAAGGAATTCATCAATTTTTCAAATAGAAATATATCTCCATTTGGAATGGCCACTCGATTACCTGTTTTAAGTCAGCATGTGCAATAGTAGGATAATGAAAATAGGAGAAAAGATCGATCTCAATTGAAGAAGATTAATCTATATGATCCTATTACTGAGCTGCAGCAGAATCTGTTTAGGAAGCTAGAGAAATACATGCCAGAGAGTAGATTGATGAAGTAGTAGTCGATGTTGAATCGCTCGTTTGATGGTCTTAGTTCTGGGCAGAATGTGTCTTCGAGGGGAAATAAGCTTAATATGTCCATGCAGGCAAATGAGATAAAGATAGCAAGAGATAGTGGAGAGTGTACAGCAGGAGAAGATTACTCAATTATTAGCAGTTGCAGTGGCAACAGGCTAGAAGGTGCAGTAACTAACCAGGTAATATATATTATTGATACTTCATTTCTAATAATGTTTTGCTATGTTCTTATTGTAAATTATCATCAAATGCATAGATGAATTTAAAGGGAGTGAGAAGATCTCGTGCGATGAGTGAATTTGACTCAAAAAACATCACAGACAAAAACTCTCCTTTAAGTTTAGTTCTAAGAGAACGAATAAAAAGAAAAACAACTGAAAAAAAGGGAGAGTAAGACTAATAATAGTTGTCTGAATCGAAGTTGCTCTAGCTGTTAGATCCATAGGTACTCGATTAAATCGACGAAAATAAGATCAGATTGGAAAGAATATCAAAGACTAATTATTATAAGAATAAGAAGGAGAATCAATTAAATATGTCAACTCCAATTAAGAAAAGAAGTATCTAAGCTGTAAGAGTATCTGTGCTTGTGGCTCCGATAGACTTGTAAGGATCGATGACTGATAAGAAAAGTGAAATATTTATGAGTTCAAAGAATGAAAAATAGCAAAAAAGTACAATTCTACGGGATGAGAATGTTGTTTCTTGTAGTGAAGTTAAAGGATAATAGTAAAAAAAGACAATCGAATGGGAAAAGGAGAAGACATTGAAGAAATCACTAAGGATTATGGAAGAAAAAGATGGAGAAAAGATAGATTAAGAGGGAAAGAAGGAAGGTAGAAATAGATAAGTTGTTATGTTAAAATAAGAAATTGATGGAGACCTACAAAGAATTTTTGGGAGTGGAAATAAAAAAGGAGAAAAGGGAATGTTAGGCGAGGAAGAAAATGGGAAAGCAGTGAAATCTATTTAAAAATAGGATGGGTAGAGGACTTTAGAGAGTGAATAGGAGAATGTTCAGATGTAAATAGAATACAATTTTAATGAAATTCACTAACAGTTGAGGGAGTACAATTTAGAGTACACAGGGGTATCAAGTGATGATTGTAGTGATGACGAAGATGGCTATGATTAAGAGACTGATGAAACCTAAGATTTATTGGAAGAATATGAGAGAATGATTTCTGAGTAGCCCACTATCAAAGAAGTAAATTCTCAGTTAAGTGAACTCAAGAATAATTGCACAGATATCGATTAGGATTTGATGGGTTTGAAAGATATGCTAGTAGAAATGAGGGTTAACTGGAAAAGTTATGCAGATCTAGGAGTTAATTTCAAAGATATTGACTCGTTTATTGAAGAATTTAATGAAAATCAAAGTACTGAAATAGGATAAAATAATATGAAAAATAGCTCCAATAAGAAGAAAAGTGTTAATAATTGGCAATCACTTAAAAAAGATAAATAAGATATGAATTCTTGAAAAAACGATCTCTACGCTGCTTATTAGGGGTTTTTACAAGACCAACCTTCATTTAACTTGCATTTTATTTTTATCACAATTTTTTTTTAATTTTCAGAGAAAACAGTAATAGAAAAGGAGACTTTTAATCAATAATCATTTCCTCATTTATTAGTTATCCATCCTGGCCATTGTTTTTCGTTCATCTGCTAATATTTCCCTCTTTCGATTGTATGTAGTAAATTCTTTGAAATTTTTTTTATATCTTCTTTTAGAAAAAAAAATAGCTTATTTTTTGTGATTTGACTAAATGGTTTGATACTAAAGACAAAAGAAATTATTTAGCATTTTGCTCGAGCAAAATAATAGAAAATGAGCTAGCTATTCAATAGCTTATAAATAGATTCATTTGGATGATTTTTGTTTATTTGGGCGTTTAAAAATTTTTGCTTGCTTGCTTTTGGATTCCTCCACGGAATTAAATTTATCTTGGGATCAAAAAAGAATCCTTTTCAAAATTTCTGATTTTATTCTTTTCCTTTCGTTTCTTGTTTCTTAGCAAATTTTTTATTTTTTCTTAGTTAGCTTCGATTCTGAACTAAAATACTTAACTTTGTTCATTGTTCTTTTAGACTTTCAAGTAAAGGATCCAACAAATCCTTAGTAATAGCTTTTTATATTCCAAACAATATGTGTGGAAAATGACCTATCCGCGAGGAAAAAATAAAATCTTCTGGGAAGAAAAAGAAGTGCAATAAAATTGAAGATAAAATTTGAAAATTCTCATAAAAACACAAGGAGAGTTTAAAATCTAAGGAAGGGCAGTTTTATTTAAGAGGTCTGTTTTTTCTACAAATAAAAGTTAAGAGTATTTGAAATAAATCAGAAATAAATGGTGATTTTAATGTAAATATTATTTATGGTAATATAATTAGAAATAAAAAATAAGAATGGACTATTAATGGATAATTGATATTTTTAAAGCAAGGTCTTTGTTCAAATAAAATTTTTAAAGAGCAATTAATCTATGGGAATAATTAAATCTTTTAGATAGTTTGGAACTATTTTTAGTTTTTTATTGCTTAGTTTTTTTCCTCTTTTTTTGAAAATTATTCAAAATATCTTTACCTGCGTTTGTGGGTGCAGGATTTAAAGACAATTAAAAAAGAACTGCGTAAGCAGAAAATGCAACACACAATCACAAGAATATCGAATGGATAGATCCAAAACTTGTGCTTGTCCGACGGCGTAATAGAAATCCCAACCGATTGAATTCAATGTTGGATTTGTGTGAGCAGGGTAAAAAAAGTGTCTCTAAAAAAATAGAGAGAATGTCTTAATTTCATCAGTATCCTTCTTCTTCACCTTCACCTTCAGCGGTTTCGATGCCGACCTCTTCGTAGTCCTTCTCGAGGGCTGCAAGATCTTCTCTGGCTTCAGAGAACTCACCTTCCTCCATACCTTCACCGACGTACCAGTGGACGAAGGCTCTCTTGGCGTACATGAGATCGAACTTGTGGTCGAGTCTGGAGAAGACTTCAGCAATAGCGGTAGAGTTGGAAATCATGCAGCAAGCTCTCATGACCTTAGCGAGATCACCACCTGGAACAACGGTAGGAGGTTGATAGTTGA
>Ga0302271_10005054_pt1 | contig 10209 bp, 7 predicted proteins | sample III_Bog_N1_1_FD_198767 | JGI IMG/M metagenome (GOLD analysis project Ga0302271, IMG submission 198767) | Peat permafrost microbial communities from Stordalen Mire near Abisko, Sweden - III_Bog_N1_1 | ecosystem: Environmental > Terrestrial > Soil > Wetlands > Peat | place: Sweden: Abisko... | reverse complement strand
ATTTATTAATCACTAATTGTGGATAAAAATACTTTTTATTATTTCAATTGAAGTGATATAATAAATGTATGATTACTCTAGAATTAGTTAAATACATAGAAGCACAAATTAATAAAAATACTCCAAGAGAAGTAATTGTTAAAAATCTTTCTGATAGTGGTTGGCACATAGATGATATTGAAGAAGGTTTTACAAAAGCCTTTCCAGCTCCTGTAGAAAAAGTTGCTACTCCTGTTGAAGTTAGTGCTCCAGTTGAAAATAAAATAGAAATACAACCAATCGAAATCAGTGACCCATATAGAGAGTTACCAGATATTGATAGTAAACTACCAAATATCGTAAGTAAGAATATACAAGAAGCCGCTAATCCCAATGAGCCTAAAGTTTGGGTTCCTATGACTGTTAAACCAGCAGAAGAAATAACACCTGAAGTAAAAATAGAAACACCTAAAATAGAAATTAAGCCAATATCTTTAAATGATATTATAAACCCAACAGAACCCACTACTTCTGATGAGTTAAGTTTAGAAAACCAGATTGATAACAATAATTCTGAAATAAATAACAACGCACCTATAATACAGGAGCCTGTAGTTAACTCATACTTAGCTCCTTCTTTGTCAGCATTTTCTTTTAATCAAAATAAAAAATCTTTTTCTGATTTTAAGCCTAAGGTTGATTCAGATATTTCATCTGGTTCTTCTGAAAAAGATTTATCAGCAAGAAAGCCTATTGTTCAAGTAGATACTACTCCTGCTGTTTCTTCTGTAGTATCACAGCCGTCTATACAAGAAACACAAACTCAATCAAGTCCAATACTTTCTACTTTGAAGCAAGATATGATTTCATCATTTAATAAGAATGATCAATTTACTGTTTCTTCTGATAATACTGACAATAAAAAGAAATTTAAAACAATAGCAATCATACTCGCTATACTTTTGATTATCGGAGGTACAGTATTTGCTTTTATTGGTGGTTATATAAAGCTTCCTTTTTCTTTAATTAAAACAGACCCAAAGATTGTTTTGTTGAGTTCTACTACAAGTTTTGATAATTTAAAATCATATAAAACAAATACAACAATAAGTCTTTCTTCTCCTTCTTTTGCAAATATAACTTCTGGACTAGTAAATGGGGAAGCTGTTGTTTCAAATGATCGTGATTCTATATCTATAGATACAAAGGGTTTAATCAATAGAGTTAACTCTTCATCTACAATCTCAGATTACAATTCTGTAATAAAGAGTTCTTTCTTGAAAGGAGATATTTCAACAGATATAAAATATGATGGTAATACTTCATATATAAGTGTCCCTGATTTATCTTCTTCTTTTGATGAGGGTGCTTATCCTAATGCTAGTAATGTAGCAGTTGCAAATGGTCAATTTGGATTGATAACACCAGAATTATCAGCATACGCTCAAGATAAGATAGCTAAACTAGATGCTTTCAATATTTTATCAAACATAATGTCTACTTCTTTTAGCGGTAAATTCTCTAGTTCATTCAAAGATTTCATAAGTAGTGCAACTATGGTTGAAAAGAAATCAGAAGTTATAAATGGTCAAAATACATACCATTATGAGATAAGTGTTGATAAGGTAAATACAAAGAAATTCTTAGTCTCTCTAATGAATACTTTTGCAAATACAATATCAGCTGATGTTAAAACTAGCCTTGAAGAAAGTCTAGGTTCTGCAAATGTTGATTCATTTGAGATATGGGTAGGAGCAAGTGATAGTAATATTGTTCAATATAAGTTTACATTGAGTGCTCCTCTTTCAAAGATTATAGGACTTGATGACAAGGGTATAGCTGACAATACAGTTAAACTTGATTGGAAGACTACTTACTCTGACTTTAATGTTGCCAACGAAATAACAATACCAACTGATTACATAAAAGCAGAAGACTATATTAAAAGTATTCGTGATGCAAAAATCAAAAATATAATCTCAACATTTAGTTCAAGTGCAAAGACTTTATTTAATGCAGAAGGTTCATATGGTAAACATTTAAACAAAAGTGGTAGTTGTCTTTCTCCAGATTCTGGATCACTATTTTCTCCACTCGGTCATATTTCAGGAGCATCAACAGCAGTTAGTACTATTTCAGGAAAGATGAACGACTTGCTTTCATTAACAGGTGGACAAGGATCTTGTTATTCAACATTAAATGCATGGTCTTTATCTGCTCCACTTGTAAGTAATCCACAAGCATATTTATGTGCCGATAGTACTGGTAGTATTAGTACTCTCTCTTCTGCACCAAATAGTGTTTCTTGTACAGCTCCTATAGTTACACAGCCTGTTGTAACTACTCCTGTAACTTCTAAAACCACATCTCTACCTGCGACAGTTAAAGCTCCAGCTATACCTACAAATGTTAAAATGCCTACAGTTTCTGATCCATCAACTATAGTTCCTCCTTTACCTATATCTAAATAAAATCCCTTCAAATAAAGCACATACTAGATTAAAATCTCATTTTCTGGTATAACAAGAACATCACTTTACTATAGTGTTTGGTGAAATTATGGTGCCTATAGTGTAATGGTTAGCACTAGAGTTTGTGGAACTCTCAGTCTGGGTTCAAATCCCAGTAGGCACCCAAGAGTCAGCGGTTGGTTTATAGACCGACACGCTTACAAATTAAAAGATTTCGGTACTAGACCTTTAGGTTATAATTATTAATTTTTTAAGGGCTTATATACAGAATTTCTAGTTGTTGCTGAACTCTTATAAATCATGAATAAATTTAGCCTTGAGGAAGAATTATTTAAATTAAGTACTAATTATTTTCATAAATGGTATGGATTACTCAGTGGTCTTTTTTTGGTGTGGGTCTTGCTTTTGGGATTGTATAAATTATTTCCATCGAATGAATGGTTTAAGTGGTATGCTTTGGGAGTAACAATAATTTGCTTGATTATTATTGTTGGATGGTTTATATATTCTTTCAAATATCCTAAACGTCATGGTGGAAAGTTGGGGGTAGTAATTGCAGTTTATGTTGAGACAAAAGAAGATTACAAACTTTTTGAAAAAGATTTTTTATTACCTTTTAGAGAAAAAATAATTGATCAAGGATTACCTTTTGATATTCTTGTTTTAAAAAACCATCAGTCAGAAAATATTAATACAACTGATGATGCTGGTAATGTTTTAAAAAAGACCAATGCTCAATTTATTGTTTGGGGTAATGTGAAAAGAAGAGATCATCAATTGAAAGAGCACTACATCTTTGCGCTCAGAGCTATGGTTGTTCATAGCCCTATAACTGAGGTGCAAAAAGTTTTATTAGTTAGAGATTTTAATGAATTACTTAAAAATAAAGTAATTTTTGAAACGGGTTTACAATATGATGCTTTTGAATTGAGATCATCAGAACTTTTTTTAGCTGTTAATTATATTACAGGAAGAGCGGCCTTATTGTCTGGTGATGCAAATATCGCGAGAAAACTTCATGAATCCTTATATCTTGTAGTTCAGAATAATCCTCAACCATCAATAAATTTAAAAAATTTAGGTAAAATAATATCTATAGAATGCTCATTGTTATCTGATAGTATTTTTATTAAAAATGATTATAAAATAACAGCAGATTTTGTTGAAAATGTATCAACTGCCTTAAAATATGATAAAGATAATTATTCAGTTCTTTTAAAACAAGCCATTGTTGATTTTAATGAAGGCGAAGGCGATCCCAGAAAAGCTATACAAACATTAAACAAAGCTAAAAAAAGTTCTTCCAATAAGGAGTGGTTATATAGTAAAATATTTCTACATCTATGGTTAGGTGAGTATCCAAAAGCTCTAACAGAATGTGATAGATTAAGTAAAAAAAGTAGACCCAATGACGTTGATATGGCAAATCAAGTTTGCCAATTTAATAAGAATATTTTAGATAAATTCCCATTAAAAGTTCAGATTTATTTTTGGTCAGGATTTTTGTATTATGTGAAAGCTAATAATTTAAGTTTTGCAGATACTATGTTTCAAAATTTAATAGACAAAGGAACTGTTGTTGAGAATATACTTACAGTTAGGGCAGAAGAGTATTTATTAAAGATTAGACAAAGTATAGGTTATTAATTTAACGTTATTTTTTTATCCTCAAGTATAATTTTATTTTTTAGTTGTTCTAATAATTCTCTTTTTTCATAAATAGTACCTTCTTTGAGAAGGTATTTTGCGTATGCTTTAACATCAATCTCTTTCTCTTTTACCTTTCTCTCATCTTTTATTCCTAATACATTCGATCGTAATTTATTGTGTCGCTCAATCTCTCTATCTATGATATGTCTTGCTCCAAGTTGATTAATATCTAATTTGTCTATAATTTCTTCCAGTTGAATTAAGAGCTGGTCTTCTCTTATATATGGATTCGTACAATTATGATCTTTATGTCTTGTACAACTGTAGTAAATATAAGTATGCACTGAACCATCACTTATATTCTTTGATTTTTCCATCGCACTAATACCCGAACCACATTTACCGCAAACCATTAGTTTTACAAAAGTGAATTCTTTGAATTTTGTTTTCGGTCTAGTCTCCTCATTTATCTTTTCTTGAACTAATTGGAATACCTCCTGTGTGATCAGGGGAGTGTGCTGACCTTTATACCAGTTTCCACTACCTCTTGGATATTCAAAGGTTCCAGTGTAAAAAGGTGTTCTTAAAATATTATAAATTGTACTTAAATTAAGATTTTTATTATTCTTTGTTTTAAATTTCATATCCTCAACTAACCATTTATATATTCTTCTTCCACTCCATTTATCATATGCAACTTTGTCGAATATTTGTTTGATAACTGGTCCACGTATTGGATCGACCATTACATAACATTCTCTTCCGATTATCTTTTCATTCATGTATCCTGTCGGTGCAACAGATGGCCATAATCCCATCTCGGCTCTAGTTTTCAATCCTCGCTTCACATTTACTCCCTTATTATCATTCTCAAGTTTTGCTTGTGATCCTAGAATCATTAACAGGAATTTCTCGTTAGGAGAGTCAGTAAACTTCTGGCTATATGTTCGTATCTCTATTAAAAGTTTTTGATCCATCAAATCTACTAATGCTCCCAAATCCCCACCATTTCTTGATAGGCGATCTGGTGCCCAAGTAAGAATGCCATTAAATTGTCCTTTTCTAATATCCTCTAATAATTGAGCAAATACTGGTCGTGTACTAGATGCTTTGGCTGAGTGACTTTCTCTTCTAATTTCTGTTATGTCTAAGCCGTCTCGTTTGGCTAGTTCCAGCATTTCTTTAATTTGAGAATCTATCGAAAGTGCCTGTAACTCATCAGCCTCACTACTTTTACGAGCGTATAGGCAGTATTTGATTACTACATCAGCTACTTTCTCTCCACGGGCTACCTGAGCCCCTGAAAACCCTTGTTTTACTTGTTCCATATTTATATTCATTAATATCCTTATAATTCGACTATATACATTAATGACGCAACCCTTTCCGTGAGTCCAGAGAGGGTTAGTTGATAACTTTTCACTTATTTATTAAGAAATATTTATCCATATTTATTTTGATTATTTTTTATAATTTGGTATAATTATGCTAGGCAAAACTATCCATTATGATAAACAAAAAAGAAAACCAAAAAGTTTCCAAACTTGGGAAAAATATCGGGAAGTTTAAAAAGGAAAAGGGCTTCTCTAAAAGTGAGCTGGTTAGAAGAACCGGTTTGGATTATCACACTATTGCTAAAATAGAACGTGGTATTACTCCTGATCCAAGAATTAATACAGTATTAAAAATTGCGCATGCTCTAGAAAAAACAGTTGAGGAATTAACTGATTAATCTATTATGAAACTTACTCTTCCACAACTTGAACAACATTTAGCTGAAGCAGCATGGATATTAAAAGGTCCAGTTGATGCAGCTGATTTTAAAGTATATGTTTTTCCGTTACTTTTTTTTAAGCGTCTTTCCGATGTATATGACGATGAATATAAAAAAGCCCTAGAAGAATCTAGTGGTGATACTAACTATGCAGAGTTAGCAGAATTTCACAGATTTGCTATCCCAGAAGGTTGTCACTGGAAAGATGTTAGGTCTGTAACGAAAAATGTTGGAGCTAAACTTTTATATGCATTTCGTGAAATTGAAAAAGCAAATCCAGACTTTCTTTATGGAATTTTTGGTGATGCTCAATGGACTAATAAAGAAAAACTTCCTGATAGTTTACTCATAGAACTTATTGAGCATTTTTCTACTTACAAACTAGCGAACGGTACGGTTGATCTTGATATGTTAGGGCAAGCTTACGAGTATCTTATTAAAAAATTTGCTGATTTAACAAATAAAAAAGCTGGAGAATTTTATACTCCGAGAACAGTTGTTCAACTTATGGGACGCATTGTTGACCCAAAAGAAGGAGAATCTATATACGACCCTGCTTGTGGGACAGGTGGTATGCTTCTTCAATGTGTCGAATATCTTCGTTCTCAGGGTAAAGACGCTAGAACTTTAAAGATATTTGGTCAAGAAAAAAATCTCACTACTTCTTCAATTGCGAGAATGAACATGTTTCTTCATGATGTAGAAGACTTCAAGATAGCTAGGGGAGATACTCTTCGTTCACCTGCCTTCTATGAAGGAGACCAAATTTCCACATTCGATTGTGTAATTGCTAATCCTCCATTTTCTCTAAAGAAGTGGGGTGATGATTTATGGATAAAAGACCCATTCGATAGAAACTTTGCCGGAGTTCCTCCAACAGAAAATGGGGACCTTGCTTGGGTAGAACACATGATTAAATCAATGTCATCTATCAATGGACGAATAGCGGTTGTTTTACCTCATGGAGCGTTGTTTCGTAAGGGTCGCGAAGGTCAGATTCGAAAGAAAATTTTAGAGATGGATATTCTTGAAACTGTTATTGGATTGGGCTCGAATATTTTCTACGGAGCACAAATCGCTGCTTGTATTCTTGTCTTTCGCACAAATAAGACATCAGATAAAAAGGGTAAAGTTTTATTTATTGATGCGTCTGATCAAATTAAAATTGGGAGGGCACAAAACTACCTTGAAAAGATTCATACTGACCAAATTTATTCATGGTATTCAGATTTCAAAAATGTCAAAGATCATGTAAAGATTGCGACTTTAAAAGAAATCGCAACAAATGACGGGAGTTTAAATATTCGAGTTTATGTTGATAAAGCTCTTGAGAAAAATCTACCCTCTGTAGAGGAATCTACTATTTCCCTAAAAAAGTCCTTAGAAGAGGTTTGGAAATCGGAGTCAGATCTAAGAAAACGCTTAATAGAATTTTCTTTAATTTCAAATTAATATGGCAATTAAGCAACAAGATTTAGAAAAATATCTTTGGGGAGCAGCTACTCTATTGCGAGGAGTGATTGATGCTGGTGACTATAAACAGTATATTTTTCCATTGCTTTTTTATAAACGAATTTGTGACGTTTATGACGAAGAATATGAGAAAGCCTTGAAAGATTCTGGCGGTGATAAAGAATTTGCAAAGTTTGAAGAGAATCATCGCTTACAAATACCAAAAGGATCACACTGGAAAGATGTTAGGCAAATTACTGTAAATGTTGGAGATGCTCTACAAAAAGCTCTTCGAAAAATAGAAAAAATTAACGAAGATAAATTATTCGGAATATTTGGTGATGCCTCTTGGACTAATAAAGATCGGCTAACAGATGAAATTATGTTGGATCTTTTAGAGCACTTCTCAGAGCAAAAATTAAGCATACAGAATGTTCCCAACGATGAATTAGGTAATGCATATGAATTTCTTATTAAAAAATTTGCTGATGACAGTGGTCATACAGCTGCAGAATTCTACACCAATCGCACAGTAGTACATTTGATGACGCTTATCATGGATCCTAAACCAGGTGAAAGTATTTATGATCCAACTTGTGGTTCTGGAGGGTTACTTTTAAATTGTGTTAATCATTTAAAAGAAAGAAATAAAGAACACAGAACACTTAAGATTTACGGGCAAGAATTGAATCTAATGACATCTTCAATCGCACGAATGAATATGTTTCTTCATGGCATTGAAGATTTCAAGATTGTTCGAGGAGATACTTTGTCTGAACCAAAATTTCTTGAAAACGACAAACTTAAAACATTTGATGTTATTCTTGCTAACCCACCATATTCGATTAAACGTTGGAATCGCGATGCTTGGACAAGTGATCCTTACGGAAGAAATATTTATGGAACCCCTCCCCAGGGTTGTGCAGATTATGCTTTTGAACAACATATACTTAAAAGTCTAGATCAAAAAAACGGTCGTAGTATTGTACTTTGGCCACATGGAGTACTTTTTCGAGACACTGAGCAAATTTTTCGAGAAAAAATGCTAAAAGATGACGTTATTGAAGCAGTAATTGGTCTTGGTCCGAATCTATTTTATAACTCTCCAATGGAAGCTTGTTTGTTGGTGTGTCGTTGGAATAAACCTAAAGAGAGAAAAGGTAAAGTTATCTTTATTAACGCCGTAAAAGAAGTTAGTAGAAAGAGCGCCTTCTCTTTTTTAGATGAGAGTCATATTAAAAAAATTCACGAATCATTTATAAACTTTAAAGATATTCCAAACTTTGCAAAGGTGGTCGAAAACAACGAAATCTTGAGTAAAAATTCAAACTTAAATATTCCCTTATATATATCAAGCATAAATAACAGTGACTCAAAAAGAAAAATACATAGCGTCATAGATGATTGGTCTGTTAGTAGTCGTGAATTAAGAAAAAAAACCCAGCATATTTTAAATGTTTTAGAAGACCCAAAAATATGAAAAAATTAAATAATACAATTCAAAATCTTTTTACAAAACCAGATCGCTCTGATTGGAGGGTGGTTAAATTTGGCGACATTGCACAAAATATATCTGAACGTGTTGATCCAAGCATGACTGACGCAAAAATTTATGTAGGGCTTGAACATTTGGACCCTGATTCAATTCACATACGTCGATATGGAACTCCGTCAGATGTAAAAGGGGTTAAGCTTCGTGTTTATAAAGGCGATATTATTTTTGGAAAAAGACGGGCTTATCAGCGAAAAGCTTCTATTGCAGAATTTGATGGTATATGTTCAGCGCATGCAATGGTGATACGTGCTAATCCGGCAGAAATAGATCCAGACTTTTTTCCATTTTTTATTCATTCCGATGCTTTTATGAGTCGTGCCATTGATATTTCTGAAGGATCTTTGTCTCCAACGATAAAATGGAAAATTCTTGAACAACAAGAATTTTCCATTCCACCAAAGTATATTCAAAAGAAACTCTCAGAAATCTTGTGGTCAACTGATAAATTAGAAACTAGTTATCATAATCAATATGATAACCTATTAAAAACACAAAATGCTCTTGCAACTGAGTTTATTCAAGAACCTAATGATAAAGATTTTTTTTCATTGGGAGATATTATTTCTATAGAGAAGGGGCTTACGTATTCAAGTACAGATTACACGGATTCTTCATCGGGTGTCCCAATGATCAATCTAAATTGTTTTGAAAAATTTGGTGGTTTTAATTTAGATGGAATTAAATATTATGGGGGAGAATATAAACAGAAACATCTCGTTAATCCAGGTGATGTAATCATTGCAGTTACGGATATTACTAGGAATGGCGATGTTGTAGGATATCCAGTAATTTCACCTCAACTCGCTGAGAAAGTAGTTTTAAGTATGGATTGTTGCAAACTGATTCCAAATTCTGATTCTATTAGTTCCAATTTTCTTTATTATCTGCTAAAAACTAATTGGGCACATAATTACTTATATGCTCATTCCAATGGAACTACTGTTTTACACTTAGATATGCAGAGTTTACCAAAGTTAAAGATTCCCAAGATCCCTATAGGTCAACAACAGAAAATAGCCGGTCGTTTGAGTGAATTTGATAAGGCTATATTGCAAACTAATGATTTACTTAATAATATAAAAAGCATGAGACAAACCATTCTAAACAATTCTTTATGACATTTAATGAAATAAACACAACTGAACATTTTATACTAAATGAACTTACTGGAATAAATCCTGAGTTTATTAAAGATCCATTATATCGTGCATCAGAGGACGTATTCCAACCTAGTTCAATAGATTGGAAATATGTGCCATCTGTGCAACTAAAAAGAGAAAGTACAGACGTTCTTATAGAGTCTTTACCCAAAGACGCATTAATACGAC
>Ga0302271_10005052_pt1 | contig 10212 bp, 13 predicted proteins | sample III_Bog_N1_1_FD_198767 | JGI IMG/M metagenome (GOLD analysis project Ga0302271, IMG submission 198767) | Peat permafrost microbial communities from Stordalen Mire near Abisko, Sweden - III_Bog_N1_1 | ecosystem: Environmental > Terrestrial > Soil > Wetlands > Peat | place: Sweden: Abisko... | reverse complement strand
TGGGCCGTACAGCAGCCAGGGGCCTTGAAACCAAACTCGCCTGTGACTGGGCACTGGATTTCTATCAGCAGCTTCTTGCGAATATTAAAAATGGAGATACACGTACTCAAAACAACGATAAATGGGATCCGGAATCGTGGCCAAAAACAGCCAGAGGTATCGGAATGGTTGAGGCTCCGCGAGGCGCTTTATCTCATTTCATTGTAATCGATGACAAAAAAATAGCTAATTATCAGTTAGTGGTTCCTACTACCTGGAATGCTTCTCCACGAGATCCGCAGGGTAAAAGGTCGGCATATGAAGAGTCTCTTATCGGAACACCTGTGGCTGATCCAAAATTGCCTCTCGAAGTGATCCGCACAATTCACTCTTTCGATCCATGTCTTGCATGCGCTGTACATGTTTATGATGAAAACGGAAGTTATATTCATGATCTTAAAACCTATTAAGCCATGAGAATCAGATCTGTCCCCATGCGCGAGGTGCAGGTATGGGAATTACCTGTCCGCATTTATCATTGGGTCAATGCTCTCTGTGTACTTACACTGTGCATTACGGGTTATGTGATTGGCAATCCACCGGCTTTCATGAAAGGAACTGAAGCATACTTCAATTTTTGGTTCGGTACAGTGAGATTTATCCATTTCGTTACTGCTTTTATTTTCTTCTTCAATTTCCTGGTTCGTATTTACTGGGGATTCACCGGCAATGAATTTTCACGCTGGTATAATTTTATTCCCCTAAAACGATGCCAGTGGAAGGAAATATTAAATGTTATAAAAGTGGATGTCCTCCAGGTCACCAACAAGCAGATAGATTCAATTGGACATAATTCCCTGGCAAGCCTGATCTATTTTATCACATTTCTGATCTTCCTGTTACAGTGTCTAACAGGATTTGGAATGTATGCAGCCATGAGCAAGGCTTTTCTTCCGAAACTGTTTGCGTGGGTTGTTCCATTCCTTGGTGGTGATATTCATGTGAGGCAATTACATCATATTCTGATGTGGGGATTTATCCTGTTCGCAATAATACATATTTATCTTGTTTTTTATCATGACTATATCGAACGCCGTGGAGTTACTTCATCAATGATTGGCGGCTGGAAATATATCGAGGAAGATGTAATAATACGTCATGAGAACAGAACTGAAGAGTGTCCGAAAAACTAAAAACAACTGCTAAAACAAATATTGACAACACAAAACAGTACCCTTGTATTAGGGATTGGGAATATATTGCTCAGGGATGAAGGAGCAGGAATTCATGTTGTCTCCGGGCTGGAGAATGAAGGTTACAACAGGGCTGATCTGATAGATGGAGGCACTGGGGGATTTCATCTGCTTGGAATTATTCAATCATACAAAACCGTTATCATTATTGATGCTTCACTCGATGAGTTCAGTACTGGACATTTGAGAATATTACACCCGAAATATGCTAAAGATTTTCCACGGCAATTAAGCGCACATGAGATCGGACTGAAAGACCTGCTTGATTCGGCTTTTTTATTGGGGAATATGCCTCAGATCTACCTGATTGCCATTTCAATAAAAGATCTTCAGGAGATGGGAGTAGAGCTGTCTCCTGAAGTAAACAAAGCTATTCCTGCCGCAATGCAAACCGTTAAGGAACTTGTTGAGACACTCCGGAAGTAATCAGTCAACAAAGAATATATTATAATTTTAGAGGAGAAATTACAGATTCTGCCTGCTTTGAAAGCCATTCGAACCAGAGATTCATACCCTCGCCTGTTTTTGCTGAAACAATAATGAACTCCAGTCCTGGGTTCATTGAACGTGCATGCTTAATCGTTTCTTCAGTATTAAAATCAACCCATGGCAGCAGATCTGATTTATTAATTAAGCAAAGATGTGATGTCATGAACATATTAGGATATTTCAGGGGTTTATCATCTCCTTCGGTAACACTGATCACCACAACTCTTTTATGTTCGCCGAGGTCAAACATAGCCGGACAAACCAGGTTGCCAACATTTTCTACAAACAAAATGGAACTGGAATCTATATCCAGCTTTTTTAGAGCCGATTCAATCATTCTGGCATCAAGATGACACCCCGAGCCGGTGTTTATCTGCACAGCCCTAGAGCCAGCTTTTTCTATTCTTTTGGCGTCCAGCTGTGTCTGCTGATCTCCTTCGATGACGAACATTTTGCAGGAGTGTTTCAATGCTATTATTGTTTTCTCAAGGATGGTTGTTTTACCTGACCCGGGAGAACTTACCAGATTCAGACAAAGAACTTTTCTACCTTCAAAAAATCTGCGGTTGAGCTGGGCTAATCTGTTATTCTCCGATAGAATATCCAGGTTCAGATCTATAAGTCTTTTCTGAGACTGATCATGAGAGGAGCCATGTGAATGACCATGGTCATGATCGTGTTCATGACTATGCCACGGATCATGTTCATGGTCATGAGGGTGGTCATGATCATGTACATGGTCATTTGAGTGCTCATGATCGTGTTTATGATCAGATGAGTGTTCATGATCATGAGCCTGATTTGGGTCATGAATTGTGAATTCTCCCGGTTTACCGCATCCGCAGGTCTCGCACATAATTTTTGTTTTTATTATTATTCCTGATATCCGATAAGTTTTATTCTATTACAAGAGACATCAATATGAATTCCTGCCCTCCACTGACTTCTGACGGGAAGGCCTGACATTTAGGACATGTTGCCATCCTCTGACTCATATTGAACTCATAATTACACGAATTGCATCTGCCTGTTCCCGGAGTCTTTTTAATATTGATAAGGGCATTGGCAAGAATTGAATCTTTAGCAAGCAATCCGAGAGCAGATTCAAAAGAATCCGCTTCTATACCGCTTAGATCACCCACTTCAATTGTTATCTCCCGAATGGTTTTGGCCATAGCCCGGTCAGCCTCACGTTCAGCAAGGTTTATCACTTCAACAGCCATAGAGAATTCATGCATGAGATAAAATATTAACAGATGCGTGGCAATTGATCCCCGGTAAGTGAATCGACGATCCGTCGTCCGCCAGTTTCATTTCTTAACACAACCTTTCCCGGATGATCATTAACTATCCGGCCAATAATAGCACTTTTCTTTCCAAATTCGTTGTTCTTCAGTACTTCTAATATTTTCAACCCATAATTTTCTCCGGCTACTATCAGCACTTTTCCTTCATTGGCTATGTGAAGCGGATCAAAACCCAGGATTTCGCACATGGCTCTCACACCGTTATTAACAGGAAGATCGGGTTCGGATATTTCTATTCCAAGCCCTGTTTTACCGACAAGTTCATTTAAAACGGTAGCAACACCGCCCCTGGTAGGATCGCGCATAAATTTTACCGGATATTTGTCGAGAACTTCATTTATAAGATGATTAAGAGAGGCGCAGTCTGATTCCACATTTGTTTTGAAATTAAAAGATTCCCGGGCGTTCATTACAGCCATTCCATGGTCGCCAATAGTGCCATTTATAATAATTACATCGCCGGACTGCAGGTTCAAAGCTTTGCTTATATACAGGTTTTCCTTCTTCATGCGTCCTATGCCAGCAGTATTGATAAACAATTTATCACATTTGCTTTTATTAACTACCTTGGTATCGCCGGTTACAATGAGTACACCTGCCTTTTTAGCCTCTGCTGCGAGAGATTCTGTTATTATTTCCAGATCCCTGACCGGAAAACCTTCCTCAATTATAAATGAAACGCTTAAGAACAGAGGTTCGGAGCCTGAAACTGCAAGGTCATTCACTGTTCCGCATACAGCAAGCTTACCTATATTTCCACCGGGAAAAAATAATGGATCAATCACGAAGGAGTCAGTGGTGAAAGCTATTTCAGTCGATCCTGCAGTTAATATTGCAGAGTCAGTTTGGTCATTTAGAATTTCATTGCCAAAATGTTTAATAAAAACCTCCGTGATCAGTTCGTGCATCAGCCGGCCACCACTTCCATGACCAAGAAGTATATTATGTTCCTTTTGCATCAGAATCGATATTTATAATATGTCGCACATGTTCCTTCCCCAGAAACCATACAGGCTCCGACAGGATCTGATGGTGTGCATTTTCCTGCAAAAAGGGAACAATCGACCGGTGTTTTCAGTCCCCTGAGAATTTGTCCGCATATACATCCTTTCGGTTCTCTTGATTCAGGTATTTCGACGAAAAAATGTTTTTCTGCATCAAAAGAGGAAAAGTCATCACTGATCTTAAGTCCGCTCTCCGGAATAATTCCCAGTCCTCTCCACCTGTCGTCCCCATGTACAAATACCTCATTTAATAGTTGTTGTGCAATGGTATTCCCTTCTTTATGAACGACCCTTTGATATTGTACGTCAACCTTCTGAGTACCCGTTTCAATCTGAACGGCAAGCATCAGAACAGCCTGCATCAGATCGGCAGGTTCAAAACCTGCAACAACCACACCTAAGCCATATACTGAGGCTAACTCGTTATAAATACCGGTTCCGGTAATTGCGCTTACATGGCCGGGAGCGATAAATCCATCAATTTTCACACCTTCCTTTACCAGTTCTTTCATCACAGGAGGCATTATTTTGTGTGCACTAAGTACATAAAAATTGTTGATCTTATCCTTTTTTGCCTGAAGAATGGCAGCAGCGGTTGCAGGTGCGGTGGTTTCAAAGCCGATTCCGAGGAAAATTATATTCTTCTCAGAATTCTTTTTCGCAATTTCAAGTGATTCGAGTACAGAATAAACAATACGAATGTCACTTCCGGCGGCCCTCTCTTTTTCCAGGGATGTTGAAGATCCCGGAACCCTTATCAGATCTCCGTATGTAGTAATAATTATACCTGGTATCCTGCTGTATGCCATTGACAGATCAATAAAATGCTGACTCGATACACAAACCGGACAGCCCGGTCCGGAAATAAGATGAATATTGGAAGGCAGGAGAGAGGTCAGGCCAAACCGGTGAATAGCCATAGTATGTCCGCCGCATACTTCCATCAAAACGATCTCTTTTTTTGAGATCGTATTTAACTTTTCAGCAACCGAGAGGATCAGTTCTTTTTTCCGGTATTCATCAACATATTTCATCAGTTGAATCAGTTTGTCCGGTTCTTTTCCATATCAAGCAATAACTGCAATGTTTCAGCAGCTTCCCTCGGATCAACTTTCTCAATTGCAAAGCCTGCATGAAGCATTATAAAATCACCTGGCTTTACATCATCGAGCAGCAACAAACTTGCAGTATATTCAACATCCTCAATTATTACCCTGGCGCTTGTACCCTCAACGCTGATCACTTTTACAGGAATGGCTAAACACATAATAGCTCCCTTCTTTTTGATGCAACAGCTAACTGGCCCAGTGCCAGACCTCCGTCATTTGCCGGAACTAATGAATGAGAATAAACTTCAAAATTATTTTTCTGCAGTAAATCCATTGTTCTCTCCGACAAGTATTTATTCTGAAAAACGCCTCCTGAAAGCACAACCTTGTTTATTCCCGATTTGATGCGCATGGCGTTTACCGTATCAAAAATAGCTAATATAATTGTGTTATGGAATTTTGTTGCAATTGTCACTTTTTCAATACCATTGATGGTATCTTCAACAATACCCCGGATGGTCTCATCAAAGCATATTGTCTTCCCGGGAGTGAACTTATAATTTCCGGTACATTCCTGCCTGACCATTGATTCGAGGCGCATAGGACCTTCTGCCTGAAAAGTTGCTGTCTGCACCAGGTCGAGAAGTGAGGCTACGCAATCGAATAATCTGCCTGCACCCGAACTTAAAGGACAATTTATCTTTTTATCGATCATCTGCATAATCAACGTGATTTTTTCAGGATTGATTTCCTTTAAAAAATTCAAACCAGGTTTCCGAAAGCTGTTTCCATAGACCTTGTAAAGGTAAGACACTGCTATCCTCCATGGTTCTTCTGTTGCGCTATCGCCGCCCGGCAATGGAATATATTCAAAATGAGATATCCTTTCAAAATCATTAAGGTCGCTGAGCATAAATTCTGAACCCCAGATATTCCCATCTGTACCGAAACCTGTTCCATCAAGCGCCACACCTATTACTTTTTCATCGAGCATATTCTCGGCCATACAGGAAGCAATATGTGCATGATGGTGCTGTACATGAACCACAGGAAAATCACCCATTGAAAGTCCTTTTTTTGTCGATATATACATTGGATGCATATCCACTGCTACCAGTGCGGGTTTTATCCGGAATAGCTTAATGAACCGGGTAATAGTCTGTTCGTAAAACTGAACGGTCTCAATCCCTTGCAGATCACCAATATGTTGACTGAGATACGCATTTTGTTTTTTACCTGCACAGAAGCAATTTGTCAGTTCAGCACCGAAAGCCAGTATCCCATCGGTATTCAGGGTAGTACGCACAGGAGCAGGAACATACCCGCGAGATCTTCTTAAAATTCGTTCCTTCCCGCCAATTACCCTTACAACAGAATCATCTGTACGGTTATATATATCACGGTTATGAAGAACTATTGCATCAGTGCAGCTTGAAAACCGTTCAAGAGCAATCATATTATCTGTAAGGATCGGTTCACTGCTGAAATTTCCGCTTGTCAGCACGATTGCACTTGTTTTTAAGTTGCGGAATAATAAATAATGAACAGGCATATATGGAAGCATTACGCCGAGAAGATTCAGGCCGGAGCTTATTCTTTCAGCCAGCCTTGAACCATTGGCGACTTTTTTCTTCCTGAGTAAAACAATTGGTCTTCGCCAAGAAAGAATAGATTGCCTCTCATTGTTGTCAATTTCAACAAAAGGTGTAAGGCTTTTAATGTCCCGGAACATAACGGCGAATGGTTTTCCATCCCTGTTTTTCAGATTCCTCAGTTTTTCTACAGAAGCTTTATTAAATGCATCACATGCCAGGTGCATGCCTCCAAGGCCTTTGATAAGAACAATTCCCCCGTTTTCAATATGTTGAGAAACAGTGTCGACAATAATATCTGTTTTGTTGCTTATAATTTTTCCATTCACAATCAATTCATAATGAGGACCACACAGGCTGCAGGCAACAGGTTGAGCATGAAACCGGCGGTCAGCTGCATTTTTATACTCCCGCCGGCATCCGGGGCACATAGCAAAATCCTGCATTGTTGTTTTTGCCCTGTCGTATGGCAGATCTTTTATGATGGTAAACCGGGGGCCGCAATTGGTACAGTTTACAAAAGCATAATCCAGGCGTGTACCCGGTTTATCCATATCCTCAAGGCATTCATCACAGACAGCAATATCGGGACTGATTTCAGTGATCTCTTGCGAAACATCATTACTTTCTCTGATACTGAATATTTCAAAAGCTGTAGTCTTCATTTCATTTATCGAAATGTCGCTGATCACTGCAGCCGGAGGCGTTTGTTCTTTAAGACCTATCAGGAAATGATTTATATTCTCAGGTGTTCCGGTGACCTGGATAATGACATTTTCGTTTGTATTCTGAACCCAGCCGGTCAGGTTAAACTTAGTGGCAATCCTGAAAACGAAAGGACGGAAGCCAACTCCCTGAACCAGGCCTCTAACAATTATCTGTAAAGATTTTTCGGTTAAAGGAGTAGTAGCAATCATAAAGTAAAAATATGCATATTTCAATTGAATATGCCTTTAGAGGCTAATCTTATTGAAAAGAAAAATCAGACAGCTACCTTAAGCTTGCCATTCAGAAAGGCTGACAAAGATTATGGTGCCGCAGGAGGAGAGTCGATAAAAGCGAACCTGGTTGGAATGGTAAAACCCCCAGGATTTTTAATGTCCTAAAGATATTTCCTGTATTCCTCAGGCACATCAAAATATTTATCGTATGTATTTACATCAGGGCCGATCTTTTCCTCAACTATATCTTCCCTCATCTTATAAGTACACTTTTCACCTGCAATTCCTGAAAAGTAAATATTGTACTCCTTTCCATCCTCATCAATCATTATAATCCTTACCAGGTGTTTGTACTTGGTACTGTTTAATTGTGAGTGACAGATGGGGCAGTTGTAGATGTATTCTTCACCTTCCACAAGCTTGAAAGAAGAATGTGTTGTGGTCGTATAGTTCCCTATCTCAGGATTCAAAAAAACCAATCCTCTTTTGGAACTATGAACTTTCGAGGCAGCAAGGACAATGGAAGTTTTAACATTAAGATGACCCCTGCAAATTTTACATACATATTCTACAGCCATGATACACCTCCTATTTGTTTATTTGTTTAATAATTTTATCTGCAACATCCTTAACAAGGTATGAAATATTTTCGCCAAATTCAATTCTTTCGGGTTGTATCCCCAGAACATAAACCGGCATAGTGAAGAATTCTGACAACCGCTTAAGTGAAATATTGTGAGTATTGAAAGTCAGATCATGTATCTGGCTTATTTCTAATAACTTAAATGTTCCGGCAGCTGACTTCATATCGACACAATCGATAAATACAAGTATATCAGGATTCAGGCTATTTATTTTTCCAATATAATTTTCAATACTGACCTCTACCGTGAGTGAAGAAACGGCACCATTATTTTTTATTTTTTTGCTGATATACACACCAATGCCATCGTCCATTTTAAGAATATTACCCATTCCGACAAAAAGTTTTCTTTTATCCTTTTGAGATTGTATTTTATTCAGTTCCTTAAACATTTTTATATAAGTACGTTACAAGGATTTGTCTCAGACAGTTAGGACAGATGATATTGAACATGTCTTTTCTCTTCAGCTTGTCCAATATTTCAAGGTCAACATCCTGTCCCTCAGCCAGTTTTAATTTATGATTAAGCAGATTCAGATTAAGAATAGATGAAAATGCTTTCGGACCAAGTTTTCTGTGCATAAAATGAAGATGTTCTTTTGTTGTAATTACTGCACCGCAACTTTTACAAACAAGCAGCTCTTTTTCCTGGAATTCAACATTTTTCTGTCTGTCAAATACTGCGAGATCAAAGATTTTATCTGACAATTTCACACCCTTACCGGTAATACAATGCTCCTGGCATTGGCCACAAAATATGCATTTCCCATAATCCCTCTTTATGATCCTTATACCTTTTTCTTTATCATCTGTAAATGTTATTGCCTGAGGGGGACAAACATTTGCACAAGTCTCGCAACCAACACAGTTCTCATCATCGACAACAGGTTTCCCTCTGAAATTTTCGAAAGGGATATGAGGTTCTTTCGGAAACTTTGATGTATAGGCCGGAGTAAAAAGTGAAACAACAGCCTCTTTTATCTCACGTATCTTTGGATACTTCATTTTACAGCATCTTTATAATCATCTTTCACACTTTTTTCTCCGAGTTTGATCCCGAAATGATAGGTTCCCCTGATAAGCGCATGAGCCGCAACAGTAGATCCAAAAAAAAGTATTGGTATTGCAATCAGTGCTTTCGTTCCTGCATCACTCAGACCGAAATGGAAGACTACACCGAGGAGTATGCTGCAGCATCCAAGCGTAACAGCTTTTGTTGCAGCCTGGAGCCTGTTGTAAGTATCAGGAAGTCTTATAATTCCAATACAACCAAGGAGATTGAAAAGAATTCCGATCGATATTAAAATCAAGCTGACCATATTATTCATTTAGTTTTTTACCAGTAAGATATTTGGCTAGTGTTAAAGTCCCGATGAAACTCAGAATGATCCATGCAATTCCGATATCGAGAATAAATGACTTTTCAGTTTGGATTGAGATAATGGCACAAACCCCTACCACCAGTATTCCGAAAATATCAGCTCCTACCATTCTGTCGGGAATTGTAGGTCCCCTGATAATCCTGTACATGCAAATTCCACTCAGTCCTATCTGAACATAAAGCAGTATATTAAGCCAGGTACTCATTCTATTATTCTTTTAATATATTTTTCAAATGATCCGGTTATAATTCCTGTATAAACTTCAGGATCATCAGAACTAATATAGATCCAATGGATATAGAGATAATCATCTATAATGTCTACAGAAATAGTTCCGGGTGTCATTGTAATCGAATTTGCGAGCAGCATTTTTGCCATATCAGACTTTAAGGTGGTTTTTACTTTCACAATACCCGGTCTTATAGGCATTGCCGGATGAAGTACCCTGTAAGCAACATCTATATTAGCTTTTAAACACTCCCAAATAAAAACAACCAGATAGACAAGAAACCAGAAATATCGATGAGGTTGAATAAGTTTATAAACATTGATTATAAAAAACCTTGTGAATAG
>Ga0302271_10005051_pt1 | contig 10213 bp, 6 predicted proteins | sample III_Bog_N1_1_FD_198767 | JGI IMG/M metagenome (GOLD analysis project Ga0302271, IMG submission 198767) | Peat permafrost microbial communities from Stordalen Mire near Abisko, Sweden - III_Bog_N1_1 | ecosystem: Environmental > Terrestrial > Soil > Wetlands > Peat | place: Sweden: Abisko... | reverse complement strand
GTTTTTTTTATTCGATGAAGTGACTCTCATCAAGGAATGAGTTCAAGTATTAGAAAGAGGGTATCATCAAGATATGAATAAATTACAAGATCAAGAAACTCTAACTCAAAGAGCTAAATCAAGTAGCACTTTTGAAAAGAAACAAATCTTTTGACTACTTGAAATAAAGATAGATAAATTTACAGAAAGAAATACTTTATTATTGCCTTATTTTAATCTTTTTATTTTGATCGCTCAAACGGAATCTTTTCTAAAATTAAGAACTTCTTCATCACCTTCAGGAATGTACCAATCTTTTTTTGCTAACACTCTGCTGGCATATCCTTTTTCGCCTGTGACTTCTCTCTTCACGGGTAAGAATGAAGGAGTCAGAGCCTTTTAGTCTTCTTAAAACTTTGATTTAAGTAAGGAGAAACCTTCTTTGATGTTGAGGTAGGTGTCTATGATAAAGTAATTACCCTCCCACATGAAGCAGATACGTTCTTTGAATAGAGTTTAGCGAGTTGGGTCCTTTAGCGAAAGTAAGAAGAGGTATTCTTTGAAGTTTAACTGTTTCTTCTAAGTTGATATTTACACATTATTTTTGTATTCAGTTTGCGACCAAAGGTAGATTTGTTATGATTCTTAACCTCTACGCCTGACTTTAGTGTAAATCTTATGGTCTTCATTCTCGATATGTTGGTTGTGTTTGATGAATACATCTTCCATCAGGAAACGTTAAGTTTTTAATTCGCAATGAGGGCTTTAAAAGTATGTTGTATTTTCAAGTAAAAAGCGCTTGTGGACTTTGCTTAGGATTCCTGGTAAGCCAACAGCTTAGCGTACCCTGTCTACAAGTTTATCCATTTTATCTTCGAAATTTGTGACGGAGTTATTGTCAACGATTTTATAGTTAGGGTGACCAAGCCATGCCATTTGTAATTTTCGATCTACCATAATAGCTTCCAGTGGTGATTCATGTCTTGCATCATTTTCATTATTGTAAAAAGCCTCTGCACCATCTGCAGCTGTCACTAGGTGAATTACGCAGTCGTATCTTTGAATAAAAAGTTGGTAAGCAACAAAGAATTACCATAGAAACTTAATAAATTATTTACCTTTTATCTCTGATTTGGACTTCTTGAACTCCCATTTTTTCAAGCATCCTCGACCATAATTCAGGTGAGATATATGCTGAGCCATCCATGAGTCCACGATCGCACAGTAACACGGATTTATTATTGGAGAGCTTTGCTATTCCCATGAAGGAATCTTCAAGTTAAATTTGAGATTTCATCAGTGTTTTCTAAAATTAAATCTTTTGATTTTCATCGTAGTGAGACATATCAATCATTCCACCTCCATCTGATATCATAGTTGCCACTTCAGGTACTGTGAAAACATTGAATCCTTCATCTCTAAGCTTTTCTGACAGCAAAGCAAGCCCCGATGTCTTTCCAGCACAAGGACCTCCTGTTATGCATATCTTATACACAAGCTAGTTCTTCTTGGAAAGTTATTTCTCTAATACTAGCTCAGGTTCAAGACCATCTTTACTTCTAGGTTTGCTTGTTCCTGAGAATATTCTTTCTTCTAGACTTCCTTCATTTTCAATCTCCTTTTGAGACCCATTGCTGAACTACTTTTGGTTTTTAATCTCCCTCATCAACTAGCTCAAAACATCTTCCTTCTAACGCTCTGCTTCACTAAATTTCTTCGCAGCATATAAACTAACCAATGTACTTGTGACAATGGCAGCACCCTTCAAGAGTATCTTAGCAACTTGTCCTTTCTCAGTATCTCTCATCTTGTTCAGATCTTCTACCACCCAGGAGATAAAAATCGTTTAAATTAATAAAAAGTATTTTTTGTTTGTTTGTAGGCAGATATAAATAAACCCAGGGATAGAATTAACATTAATTCCGATCTCCTACCTTTAGCCCCCTCTGATTTGGAAGCTAAAGTTTTTGTTAAAAGTATTATTTAGATGAAACCATAGACAAGATTTTAATCCATACTTTAATTTTAAAAAAGATATTTATTCTATTTCATGTTACAAAACTAAAAATCTTAGGAGAAATAAAATGAGCCATTTCGGACTCACATTGCTCAAAAATGATTGTTTTACGCATTACTAATATTCGTATGAATAGTTTCTACCGATTAGCTGAAGATTTTTAATTTTTACGACAATTATGTATGTGTGCCTGCTTATTCTTGTGATTGAGAAGATTCAGTGTAAATTATGTTAAAACACAATGCATCCCACTAAATTATCATAGCAAACAACTTACATATTTGGTAAGTAAAGAAATTTCTTAAACTCAAATACACCTTCCAATCTTGGACCTAGGAAACCATGAGTTCAAGAAAAAAAATGCAAATATGATGTGATCTTTTAGTATTCATTTTATTATTTTAAGTTTTTTACAAAAGAAATAAAGTTTATTTCACAAAATTGGGAACACTTTCAAGTAGGTTCGTTGGATTGTAAACTAATTATCTATTAATAAGTAAGCAGAAGTGAAGGGTTACACAAAATAAATCTAAACATGCTCATCTACAAAAACAAAATAATTCGACAAATCTAGAAAATAAACTCAATTTAATAACCCGTTTTTTTGTCAATCTCCCTCGCTGATATAAAAGATAAAAATATCACCAACTCGAAGTTGGACGAAACTTTCGATGTCTTGGCAGAGCCCTTTGCGTTTGACTTCACATATAAGTTATTCTGAATCTTCGAGAATTTCAACGTTGACTCCAAATCGCTCTTTGCTCTTAGGTAGAATACCATGACCTGTTAAATATAAAGTACATATTTGTTGATACAATTCCTTTCAAAAATGTAAAAGTTTAACTAATGATAATTACTGGGCTATTTAGCAACATAGACGTGCTTGCTTGTGATAATATCAACTCCCGCACAAAAGACTTCTTTGAGGATAAGATATGGACTAAATAAATCAATCCTCTTTTTGTTGATATTATGGAAATACTCGAAGAGCACCCAATCTGAGTAGATTTCTTCAATTTCGCAGATACGTTCTTTATCATATTTTTCAATAGCATTCGATTCCATTCTTATCGGGATTAAGGGGATAACAGATAATTCTAATTTCTTCCATTAAAGCGTGTAAATATTTGTTAATCCATTCATGTTGAAGAAATTCACAGCTATTTTCACATGATCGCCTGCTCTGATAGGGGATATTGGCTAAACAAAAGCGATTTTTTTCTTATCGTAGTTATGCTAAGTTCAAAAAGAAACAAAAAGAGCTTTAAAAACCTTGGAAATAATGAATACAAAAAAAGAGGGGTGATTTGCTAATAATTCATTTAAACAAAAGGGTTTTTGCAGCATACTTTGCAATCTTCTTTGTAAGCCCATATAGTTCGAGTAGCTTTTCTACTGAGAGCGTCAATCCTATATTCAGCAGCGTATTTCTTGAGTTTTGGAGGGTCTTTATTGAGTTCAGATGTGCGAAAAGACTTGTAGGTACATTTAATAGTTACAGCTTTATCGATAATAGAAGGGAGTACTTCAGCACATATGTGTCGATCTATTCTCACTCCATTATGCAAGCCAGCTCTAATCGGTGTAAGTGTAAGGTAGGATTGCTTGAAAAGGAGTGATCCTGCGTATGCCGCTTTGAAATCGTTATCCAATTTACAGCATTCCGTTTCTAGGCATGTATAAAACTTATAATACCACAAAGGAGAAACTAAGATAAATTGTAGATACTCATCCATCATGAACGAGAGGATCATATAAAGTACATTGTTTGGCAGTAATTAGAATAAATACTGTTCGATGCTGCAGTCTACCTGAATTATCTTTTGTTTCCCAGTGTTTTTGTTGTTAGAAATATGATTCGATGAGCTGTTTTGCTAGTTTACGGGAGGTTTATTTTAAGTTTGTATGCCCTCAATCACACGTTTTATCATATTAGTGATGATTGGATTTTTCTGTGGATTTCCAATTCTAGAAGCACTTAGAGAATGGGTGCCTTAAGTTGTTGAAGTTTCTGCACCCATTTATGAGAAAACTAAATGACAGCAAGTTCTGATTAGTTTTGTTGCCCTTGGCTGCTGCCTCTTGGAGTTTTGCTTGAAGAGCAAAACCAGTGTGGATTCTACTTAATAATTTCTGTGTGAGTTTACTAATAATAATTTTATTGTTCTTCCTTAATACAAGATTATCTCGTCAGATAAACACTTCTCTTATTATTTTTCTTTTCTTCTTGATTTAGATAATCTTTGCTTTGTTTATTAGGTAGTTATTCATCGAGACAGAATTTATCTTTCTTTTTTAATTATTTTTTTTTCTTAACAAAATGTCCGTCGAACTTACAAACGAATGCGTCGATCTTTTTCAGTCTATTCAAGGTTCCTTAGACTCCACTTTATCTTCGTTTGGTTCAAAGGTTCAAACCAATTACTGCCATCTGCTTGATTCTATCCCAACGAGGTTTAAAATGCTTATTTATTTTGTGATTAGGTCCTCGACAACCTCATCGCTGAGTATTAGAAACTAGATAAAGATATGACTAATGTCTCTAATGTAAAATGCTTTGAACTTTGACATGACCAGGCATCTAACTTGATTTTAACTAACCATTGATTTTCCCCTTAGAATCTCAATAAAGCTGTTTTAGAATCGGAGAAGACCAAGAACATGTAACCATATTTTTATTAGTAGTTTTCTTTTTAACATTTCAATTTCATTTGATAGAGTTAAAGATGCTGTAGAGAAACTCAAAATCCCAGGACCTCTATTAAAATGATTCAAAACACTCGGACATCTGACTGCGTGTAGGCAGATCCTCTAAATATTTGTATGATTAAGAATCTCAAACAAAAAAATGCACAAAATTGTAGTTTCCTTATGTTTAATAGTAATAATTGGTACACGCATACATACATTTTTCAATAAACATAATCACTCAAAGTCTATTTGACGATCTTAATCTTAAATTTCCCTCCTTGCGCTAGTTCTTCGAAAATAATCTAACTTTTGTTATCATCAAAGTCTTCCATATACACTAGCTTACTGACGCCCTGAAAAAAAATTGAAATAATAGCTCAGTAAATGCCATTTCTTGCAGAAAAAAAAATGTGTTTTACACTTTAAACGATGACTTTAGCACACCACTTGCACGGGAAGAGTGTTGTATAAAGAATAGTTCCTCCAACTTCTCTGCAGTGCCTAACACCCACATCTAGGATACAATTATCTTCAGCATGGATGCACTTGCACTCCATAAGATCTTTTCCTTATCCTACATTTGATATGCATCTAAGACACCCTCCTTGATAACAATCCTTGATTCCGTAGGGAGTGCCATTGTAACCAGTGGATAAGATTCTAAAATCTTTTGTGACTAGGATTGCTCCGACACTTAGTTTAACAACACAAAAAAAAAAAAGATTTTCTCCAAGAATATATAAATGATCTATTGCTAATTTCTCAGGCTGATTTTTACCTGCGCTTACAACAATTGCTTCTCTTTTTGACTTCCACCGCTAATTTCATGAAATACTCATCCCAAGTTGGTTTGAAATGTCTGAAAATCTTTTTATGATTCTCTTGTGAAAAAAATACAATACAAAATAACATGATAAAAATGATGTATTTTAAAATATTGTTTTGGATTATTTTGAAAAGAATTACTTGCAACTTCTGCATCGAGATCTTGAAGCGAGCCAAAGTTCTTGATGGCTATTTTTGTTTTAGCTACCATAGAATTTATGTCTTATCCATATGCAATCTGATTGAAAGAAAATGTGAATTTAGATAAGGTGGGGGTTGTTAATTGATTGTTATTTTGTTTCTTTAAAAAAAGCTGAATTTTTTTTGGTTCAGTTTTCCATTGAAAAAAATTGCTAGTTTAATGATTTTATCTTACGACATCGTCAAGAAGAGCAAACAATTCAAAAGAAAAATCTGTCTCTGGCAAAGAATGCTTCTTAGAAAAGTATCTGTATCTCGAAAGCAGTGGAGCATCTAAGGATATAAAATGGATGAAATTCCTTTTGGACTACAAATATTCGATTTGTTCAATGCAGTTAATCTAGTTGATAACTGATGGAACCTGCCAATCCTTCAATAATAATTCGCAATCTTTTATATAATCCTGTCTCAGATCTGCTTGTCGCTTAATCACTTTTTCCTTTAGCTCCTCAGCGATTTCAGTCAAAGAACGACCAGCTTTTTACAGTTGAATGGCTTTTTTAGCTAAGTTGATTTCAATTTTATCTTCTCTTTCAACTATTTTAAAGTTGTGCCTCTCGAGTATCTGACATAAACTCGCTTTTCCGCAGCCAATCCTGCCAATTAATCCTAGTATCAGTACTATTTTTGGTTTTTCAGCTATCTCACTCGCAACTTCGCACATTGAGTACTTTTTGTTTTTCTGGCAATTGTTCTTTATGATTTATTTTTATTAACTTTCTAAATAAATGTATCCCATTAGTAATCTTCCCGCGAAAATCACCGAAAACAAAATAGTTTCACGCCAAAAAAATATTGTGAAAAATTATGCTCACAATTGGTTGGTTTAGTTAATTTTAAGATTCACATGTTAGATTCTTCTTAAAAGTAATCGTTTTTTGCATTAATACCTCTTTTTAACTTTTCTTGTTTCTGAAAGATTGATTTTGAAGAGGAAAGATTATTTCCAAACATAAAAATGATTCTTAAAACCAAATTCACTTGATTTCAAAATGAAATAAGATAGCAAACTTTTTGGGGTAGTATTTCTGATAATACTATTTGATGGAGAAACATAAGATACTTATCTAGATTCCAAAATTTTCTTGTGAATTTTTAGATAAAAACAGAATATAATTAATGTTCATTTCAGAAAAGAAAACTAGCCAAATGGGAATCTCTCAAATGCACTAGCAAACCAAAAATATTTTTGAAGAAGATATTTCTGGGATTTTAGGCTCTTTTAAAAGCAAGCATCAGTTTGTATTTCAGTAATAAAATTATAATTCACTAATTTTTTGATTTTTAATATTTTGTGATTTTCTTTGATTTGTATTTGACAAGCCCACTCATAGTTGTATTATAATAATACAGCAGCTGTTCTTCTCTTTGTTAGAAGGATCATCTGTCAATATGATTCTGCACTTTTATGAGTAGTTGTCATAAATTTGAATGCTAAAATTTCAAATGAAATTGAAGGACAATTTAGTTATGTGAAAAGAAAATTACATATTAAGTTACATTAAAACAAAAATTGTTTCTTAAACAAAAAATATCTTCTTTTGACGTATTTCACGTCATCTTTTGAGATATTTCTGTTCTCAGACATAAACATTAGCACAATAGATTAGAGTGAATTGTAGCTGAGAGGTTGTCTCAAATCAAAAAGTGCAGGAATATAAATATTTTTGAATAAATTGTAAATTAGAAATCAATTACTAAAATTAAAAGAAAAAAAAAGAAACACATCCACATATGGGTAAGTGTCTGCAGGTGTATCTAGCAATTGTGTGTATCTTAGTTGGTAATGTGCTTTACATATCAATGATTGATCCAGTGTCTACAAAGGTCAACTACAACGCTAAGCAAATCGAAATTACAACTGGTGGAAATCTACTGAGTGCAGATGGTTCGCTGCTTGATAGAGGATTCGCTAGATAACCCCTCAAAGAGCTCAATGAGAAAGATATCTCTCCGTTCCTTGGCTTGAAGTAGCTATCATTTTTGAGATATAAGAAATGGGATTTCTTTGACATCATTACTCCAAATTACTAACTACTTGTCCACGTCGCTGATCTTGGATATGGTGGCAATGTCTAGATTTCATTCGTTAATTACAGTAATTCTTTTTGGCAAAACGATGTTTGATTTATCCTTCTATTCTGCAAATATTAATTAGGTTTAATATTTACTTGTTTTGGTTTTTTGCTTTCTAGAAACGGGTGAACTTTTGTCGATTTCAGATGTTGTTAAAAATCCAATGAGCCTACCAACATTGCCTGCTAGCTCTGCTAGATATGAATCGGAGTATGTTTATGAAACTGAGGCTGTTCGTGTCGCCATCAAGCAGACTCCAAATGCCTCTGCCACTGAGCACCTTGTTGATGTAATTTGAAGAAAATATTTTTTTCTCCTAATACTTGTTAAACCAGTCACTGGTGCCAAAAAAATCATTTTTTTTCTTTCTTTTTGAACTTATTATTTGTTTGTTTAGATTGATTTCAAAAGCAACATCATATCAGGCAAAGTGTAGCTTCGTAAAACTATCGGAGAAGATGAATTAGTCATGCTTACCCCTATCAGTGAAGATGGCAAATAATTCTACTACAACACAAAATCGTATGGCTTAAAAGCAAGTGGAAATGTCCTTGTCAACAATAAACCATATAAATTCTCAGAAACGGAAGCACTTGGAGGAAGAGATATTGGAAGAGGAGTTTGGAATTATGACTCATATTGGTTTTGGGCACACGGTTAAGGTTTCGTAAGTGATAAGGCAGGTGCTTTAACTGTCCCCTTCGGCATTGATCTTGGTAATGGATTCGAACATGAGAGCACTGAAACATATGAGGATTGTGTGATTTTGGGAGGAAGATTGCATAAATTAGGTGTTGTAAGAAGAAAAATATCCGAAACTGATCCAAAAGCTAACTGGACTATCAAGACAGATAAATAAGGTGTTGTTGGAAGTCTCAATGCTGTATTCAAGCCAGTTATTCATGCTACTAAAGAAGAAAATTTAATAGTCGTGCAAGCCAAATTCAAGCAATTCTTTGGAGAATTCAGTGGAACTTTTGTCAATGAAAATGGGGAGACTGTGTCGTTTGAAAAAATCTACGGATTCGCTGAAGTTCATAGAGCAAAGTGGTGAATAATCAACTCCAATTATGTTGAATAGTAACTTATCCTTCATCTAATATTGTGAATGTTCTTAGTATCCAAAATATCTGCTTTCATTTTATTTCTTTAGTTGTAGTTTTATTCATTAACAAATCCTATCTTTTGTTGAACGCATTTTTCACTCAAAAAGATAAACTATTTCAAAAACTGAAAATATTTCAATGAGTTTTTAATTTAAAACTCTTTAGAAACTCTCTCTATTTTTTAATTTTTTAAGTGAAATTTTATTCGTAGCTTTGAATCAGCTGATTTGTTTTCTCACAGTGTATGATAAAAAGAGGAATAACAAACAATGCTGCACAACTATGTAAATAATAAATCTGAACCCCATATTTATTCTAAGGATTAATTTCTCCTCTTTATCTTTTTTTTCCATTCAATTTGTGTGTTTACTCTTTTTAGTTTATTAAAAGCTTTGGGTTAACTTTTTAAGAATCAGTTTTTCTCATAAGCTCAAAATAATGCTGATTTATTTCTTCATTATTTTTCAACTCAACCAAGCACGGAATTGAATACTCGTCTTTCAAAGTATTATTATGTGCATCTAAAGCATTCACAAAGTAATTTTGTAAATAATTTCTGTAGCAAATGATTAGTATTTGTTTTTTAATTAATTTGTTTCAAAGATGTTTAAATTCTCTAAACTACAATTTAATCATGCAATTATCTTTAAGTTAGAACTTCAAAATATCCTTGAGATGAGGCTTCAAATATGTTTTAAAAAGAGATGGATCAATTCTGCCAATCTAAATGAAAGCGATAGAATGTCATTGAAATAAAATAAGAAAATTTTATTGATATGCTTACAGTGATGATAATAAAATAAAGATGCATTTTACAAAATCCAAAGAATTGGTATCAAATCATCATGTATTGTCGACAGCAGCCTTTTCATTAAGATCTTGTGACTACTGTTGCTATTCTTCTTTCTGTTCAGCACCCTCCTTTTGGTTTCCTTAAGTCTTCTTCTATGTGTGTTCATTTAGATTAGACTTGCTGTGGGAGTTATTTTTCTTAGCAAACTAGGATGTGTTATGGATTGAGCCATTGTGAAAAGAGTTATTTTAGCCAAATGTGTTGTTATGGCTTGAGCTTGTTTTGGAAGCTGCTCCAACACTAGGATATTTCTGAGCTACTTCGTGATTGCTCATCTAAGATATGTCCTCCAATTCTCTCTGCATATTGTATTAAAAGCTCTATGACTCTTCTAAACGAGAAATGAGATCAAGTTCCTATTTTTCTAATCTCTAGAGAATTAAATCTTTTTGTTGTTTTTCCTTCAAATGGGAAGATTTCTGTTCATCTTATTTCTTAGCAATAGCATCCATGTGATTTGTCCAG
>Ga0302271_10005050_pt1 | contig 10214 bp, 9 predicted proteins | sample III_Bog_N1_1_FD_198767 | JGI IMG/M metagenome (GOLD analysis project Ga0302271, IMG submission 198767) | Peat permafrost microbial communities from Stordalen Mire near Abisko, Sweden - III_Bog_N1_1 | ecosystem: Environmental > Terrestrial > Soil > Wetlands > Peat | place: Sweden: Abisko... | reverse complement strand
TTAATAGCTATTTGGAGTCCTTTGGTAAGGACACCATTGTGTGCGGAATTGCAATTAGATTGAGTGATAGTGTAGTTGGTATTTAAATATTATGTATATTTGAATTAGATATCACAGATGTTTCCTTCGAGACTAGCTAGAAAGTAGTTATCAAAGACATCCTAATCGTACCTAGGAGGAACAAAGAATTAAAAAGTCAATGAAAATTACTCTTTTATCCAATAAGAATTATTAAATATCAAGCAAATCTTAAAAATAATTATCTTTTATCTCCTGAAAAATAAATCTTTGGTTTTTACATGCTTGCTTGACTTATGATCTGGATTTCTTCTTGAAGATTCAAAAAAGACTAATCTGCATCTGCAACAATAGAATCTAAAGAAGAACTAAAATCATCGAAAGTATAGATTGAATCCGTATCGGAACCGTATCTAAGAGACAGGCAGTAGAAAATCATACTTGATACTCTCAGAACATCAGCCTCCATCAGGAATAATGCAGCTGTTTTTTTAATTTTTTGTTTCATAAATCATTGAAGAAATGTTAGTAAAAAAGTAACACTTACATAGCATTGGCATGATTTATTGACTCTAAGTAGTATATTCATTGGAGAATACTTTATTAAGGAGCGGATAAGGGAGAGTGAGGATATACACGAAAACAGTTGCAAACAAAAGTTATTTATTGAATCGAGGTATCACAGAAGTTGAGCTGAGATTCTATCTTTTAATCGTCTCCCCTCCACCTTAGAGCATCATCGTAGACAGCTTAGCGGAGGACAATTTCGCTAGCAATTTAGAAATTTCATTGATCGATGTGTCTAAGAATTCACAGTTAAAAGACGCAAAAAGTTAAATAATTTATTCTCTTTTCACCTGAACAAAAGCGAAAACTGGAATAATCACATAGACGCATGCTGCAGTGACAAGACATATGATTATCAGAAGATTATTTAAGCTTGTAGATATGCTAGATAACTGCTCTAAAGATGATTCTTAGCATTGACTGCTAACAGTATGTAAAGAAGTCACAATTGTGTCTGTATTATTGACAGCTACAAATCTAGACGTTGGTGTACCTATTTACCTTGTATATCGAAATAAATATGGGAAGAGATTGAGAGCTCCTGTGTAGAGTGTTTATTCGAATTCGACAAGATTATAAAAATTCTAACTTGGTTATCCTGCTAAAGGTGAATTCTTGTCGACAACCGAACCATATCTGAACTTAAAAGTTGTTTCGAGCATTCTCTGAACCATCTAGCGAGATGAATTCGCGGATACAAGCTCTAATAAAGTAGTCTACATGTCATCGTTAGCAGATATCATATTTACTTTAGCTGCTGCTGCCATGGAAGTGATGGTAGCAGCGTCTAATGCAATATCACCGTTGAGTAGCATATTTTTCAAATTATAATTCTTTTTAATCACATATAAATTGATTTCATAGGAAGTCGCCCAATTCACAAGCTTTAAGTCGTCATTGAAAGTCTCAAACTAGCTATTCATTTGATAATATTGCTGGATTACAACTATGATAATCGCTAAGAAACTGCATAATCCAATAAAGTTAATTGCTTTCATAATTCCAAGAGTTGTTTTCTGCAAAATTACAGCTTTTGTCGTGTTCTTTGAGCTGCTTGCTGAGGATTCCCTGGAATGACTGGAAGTTTAATCGAGAACATCTCGAATATGTCGACCTTCATGCTATCGTTCTTTCACAGCTACAAGATCGTTTTTTCTTTAAGAAAGTGTGTTTGGAGTTAGAGAACTAACTTATCCAACTTTCGATGCAGATTCAGCTGCGTTTCCCTTTTAATTATCTTCATTTTCTTTATTTTCCCTTTTAATGTTCATGTCCTTCACTGGAACTTTAGTTTTGCCAAAAGCAAATGACTATTTCTTTATATTTGCTGTTCCTTATCCGAATTATGGCTAGTTTGGTGGGCTCATGAAAGAAGTACTCTTAAAGACTAATTAATTTCTACTACTAGATGCTACTTCCCCTCCTGGTTTAGGAGACATAAACGATACTCCTTCTTGCTTAGCCTTATAATTCTAAGTACTGTCTTATTGATTGAAAGATTCAAATCCAACGATTTAATTATTTTTGGTGCTACTGCTACTAAATTAAGCAAATAAAGGGAAAGCAGAGTAGACGTTATTGCTGCCCTATGATGGTTCTAATTCAGCTGGTGTCATGGGTACAATTTCAGGTGGTGAGAGAGGTGTTTAATTGGCTCCTTTGGAATTTTATTTTAAATAACTTTGCTAGTTTACTTCAGTCGATTAATTATCTGATTTATTCATCTTAGTTCTTCCCTTTTTGTCTTCTAAAAAATGAGAATTCTCACTTAAATCTACACCTGAAGTGCTTTGAACATTCTATGTTGTGAAGTTCTTTTTCTCCGTTGTGTTCAATGCGATTGCTGAGTCATTTTAATTATTATTGTTATTTGAAATACTCATATTATTCATATTATTGAGCTAATTCTGGTAGAGCAACAGAAAACTCTTGCCATTCTAGTTTGCAGTTGAAGATTCTTCTTATTCTTAAGGCTTCCTATCCTTGTGATATTCCATGTTTATTTAGCTCTAATCACCTTCTCCTCCTTGTAATTGTTTTCCTTCCATTTAATCATTTGCTGTCTCTGAATATTCCAAGAAATTTGAGCTCTCTTTGTTTAAGAATTTTGCAGATGCTAGACTACCATCAGCTTTATTTGAAGCAATTTCCGTGTTATTCTAATGGTTATTTTTATATTTCTTTGTATGGCTCCTGCTCGTCTTATCTTCTTAATAGTTCACTGGAGGAGCTTCATAGTTTTTGAGTTCTAAAGCATCCGAATCATGGATCATGTTAGATTCAAGGAATTCTGCATCGATTTGTCCATCAGTTTTATTCAAATCTTGTTGTATTTTGGTGGTATTTCTGTTTAAATCCTTACAGCTGAGCATATCCAGCTCAGAAAGCAAGCACTGTAAATCAGATGTTCTTAAACTGGACATATTCGTTGAGAAGTCTTCGATCTCTTCGCGGTAGACAGAGATAATGAGTCTTGCATTGTGCACAGGATTTATCTACTTAATATTTGTAATTTCCAAGAATTTAAAATACTCCATCCCTTCTGAATCTAACGAAAAAGCATTTAAAGTCATTGTAAAAAACGAGAAATCCTTAAGACACTAAACTCGTCTCGATTGCTTTGTGCTTTATAGACTCTGCTAACTCGATCCAAGGTTTACAACCATCAAGAATTGCAAATCTCTGTATTTTCTAATATCATCGTCAGATAAATTCTCCTGTGCTTGCTTACTTCGAGTGAATGTTTCATTTATTTTTTCACCTTCTCGATGAATATTATCCTCTTGTTCGTTATTAGGTGACCCTGGATTTAAAGAAGATTACTATTTTTATGGTTTAACATATTCTTTTTTGTCTTCTCGATTATTAATATCTTAATTATTCTACTTAACAGATTCCTTTGCTGCATCTTGGGTCTTTGAAAAAAGAAACGTTTTACTAGCAAACTTCTAATCTAGCTTTTTGGTCGCTTTAGTAGATTACCTAACAATGCCTTCTTTGATGGATTCTTTATTTTAATAGATTGTAGGATCTTAACTTACTCTTTAGTAGTTCATATCAGCATTCATATGATCTCCTTCATGGAAGTTAAGATTCTTATTAGTTGAGTTAAAATGATGAAATTCATTTGAATAATTAGAATGAACTGAAGATTCAGCACCTTTCGTGTTATTCCCAGAGTTAAGTGAATACTTAGCTGAAGAGGTGTTCCCATATCCTCCATTTTTAAAATTCACAATAAATGGAAAATATGCTGCCATATTGACTTTTACGAATGTCTTAAGGACTGGGAATACAAAGCCATGCAACTCTGCTGTCATCGAAACTAGTCTAGACGATTAGGAATCGAAAAGCACATATTATCTTGTTTGATTTGCTCTGACAATGCAAGCAGTCAATCCAAATTCTCTTTCTACAGCGAACATATTTACTTTGACATCCACAGACACAGGAAATATATGGTTAGTCGATGAGACTGCAAACAAAAGACGCGTTTTCAAATCAGTAGCTGTCTCACCCCTGAGGAAAAACTTCTCAATATATCCTCTGTGAATTTTTGAATACGGCGCAGGGAGGAGTTTCTCTAATGGCTAAGATAGAATTTCATCTGGTTTGTACCCGAAAAACAACGGTGCATTGTTGGAAAGCTTGTTAATGAGCATATTTTTGTCTCCACGCAGGGAAGAGAAGACTACACAAGCATCGGAGGAATTCAGTTGGAAGTATAAAGTCCGCTGTTTCTTTGCATATCGATTTTTTCGATCCAATTTTATGTCATTTTCGCTGAAGGACAAAGCTTCTAAGTAATCAAGGTAGATGTCGTTTAACTTGTGGCTGAATTCGTTTACCTACGAAAATACAATAAACAAGGATTTATAATAGCAAAAACACATATGAAATAGGTTTATTTTGGTTACTTTGATCAAAAGCGTTATATTCTTGATAAGTTCCGTTTTAAGATTGAAGAGATTGCCCAGCAGGATTTGCAATGCCGTTAAATCAATGTATCTTTATTTGAGAAAACAAAGTAAATGAATTTTTTTAGTAACAGCTTCTTCAAGTAGCTAAGCAGATTCCTATGCTAGTTCATCATAAACTAGTGCCTCATAGTAAGACACATCGAAAAGTTAGTTTTAATCATTCGTGACTCTAAGTACTTCTTTTCTTTTATCAACTTCTCTAGTTAAACTAGCTAGAATCTACAATTATTTCACTGGAAGTCCTTTTGGCACTCTTGTCGTCAGCAGTTCGAACAGTTAATAATTCTACAACACTTCTGCAACGAATACTAAGTAGTACACATCAGTGACACTGAACTTTCTAGCGTTTCTCTCTTTTTCAAAGAGTTCCTTAACGAAATTCATGAGTGCTTTTGATAAATTATCATTTTTTCCGAAGACATTTTCTTTGGCGATAAATTACTTTTTTCCAATCGTTATTTCTTCAGCTTACCACTCACCCTAAGATTAGTTGATAGCAGAGTCATCGTGTTTGTGGAATGACTGTGTCCACATTAATTGTTGCTTATCTAAAAGGTTTGAAGGCTGCATTTAGTTCAAGATTTGCTATTAGAATTATTGAGGTGATTTAGGGAAATAAGATGGAAATTTATTGTTTTATTGATTAATTGTGTGAGTGTTAGCAAATCTATTGTTATCACTTGATTATTAAGGTTGATTTCTTCTTGAAGAATTCAGCTATTTCCCTAACAATTAACCTTAAAACCCTTAGATTTCTTGATTATCCATGTTTTCCTTTCTTTTAAGTAGATAAGATAGATTCTTAATTTCTTCATGAGAATTTTCAGCATTACCCGCATTTCCAGTCTCTACAATCGATCTCATAAAATAATTTAATACTTCAGCTCCTACCTTCTCATTTTCACTCAGTTTCTAAGTTAAAATGATTTCATTTCTTTTTCTTAAAAATATCATTATTGATTCACATGCTTTGTAGGATAATGGGAGGATCACTATGAGAACCACTGAAAGGGCGTTAAGATTGTTGCTGCTGGATAATCTCACAAAAACATAGCATATACTTGAGAAGAACGCTACGAAGAGCTGGACTGTTAATGCTAATTATTGGATTTATCGAACTAAAAATGGCTGATAAAAAATCAACCTTGTGAATTCCATCATATTCACTGCTGTGAGTAAGATCATTGTTTCGCTTCCATCTAGGAAATACATCACAATGTATGACATCTTCTCGATAAAGCAGATGATCATTTAAATATCCACGTACTTCGATCTAAGAAAATCTTCAGAGCTCAAGAGATAATCAAAGTCATTGTTCACAATGAGCATACCTAAATGGATAGCAAGAGAAAAATAAAGGATCAAGAAAGAAAGATTGTCGAAAGAATTGAGAAATTTCATAATTAATCAAAAAGTAACTCTTTAATTAATAACTTTAAGGATATATCTAGAATTCATTAAACTATATGATTTTGAAATGGGAGAGGAAATCAAATTAAACATAAATTCAATCTATTCTTTTCTCAATTTCAATCTATCTACCTCTCTCTCTATCTCCCCCCCAAAATATAAACCAAGACATAACCTCAAACAGATAGGTTCAAACAGATATATTTGTAACTTTAAACTCTCCAAAATGGATACTAAAAATCTAATAGAAATAAGATATTTTAACTTCCTTACATAAAAGAAAGGTGAGGACTAAATTCAGAATCGATGCATTGTTCATTGCAACTACAGCTACAACAATTGAAGGAATCGAAAATGAATAGCAGTAGATCTACACAATGAACGAAATAATGTGCTCATCCGCTTCAAATCGAAGTTATATTTTAATTCTCTCTCGTCCTTGAAGAAAATTACTCAATCTCTGATTCTTTTTGTTTGATTCTGCTTTAGCAACGTAGATCAGCATCTTAACCCCAAGATAGAGGAATAGGAAAGAGTTGAGACCAGTGAAAAAATAAACTAACACATCACATAGGGTCTTATGGTTCTTCAGGTAATTTTAAGGATTGTATGTTCTGATTGAATCAAAATATGGCTCGATTGAGACTAATTCAGTCATTACAGTTGTGTTTAGCATGAGAAGAATTTAAAAAAATCCCTTCAGCATCATGAGAAAGCTACTCAATGCTTAGCCTCTTTTGAAAGATTTCATGATTTACACTAATTCTTCAGCATAGAATCTTCTCATGATGGAGTAAAGCGATATTTGTCTCTTTTATCGCTGCTTTTGTTGAGCTCCTCGCTGGATTTGCAACTGCTGCATTTACTGCACTTTTTACTGGTAGATACGTTGCTGCTGCTACTCGCGCTTAAGCACACCTTCCATGGATTTAAATAATTGAAATTAATTAGTTCTTTGATTCTATTTTTTGTTCTTTCCCAAGATTGTAAACTCAACTTTAAAAAATAAATTTTGCCATACATCTCAAAAGAACCCCCAAAATCATCATCTCCTAATAAGAGAAACATTTAAAGACCATAAAAAAAATATTTGAACAAGCAAACACACACACATCAAGAAGCATTTGCTTTATCCTTAATAGTCATTACTCCTTTGGCAATATAAATTTTATTGCTAACAAGTTCGTCTTTCACTATCACAGGTATTTTTATTTGAATTAAAAAAATGATTTTTTTGTGGGTAACTTTTTCTATTTCTGAACAAATAACTTCGTTCTATCCACATTTAATACTTAAAATTATCTTTTTTGAACTTATTTACAATATTATCACAATCATCTTACATAGAATCAAATTATTGATTCTTCAAACAAAAAATAAACACCTGAAAATATAATCGTTGAATGTATTTCAAAATGCGTGTGTTCCTGTATTGTTTCATCTAGTTTTAAGGAAATTGAGTATGTAGGAATTCGAAGAGATATCGTGAAGCTGAAGGATAGAAAGCAACTCAATTGAGTCAACAAGTTAGTTTCTTATGAAAGCGAAGAATGGAAATATCAATGTCGGGAAAATAACAACTAATAGTAAAATTTCTGAGAAAAAAAGTAGAATCTAAGTCAAACTAATAGTCGAAAAATAAGCATTCTTGTCTTCAGTTACCACAGATACCACCGCTTCCGTTGTGCTGCTGATCAAATGGAGGATCTTCTCTTACACTAGTGGATCGTTCTTCTCAAAAAACAAAGTGAACTACTAAATCTGCACTGTTCTATCAGTTAAAGAAGAGATTTCATAATAATCTTAGTAGATATTCACAAAAGTTTGCACGACTTAGAGATACCCTTTGGTGAAGATCCCATCATAAATTACTACACATTCATCATAGTTAAAGTCACTAGGCGCGTAGTCTTTGTAGTTCTTGAATGCAAGACAGAGATCAGAAGAAAAAACGTCATAGATAAACGTCCCAATTGAATTATCTTTATACCGACTGTTTTCCAATAAATTAGATAATAGACTGACGAAGCTTTGCAAATAAGTTCTGGACATATCGGTTGCTTGAAGGATGATCCCTTAGTAGGACGAAATAGGAATATATTTCGCGTAGGGGTTGAAGAATAGCAATGAATGAGAACCTAATGCAAATTCCATTTCGTTAAGGATGGTTTCTAGGGAATAGAGTTTCTTGATGATCCCCTTGGAAGTGGACAATTAATCTATTTGAATGGAAGTTAAAATGACATTCACGATAGGCTACACGTTGATAATAATAGCAATGATAATTATTTAAACGAGTAATTTTATGCTAAATTTAGGAATCATAGTCGTCTACACATTTTTCTTTTTTTTGAGGATGGTCTAAGTTATTGCCCTGATGGCATCTTGCTTTATGTTTTTATTATTGTTGTTGTCTTCAAGGATAGATTGACGGTTTTAGAGTTTATTATCAAGATTTTTATTGTCTTTTGTCTCCTAGGATTATTATTATTAATTCATCCAAATAGGAAGGCAATTAATTAGTTGTTCGTTCATCAATCGAACACTCTAAGGCTCAAGGGTAGCAAACAGTCTCAGGATAAACTCCTTTCGCATTTGAAAAATTGTATAAAATGGAAGCAGAATAAACGCTATGAAACTGCTTAAACTTGCAATAATTATCAGCGACTACCTCACAGAAGATTGTGTATCACTAGTGAGATAATTCTCTGATTCTTACTGCAACGTACCTAGTTGCGTAAGTGAATTCCCAATGCTCCCGAAATTGGTCATTACTTCTAGTTCTGTGAGTAACTTTGGCTGGAAATAACTCGTAGACAGCTAATATGAGTTATATGAAGAACTTATAAAGGCAGTAAATAGATTTGTAGTTCTATTCTTGGGGATCATGGTAGTGGTCGAGTAAATCGTGTAATTTATTGAAATAGAATAAACAAACCCAGCCATATCAACATCTTAAGGGTCATGCTAAGATAAGATCTAAAATTCCTTTAGAAAACTTTCAAATGAAGAATAAATTGAATCAGCGATTTAGTTGTTAAATAGAATAGTATCCGGATCCTAAGAAAATGAAAAAGTGCCTTGCTCGATGAGAGAATGAATCGAGTTAAGACGGACCACATTCACAATATCATTGGAGACGACGTCCTGCCACCATGAAAATTTTGAAGAAAGTTCCTATTTGCTAAGTTTACTCTTCAGCAGAAAATACGATGTTCCTACAATGACTATCATCCCGAAAAAAGAACAAAATATGTACCCTAAGAGTATCGCTAACACTACACTTCTCTTTTGTTCAATGATTTTTCTTCCTACAGCTTAGCGCATTGATTATTGTCTTGTTGTGTTAGTAGATTCCACACTTCCTTGGTAATTTGACTATTTATGTTTAGTTTTAGTTTTCGTTTTGGTTTAGGTTAGATGAGCGTTGTTGGCATCACCATCGTCTTAGCTATCGTGTTATGCAGATGTTGCTTTGAAATATTTAGTTTTTTTATTTGTATGCCCATGTAATTTTATCATATTTTCATCTGATTGCTTTTTTAGATTTTTTTTGCTTCCAAATAGCACCGAAGATTGTTTTACTAACCCTGCCGGAGAGAATACTCTTTGTTCTTTTGTGCTCATTAATCCCTCTTGTGATAGTATCCCTGCGTTTGGTATAAATACTCCAGTTTCAAAAGAAAGAATTTCTCTACCTGTTTTTTCTATGTCATTATCTTGAATATCTAACTGAGCAGTCTTTTTCTCAGAGTTTCCATCATTGTTCGGGTATGAATCGCTCTAGTAGGATGATACATTTGCATCATCTTTGATGATCCGTTTCTCAATCTCACCTTCTTCTATGGAAATCTTATTTTCTTTTCCCTTGGATAGCAAACTAAGATTAGCTAAATTTAATTTATTCGTGGACATCGCCATTGAATAAGAAGGTGATATGTCTTGTAAGACCAACTATTATGGTTATTATTGCTATTTTGGTTATTTATCTTGTTGTTGTTGCTGCTCGAAATGGTTTTCTTTTGTATATGCTTAGAGTGTGCCTTCATATGAGTTTTGTTGTTTACAATTATGTAAAAATCCTCTTGGATCTTCATGCTAAGTGATTTAACTAAGAGTAGTACTTCTCATAGGTGCTGTAGCACTGTCTTCTCTAGCAGTTTGATTTTATATCAGCATAGATACTTCTCCATGCTGCTAAGCAATTTACAGCATGGTTTCATAGGTTGCTTTATCATC
>Ga0302271_10005048_pt1 | contig 10214 bp, 6 predicted proteins | sample III_Bog_N1_1_FD_198767 | JGI IMG/M metagenome (GOLD analysis project Ga0302271, IMG submission 198767) | Peat permafrost microbial communities from Stordalen Mire near Abisko, Sweden - III_Bog_N1_1 | ecosystem: Environmental > Terrestrial > Soil > Wetlands > Peat | place: Sweden: Abisko... | reverse complement strand
AAGGATACATAATAGCTACATAACAGGGTTGTTTTATCGATTGGAAGCAAATAGAGAAACATTGATGAAAAAGCGAAATGAGAAGCAAGTAAACTCAAGAAAGTCACAGCTCTTGTGTAGCTACTGATGTAGTAATTAGTCTAACCAGCTAATAGTCCAATTAATGGGAAGTAACAAATGCAAGCTAATCTAGGATTCTAATTCTGGTTTATTTTTTCGTCGAGAAAACGATCTTTCAAGTATGCATAGAATACCACTAGGGTAATGACTCCAATTGTGAAACATAAGATTGCATAAACTCCGTAATAGTTTTTGAGAATCAAGAGTTCTTGAAGGATTTCAGAATCTGCCTCAACTGTTGAGAAATCATCGTCTTTTATTTTGTGAACTGCCTTAAACACGGATAGTTGTGTAGATTCGTAGTTGCTCTGGATAAATAGAAAAAATATTGTTATTTATCTGTTTTTGATGTTTAAACAATAGAAAAAAGGAGTAAATAAATCCCTCTTACGATTTAAAATGAGTTTGCCAAAAGAAGGTCATTGAAAGTGGGCAGGCTTGCACTGTTGTCAGGTAAGATAATGACAGTAATAAATGATGAAGCTGTGTAACAGGAGCATGCTATGTGAGTGGAGTTTTCCCGTTGAAAATAGCAGCTAGTGTTTTCAAAGATATCCTCTGTTTCATCATAATGCAAGCACCTAAAATCAAAAAATAAAATATGTAAAAAAGAAGAAATGCATGTTGAAAAGCATTTTGCATGCTATCTTTGTACTAATATGCTGGAAGGGAAGAGTCTGTCTGATTTAATGAGGGAAATGTGAGTTATTTTGGCAAGAATATTGTCAGAGGTTGATCAGAATTATCGATAGAGAAGCTTCTTAGATTCTGTGAAAATCTTACTTTTACAAATCCAGTCACGAAAATAAGATCATTTTAATTTGTAAAAACTTCACTTGAAGGGTTTAAAGCTGTTTTAAGGTCAAATAGTTCTAGAATTTCAATATGCAATGTCTAGTTAGATTTCAAGAATTAAAGTGGAATGAACATGAAATGTCTGTCAGAAGCGAAGGACAGCACAGGGAAGTTAAAGAGCGCTTTGAGAATCTCTAGTCCAGTGCCAAATTCAAAACCGATATCTTGAGAGAGAATTCGCAGAAGAGATGAGGATTATTGAGTTGAAGACGATGAAAGTTATGGAAATACAGAGGATTTAACAACACCGATGGAAATATGATAGGAATAGTTAGCTCTAAGGAAAATGGGTTTGTTTGATGATGAGCTCAAAGCAAACACAGCTGAATCAAAGAGAGGCTGCAATAACATCTAGCAAGTAGCCTAAACAGAGGAATGCATAATTATTATGAGGTCTCTGTAGATTCTTATGAAAATATGAGCAAGTCTGTTATTTAGTAGTTATTTTTTAGGGGAATTAGATGTATTCCCAGAAGAATCACTGAGAAAATGATTTGAAAAGTTATCTAAATATTCCACAAAGGACTGTAGTGTTGAAGGATAAATGACATCGGCTAAGGAAGCCATGTCAGCTATTATATTGAAGGCTTAAGGATCTTGGGATTTGTTTTTTGTGGTGAGAAATTTAAGAATAGTCTCAGTGTATTGTGAAATAAATGCAGCGAGTTTGCTAGAAAAAGAACATCTCGAACCTTTAAACTCCATCGGACAACTGCAGGAATTCGAAGATATGTTGTATTTACCTTAATTTTAACAGAGCTAGAGTATCTAAATTTGGTCAGTTTCATTGGAGATTGTCAAAAAAGAATTCAAAATATAACCAGCTTCGGCATTGAATTCTCGAGTGTTTTTTAGATGATTTTAGAGAATCTCAACTAAAGCACGGATGTCAAGAGATATTTAAAGAATAGTAGCTTTTTCACCATCAAAATTGGGAATTAAGTATGACTACAAGTATGATTCTGCTTTAAGTAGATCTTGCTCTATCGAAGAGGTGTTATAAGTAAAAACTGACCCTTGGAGAAATGATGCCGAACTAAGAAACGATTAATCAACAAATTCATTATGCATAGTTGTGATTATTTTCATATTAGCGTTTGTTCTTATCTAAAAGGTGCTCACATTCATAACTTTAAAGGGATTGTCCACATCAATCAATTACAAGAGCTAGTCTCAAGCTATTTATTTTCTTAGGCATTTAAATTATTTGTCTTAGTTAAAATGATTTCTAGAACTGCTATCTTAGTTGTAGTTCTAAACATTTCATTGTTCATGGATGGTATGACAGTAATAATTTTGTAAATTACCAAAAAACCAATCCAGCAGATTCTAATAATTTCTAATGGCTAAGAAAATAATTTACGATTTAAAAATGCATCTCTATCTCACTATTCAGGTATTTCTTATTTTTTTGAATTTGTTATTTACCTAATTTTGATCGAAAAATAGAATAATTAGAAGGAATATTATACCTGCAGCTTCAAAAAAGAATCGATTTAAGAACTCAATCATTAAAAAAGTGGAATATTGAAATATCTAAAAGCAGGTTTGAAGGAATACAATAGATCATGGAAAATACAAAAGTAGTCTTCGAAAGGCTAGAGGGAGATTCCTTTGATACAGGAGTTATAGTACTCTCCGCTGTCTACAAAGGAAAGAAGGCCGAAATCAGAACAAGTTTTGAGGATTTAAATAAATTATAAAAGGAATTAGCTGAAGAATTAGGTACCCCCTACGTAAATGCGTTCAAGGAGATTTCCATAGAAGACCTTGATATGCTTGGAGGCGCAATGATAGAAATCTTCTTTGAGGATGCCTTAAGCAGATAGTTTATTGTGCATAGCAGAGCTGCTCATGCTTTTTTTAGATCGAATCATATGATCAAAGAGTAGAAACCAGAGCAAAATAGCAACAACAATGTCAATATCAGCAGCGGGAATATTCCACAACCTTTACAATAATAATTGTAACGGCCTGTATTATTTCCTCCTGTGGTAGTTCCTCCTCAATCAGCGACTAACCAAAAAGAGCCATAATCATTTTGGAATTAGCAAACAAGATAGAGTAATAATTATGATAGTTATCAAGCAGATTAGTTTAGTTTCAGTAGCGGAAGGCGATAGTAAGAAAAATAGCCCAATATTCTTCTTCATCTTCCAGCAGATGAAGAGAAACAAATATAATCAATAGAGTAAATCCAAAGGAGACTCAGGATAGATAGCAAAATATTTCATTTTTCATCATATTTCCGTAGAAAAATCATTAATTAGTTTAAATTCCTCTTTCGACACCAGCGATCCATCTAATCCAATGCAATAAAAGATGTATTTCACTGCAGAAAATGTACAAAAACAATGGCTGTAGGTGCAAAATGCTTTAAATGCAAAGATTAAAAAAATTACTATTGCAGGAAGTGTAGCACCTCGTGTGTTCAATGTGGCTCAGTTCTTAAAAGCAATCAAAATAGCAGTAATATCCTGGAGCTTGATAGACTCCTTCATACTTAATACACGGTCTGCAATGGATGCGGCGATGAAATTGTCTTAGCTAAATTCTAAATGCATCTTTTTAACTGCGAGGAGAGCAGAACACCTTGCAAATATTGTAAAAAAAGTGTACTGTTTAAAGACATGAAAACTCATCTTGATTCGGAATGCTCAAATAAACCAATAAAATGTGATAAATGTGATATGGCGTTCATGAGTTCGAAGAAGGAATAACATTTTTGTGAGAAAAAATTGCAAATTGCAAGAGATTCAGCTGATTTGAGTTTTAATCGTATGAAGGAAGGTATTATGAGTAAAATTAAGGATTTGAGAAGCAGACTTCAAGCTTTTCTGTGAGACAAGAGATAGGAAATAAAGAAAATGTGTTGAAGTAAGGGGAGATGTAGTTTTGTGTGATTGTATGAAAAAGTTTTCACTTGTATTTGTTGTTTATGAACAAGTTTTGTCTTCACTTAAGCTAACGATGGTAGTTTTGTATAATAAAACTCAATTTTTAATAATAAAGAAGAGGGAAAAAAGGTTATTTATTTGTTAGATTTTTATGACATTATCCACAAAATTTCTAAAGGGTTAAAATCTGAGAAGAAAAACACATCGATATTGACTTTAATGAATTTTTAGGTTATTTTTAAAAATGAAATAAACGGATGTATACTTACCAATATTAGCAAGATGATCAACATATTTGCAAGCTTAATTTTATAAGAAAAGTGTTTGATTTTAGTTGTTTGGAGGCATTGAAAATAATAAATTTAATATGATTTGAACTTGAATTAATAAGTAAAATAACAAATTAGTTTTGCATAATAAAAAGTTTGAATTATTGAGAGTATCCTTGTCCATAACGAATTTCTCAAGATGATACTTTAAGTGTGCTGCTTCTTTATCGATTATCAGATTAATTCGTTGCTTTTTAGCTCTATTTGACCACAGAAATTGAATTCACTCTCTGAGTTCTATTTTACAACATTTTATTGTCTGAGATATTCAAATCTTAGGATACATCGCAGGTATCATTTTCAGAGCAAGAAGATTACGCATCGGAGAGAGTAGCTTCTAGCGGTTTGAAGAAAGGTTTTTAAGATATTGGCAATAAGAATTCATCGAAAGTCTTACTTTTGATTTAGTTAAAATCTAAATAGAAGAAGAAACGATTGTATTTAAGTTTTTTTTCATTTAGAACAGTTTTATCTAACTCTGCTGTTTGCTTAATCCTCTTTGGTAGTTAAGGCAGGGATTATCTAGTTTCCTTAAGCTCTTCTGACAGAATCACTGCTAGATATTTGAAATCTCTATGTGATCGTTCTGTTCTGTATTCCTTTCCATTTTTCTTGTAAGAAATGACAAAGATCATTTATTCATTTTTCGCTTTGTATCCGATGACTTAAACGTGTTTAATTGCATTTTCATTGTCATCTGCTTTGAACATCTTCTCTGAAGGGTTTCTGCTAAGAGTCAGGGAGCCTTTAGGTGTGAAAGTTTATTGACTTAGGAACGAAGTTGCTTAGCTAGAACACTCATTTTAGTTCTAGCCTGATGATTAGTAATTATTATTGTTGTTGTTGCTGTTTTGAGTTATGTTATCTTGAATTGGGGAGACAGTTGGATTAACAGTGGGATTGATTTTGAAATAATCAGCTTGCTTTTCTCTTTGAATTTCTTCATCATTATTTAATAGGCTGGCTGTAATCGCAGTTTATCTAGTTTCAGCAGAGAAAAGATGGGATTAAAGAAGTAGAGCTTCCGAAGTGAAATCTGTTCTTTTGACAATGAACAAGATCAAAGTTAAGATTGAAGTGGTTTCGAGAAGAACTAATGCAGATAATTCTTGCTTATTTAGAATCATTTCTTCTTCATCTTGAAGCACAAGAGTTATTGCACCTGAAATAGACTATGCTACGCAATTAAACAGAAGACTCATGAGAAGAGCAATAGACGATCTTCCTTGTTTAGTGTATTCTTTGCGAGATAACCAGCTGCAGCCAATCCAGTTCAATCCTATTTTTCAAAATCTATTAACAACAAACTCTAAACTTAAACTTAACAAACATACCTTGAACAGCCATAAAAGTAGGCATTACGAAAGTAAATTATTCTGGAATCACTGCGAACATAACAATGTAAGCCAAGCAAAGGACTGCATTCAATAGACTTGCTGCAACTTTTAGGTTTGTTACCAAGCGAGAACGCTCAATAAGAGTTTGATTCTCACCGAATTCTTCTGTATCCATGATTTAATCAATCAATGAAGGTCTTTTTAAGACTTTAAATGCTACCAAACCAAACTAAGCAGCAGCTATCGCTGGCAGTGCACCAAGAGCATAGCACCACTCGATATTCCCAGCTGAAGGACAGAATGACATAAGTAGGAGAATAATCTTTTTTTCACTGAATTTTTTGGATTTTTAATTGAATTATGAATTAATTATTTGATAATCTTAGTCCCAATCAAGCTCTAACTCGATAATCCCTGCTCAGGAGTGAGTGAATTCATTGAATTTTTGGTTTGATTATAAAAGAATTTAAACCAATGGGGAAAGAGAGGAAAATGTAAAAGAAAATCTAAATTTATAGACAGGCTAAACGCATGAAAGTTGATTGCGGAGAGGAATATGAGGCGCAAACAAGAAATCATAATCTAGACAAAGATCATTGAAATTACCACAGAAATCTCATTGAAAACCACACAGACATTCAATTGGATAATCAAGATAAAAACTTTGAGTTTAGTAATTAATTTATCAACGAGAGAGCATCAATAACAATTTTGTAATTTGGGAGACATATTTCTAATAATTGATGCCAAATAAGTCAGCAAAAATATGACTTTTTTAGCAATTCTGGAAATTATTAGAGGGAATTTGTATCAAATGCAATTTTTAGTTTAAAATTCTTCTTATTCTTGTGCTATCTTCAGCTATTAATCAACAAATATCTTTTGGTAGTTGAATCTCAAAATAGTGATTAATGCAATGTAAACTAACCTTAATTAGGTTTATTGTTGGTAGCGAAATATCCTAGCATTCTTCTTTAATCCTCTTTTGTTATTCTAAAAGGAAAAATAAACTAAAATTGCTGAAATTGAATGTCAGTTCAACAAAGAAGATAGATTCATTAATGGAAAAATAATTGTTAATTCCTAGAAAAAAAGATATGGCATCATATTATCCCCATTTATTCTTATTTTTTTACAAAAGAATATCTATTAAAAGCCTACATAGAATTTGCTTATTTTCACATTCCTTGAAAATATTGCCAAATTAAAAAGTAATCTGCTTTGTTTATGTAGATAATACTAATAAATGGTTTTTTCAGCTTGATTTTTATGATTAAATATCATTTATTTTTTATCTTTAAATTTCAAAAAATAAATTACTAAAGTAAGTTCGCTTATCTAATATTCAGAGTATTTCATTTACGTATCTTTGGATTCAATTTATTAAATCAGCCTAACATTTTACTCATCTTTTTCTGTTTTCTCCTCTCAACATCAATACTTAAGAAGTTAGTTTGTTTGTTGGTTTCAAGATTAATTTGTTTCCAAGACTCTTTAGTTTTCATTGATAATAAATTATGGATTTTCATTATTTCAAGGAAACACTTATTATTCTTGATTATCTTTTACTTAATAAATGAATGCTCATTCAGTACAATGATTTTATGAACTCCAAATTCCTGCTTGCACTTTCAGAATATAATAAACAGATCCATCAAATCAAACAGTGTCAGCATCTTGATTCTAATTACTTTAAACTTCCAATTAATTAAAGTGATGTTTTTTTTAGAAATCTACAAGATGATTCATTTTTCAATATGATTTAACTTTTTGAATAGAAGTTAATGAGCTTTAAAAACAATATTTCTAGGTTTTCTTGACTTGCAAATAACCAAACCATGCTTGCTAAGCAAAGTCTGAAAAACTTTAAAGTCCTTATTCATTTCAATATATTTCTCATTTCAAAAAGAAATTCAAAGATTAGCTTGTGACAACATAACCTTCATCACTGCTGATAACTTCAGAAAAGTAGGCAAGCGAACTGATGTTAAAAATAAAAAATTATTGCTGAAAAAATAATTAATTTTATTAGTGTTATGTGAAGATTACTGTCATTAACCTCTGCAAGATAATTAAAATGGAGGAATTATCCAGATCCGAGCTTGAGTTCAAGAAAGCAGTAAACTGATTGTATTTTTTCATTCAAAGAAGCTTCATTTAGCCCGAAAACTAAAAAAATTATTGAAAAATTTGGATTATTATTAATAACGTCAGCTACTCTTAGCCTGAACATTAAAATGAAGATACTAAGGCTAAAGAAGAAAGTCTTTTGTATGATAGAGAAGAAGATAAAGGGAAAAATATGTAATATTTTTAAATAGTTATTTGTGAAGAATTGGAGCAGATTTATTATAAAAATTTAAAAACTAAAAAATTAAAACGAAAAAGGAAAGGAGAAATACAAAACTATTATTAACTGAATTAAGTCTTAATTTATGAATCCATGACAGACCTCTCTCTGCTGTGCCGATTCAACAAGTTCAAAAAAAGAATATTAAAGAAAAAAAGAAGATTCCTACATTAGAAATATAGACTCTTAGCGTTAATCTACCCGAAAGATATGCTTAAAAAAAGAGGCTGTGTGGGGGAGGGGAGAAGAAGAAGGAGAAGTCCAGTCTCAAAAATCATAATAAATAATTCTGGCAAGAATTCAGAAATATCTTTTTCGATTAAATAATCAATTTCACATTAACCAACGCTCTTTCAACTCATAAATAATTACATTCCACAAATCATGATGACTTCCAACAACACTTTCTAAGAATCATATCATAACTACATCGGCAATTACACTGACTTGTCTAACATTAGTATCATCCAACAGGTAAACAAACTCTTTCTCTTAAGGTGTTTTCTTATGATGTATTTTGAAGAACTCCAATGAAACCATGATCAGACAGAAGTATGAATCCATCTCAGAAGCGATGGTGTAACAGAAATAATACGAACAAATATCTTCAGGAGAATACACTGCAGTGGAGGACAATGCTGTTGACAAATACCTTAACTTTGGAGATGAAGATAACGATAACCATGGAATAAAACAAGAAGAACTAGATTGTGTCTTCTAGCATCCTAATTAAAGCAATAATGGTATGCTAATTATTGGTTTTATTCATCAATTTGCTGACTATATCATGGTTTAGATTATAATTTATCAGCCTGCTATGACACAGCAGGAATATCCTTCATTACACCAGACTCAACGTTTCACAAAAATACCTCTTCGTTCTCTAATTCTCAAGGTATTCCTGCATCACAGTTGACTACCAAAATGAAGCGAATAATCAAAAGAGAAAAAGCTAAATCAAGGAGAACCCTGTAATAGTTCTAATAGAACCAATCACCTTCGCAGAATCAATCCAGTTAAGACACTAAAGATGCTGAACACAGACAAAGAAATATATCCTTAGTCTCAAATGCAACTGCAACAACAACAACGACAATAACTTCCAGTTCTCCGATTCCTTTCGAAGTTAAAGTTGAACCTCAGTCGAGTACTATTTATCCCTCTTCTCCTTCTCATAACGAAGACCTTTAACTCAAAGCACTTCAATAACAATGCGCTTCTGGTCTGCTAGATCCAAAGCAACATAAGAAAGTTATGTAAATGATCCGGAACAGAATATCCGCTTAGAATTCTCGAGACAGAAAAAAAGCTTATATTACCAAGCTTGAAAATACCAAAGATGAATTTCAACTTGAATCTATTGAGCTTCGTTAAGCTCTAAGCAGAACCCAAGCATAGCTTAACTCAGAAAAGCACAAAAGCGAACTTCTACACAAAGAAATAAATGAACTCAAAAAAAAATTATTATTATCTTCTCAACAACCTTAATGTGCTGAAACAACTCATAAATGTCTTTCAATTATCAATGGAGCCTGCAAGAACTAAGCAGCTATTAGTATGGCTATGTTTGCAGTGCTTGGAGTAGTATTGATATTTAATTCTAAGCCATCTGATCTTTCACTTTCATCACTCAATAATAGTAAAAATAGAAGGGTTTCTTACAAAAAAACAATTCTAATTCAATGTTTTGAATATTTTAGGCGTGCATATTTCAAAAATTCTTGAAGATGAAGCTCACAAGCTTGCAACTCAGACTGAAGCCATTTCTCTACCAGATATTAGGTAATCATTCAATATGATTTTAACCTGTTATTATTTTTATCTTTCACTCAAAAATGAACAATCAAGCATAGATTAGCAAAATGCATTTCTTTTTCAAATGTTAATTTTCTTATTTTCTTTTTCAATTCAAGTTGTTCTTTTTTCTGATCCAAGAGAAATTTAAAAATTACTACCCGATCTATTCTTAATCTCATGATATATTTCGCATTTGATTATGCAGATTAGGCAATATCTTAGCGAAAGAAATAGAAACAATCGAAATCAAAGATGAATCTAATCAAGCTGAAATTATCTAAGAAGAAGGAGATTATCTTGCCAACCCAATCTAAATCGAAGAGGATACCAATCAATATCTCTCTCACAACAATCAAAAGTATTGTTTTTAGTTTTTAATTTTAAATTTAAATTATTCTCTCTTTTCCCTCTTCTCTTCCATTTGGTCTAATGCATTTTTTCCTTCTTGCAACACTAGACACTAAGGTGCAGATTAAATCAAAAAAGATCAGTGGATCTAGTTTGTCATCCCCAAGCCAAATCAAGGAAA
>Ga0302271_10005047_pt1 | contig 10214 bp, 5 predicted proteins | sample III_Bog_N1_1_FD_198767 | JGI IMG/M metagenome (GOLD analysis project Ga0302271, IMG submission 198767) | Peat permafrost microbial communities from Stordalen Mire near Abisko, Sweden - III_Bog_N1_1 | ecosystem: Environmental > Terrestrial > Soil > Wetlands > Peat | place: Sweden: Abisko... | reverse complement strand
TCTGAGAAAGGCCCGGTGATCTTCTTAACCAAAGCGAGAATCTCGTCAGTGTTTTCATTCTGAATCTTGCATTTCTCTCTCTCTTGCTGGATCTTCTCGTTGTAAAACTTTTGTCCATTTTCGAATGTCTTACTCACATAGGAAAACATCTCAACAAGTTATTCCTTCATCCCTGGCTCGACTTGTTGGCTGTATTGCTCGCTGATTTCGTCTCGAATCACATTCTCTGTTTTTTGAATAGCCTCGGCAGTGCACTTTTCAACTAGCCCTAAGATATTGGGATCTTTACGGAGTTTCTCTATTTTAGCACTGACAACAACCTCCAACTTGCCAAGCTTAGACTAATCACATATAAATCAAAGTTAATATTATGTTCCCCAATTCTTTTACCTCAAAGTAGTTGTCGAGTGCCTTTGTCATTTTCTCCATACTTTTATGAAAAACAGCTTCCACTTTTGTGGGATTCAATCCTTCCAAAGAGTCGATAAAATGATCGTGTGGAGGTTGTGCTTGAATTTGATTTGAAAATTCTGTTGGATTTAAATTAGATTAAAGCCCTTATTTCTGTTCTTTTTTGGTTTGTTCTTTGATTTCTAATCTGTTTTAGTTCCCGTGCTCTGTGTTTTCAGATAAAATGGGAGTAGCTTTCTAAACCTGCTAAAGTGGAGGTTAAGGATTAAAAACACCATTTTCTTAATTTTAAGAGTTAATTTATCCTTCTGATGCTTGATTCACTTACTCTTTGATGACAGCCAGTTATTTCTCAAGTTCTTATTGCGAAGTGATTTATTCTTATTAAGAACAATCTTTTGATGGGATTTATACTGGCTACTGTTTACTTACAATGCCTGATGATTTTAGTTATGAACCTACTTATTCAGGTCTGTCTAGATCAGCACCAAACAGAATAGGATCTTGTTGACGTGGGAGAAGAGATCTATTAGCCTTGAATAAACCAAAAAAAACATCAAAATTCAATTATTTTTTGTTTCTTTTGCATATTTCCATGCAATTTTACTGCTTTGGAGGAGCTAAGTCGAGTTTCTGGTTTTATTTGTTCTTTTTCGAGTTATTTTTCTTCTGAATTTTTCGAGATAAGCTAACTAGCAGGCATAACGTTGGTATTATCTGCAGGATCTAATCTAATTTGATTATTCTGTTTGTTTTCTTCATTTTGTGGGGAATACGTAAATGCAATATCCGAATCTTAGATGAGAATATCATGTGAAGCAAGGCTCAAAATAAATATTTTCATATTGTCACTTTCTTAAGTCAGAAGCGAGTAAAGGAAATATTTAGCTGTTGTTGGAGAAGGCAAGAAATCCTAAAATGCTGCTTAAATCGTCTATGCAGAGTGCGCATTCTTGGTTTAAATACAGTTCTCAAGAAAAGCAGGAGCCGCAAGTACTCTGAAAGTGAAAAGGGTATTCTTCGAATGAAATCTAAAAACACCTCTGGATTTAAACGTTGCTGATTATCCATTTACGAGAGTTACTTTTTAAAGGAAAACTTAGTAGAGCAGATTCTGGGTTGTCAGCGCGAAAATCGATGTGAGGGTATTGTCTGCATGAGCTTCTTAGATTGTTTCACCGTCTTCCAATTGAAGACTGGAAGTTGATAAGACTTCTAATGTTTCGGCATTCAGTTAGAATAAATTTCCTTTATTCGTCAAAACAATGGCATCTCCGAAAGCAGACACGATTAACTCAGTGATTTCCTCTGAATCATTTGTCAGTTACTTTGATAGGATAACTGGTATGGAATAGTCAGTGTTCGCTTTAAAAATTTACTTGGAATCGCCTGTTACACCAAGTATTCTCAGATCGTCACTGGAGTTTATTGTTGTGACAATAACTTTCTTGCATCCTAGATTTTCAGGAATCTAATATTGCTACTTGTGGAAAACTGACCTGGATTTCAATTTCAATTTACGGTCAATCAGCAAGCCGCCTTCTTTTAAAATCAGCAAATGTTCACTTGCCCAAGCGATTTGCAAGCATTATTAGGCTTCTCGAGATGGCATGTCTGCGAAAATAAAGCAAGACAAAAATTCTTTTTCGTAATCGACTACGATCTCAATTAGAAACACGCGATTGGTGTTGTCAACTAAAGCAAGGATGTTTTTGTGAATGAATGAATCAGGATGAGCTTTCGAGAGTTTTCTTTAGTCTTCGTCAGATAAAAACTGCATGTCTCTAACAAAGAATGTCTCATCTTCGGAGATTTCTGTGAGTGAAAATTCAGATGATAATGTACTAAAAACTGAGCAGATTTTCAATTTGGGATCATTTTACACTCTCATTACTAAGATCTCTCTGTTCATAAGAATCAAATGCTTATCGCCAATAGCTTTATCGTTCTTGTAAGGAAACTTCTTGGTTTTGGAAGCTTTAACTACACTCTTAGGATTCATTTTTGAGTATTTTTCAAAGGTAGTACTTTTACTTTTTTTCAGTGACGATTTGGGGATAATTTATAATTTTTATCTTTTTCTTAATTGCTTTTGGCAGGTTTGTTTTGCTTGTTCGATTCTGGAAAGAACCACATGGGCTTCTTTAATTTGATTTTGATTTTTTTTAATTCCGCACGAACAAGATAAATAGTTATTTTTTATTTAAATAAGTAGTATTTTCTGTATTGTCAAACTAATAGAAAGCTATTCAAAATATTAAAGAAAACCTATTGAAAAATGGATTTGTTTTCTTGAAAGAAAGCTGTTTGTTCAGAGCAATTCAATTTATTCCTTATTTATCCACTGAAATAGTATTAATAGAATTGGTATTCAAAAAGGATAAGAAATTTAATTGAATATCAAAAACATCTTATCGAACAATCAAAAAAATAAAATAAAGAACTGTTACTAAATCAAGTTAATCTAACTCCCAATAAAGAGAGAGAGAGAGAGAGTGAATAAATGGATACCAAGAAACAGAAACTAGAACAAGAAACATAATAGCTTGGAAAATCACTTGGTCCTCGTAAATCTGATCGTTAACCTGATAACTACCCGAGCATCCTCACAAACTACAGATTCTCTCATAAGCTAGCAGAACAACTGTTGAATACTCTTGCTCCAAACAACAATTCATCTCTTGTCAAGGGCAAGAAATCACCAACTGTTTTTTCAAACAAAACCTAACTTGTGCCTCTCTCTCATAGTCTGCTGAGTGAGCATCTAGAAAAGGAAAAGATTGCAGAGAAAGAAAAGAATATTATTGAAGGGGAATCTCGTGGCACAAAGTATTCTTTACATCAATTTCCTCAAAATTCATTAAATCCTATGAATAAGAGCAGTTTTCCAAATGGGATTAACCTTCCTCAAATACCTCATAAGCTTGCAACTCATTCACAAGAATCAATCATGAAAGCGATCAAAGTATACATGCCTTCACTGATTATGAGTGAATAACTCAAAGAAAGATAGAAAAAAAGATATTTAGCTGCATTGAGAAATGCAAAAACAATTATTGAACCTTCAGATGGCATTAAGACATTTTCTACTGGCTCTTCATCTAACCCTCAAGCTAAAGGTTTGTTCACGGTAATTGTTAACATAAATTATTAGAAAAATTCAAAGAAAATGATGTTTAGAGAGAGATTATTTTAATGAAATTATTGTAAAAAAATATGAGAATTTGTAAATGAAATAACCTGCTTGATATGCATACGTAATTGCTAATGAATTTCTCCTTGTTAAGTATGTAATTGATAAAGGTAATAATTCTTAAATCGTTAGACGGATTCTATCCAAGAGAGATTACTGGATAGAAGCCCCAAGTTAGAATTATAGCTACAATTTCAGGTAAATTTTATAAAAATATTAGTTTTTTCATAGGAAACATTCATCCATTTTTCTGTTAATAAAATAGATGGAAACCAACAAGCAACGGGATAAAATTTGGAGAAGTAGTTTACTCATCGGCAAGAAAATAAATGGTCAACCATATTGAAGGACATTAAGAGATTTCGATCAAGAGCAAACTCTACATGAACATCAAAATGTTTCAAAAAGTTACTAATTTTTCAAATTTTATAATTAGTTTTCTTCTATTTAATCTGTTTTTGATTTAGAATATCGACTAAATAATGCCTAAGACCTTGTTGCTTGGATTAGATTCTGCGGAAATCTTTGAAAGAGATCTTAAAATATTTGTAGATACTTTTTTTATGACCGAACAAGCAACTCCGAAGCCTAAAAATGTTTGGCTATTAAAACCAGACGATTTGAATCGAGGATAAGGGATAAGTGTGTTTAATAGTCTTTCGTAGCTACTTCATTTGCTGTTACCATTTGGGTATCCTGAAAGTGTTAAGAATGTGCTTGGGTCTATTTGTCAATCAGCGACTGGGAAGATAGATAGCGAAAACGAAATGACCTAAGAATCTGTGGTAGATACTAAAAAGCTATTGATAGATTTGATCGAGAAAAATGCTAAAAAATCGAAACTTCCTAGGAGCACTAATAATCTCCCAGGAAAAGTGCTTGTGATTTAAAAATACATCGAAACTCCTATGTTGATTCATGAGAGGAAGTTCGATATTCGTGCATGGGTGCTGGTCGACTCGGACTATTAATTCTATCTATTCAAGTATTGTTTTGATTATTGCTAGATAATTTGCAAAGATTGCACAATTTTAATGAAATTTACTTTCAAAAATAGGGAAGGATATCTGAGGTTAAGTAGTGAGCCATTTAGTTTGAAATCGCACACACTCTAAGATAAATTTGTGCATTTGACGAATAATGCAATCTAAAAGACAGGAAAGAACTATGGGAAGTTCGAGAATGGAAATATACTGTCCTACAAGGATTATGAAGTAAAGAAATAAAAAGAAATTATGTGAAAATAAGCTAACAATTTTACTCTTAAACACAAAGGATATTTTGAAGGAGAAAGGTACTTCATTTGGGTTGAGTGAAACATTAGCTCAAATGAAGGACCTTGTGAGATTATCGTTAAACAGCACAAAGAAGAAATTATTCAAAAAAGATAGAAAGAGTTGCTTTGAGATATTTGGATATGATTTTCTGCTGCAAGACGATGGGCATGCATTCTTAATCGAAGCTAACACAAATCCATGCATTGAAGAATCAAATTAGCTATTAGAGAGGCTGATTCCGAGGATGTTGAGTAATATTAAACATGATTCAAAAAAGGAATGTTTTTTGGATTACAAATAGAAACAATGTTAAAATGAGTTGGATAATAAATGATTGGTAATTGTATTGTTTTGTTAATAGACGACGCTTTCAGACTAACCATTGATAAAACATTCTCAGCTGGAAGTAAATTAATCAAGATGTTTTTGTTAGAGTTGATTTATTGATAAGTGTCTTGAAAAAAAATAATAGGAACAACACCTTGTGATCTTGCAGAATTTGCACTTGTTGGATATGAAAATACGGATAATTTATGGTAACAAAAATTAACTTATTTTTAGCTGTTTTCATCTGTGTTTTATATGTACAGGGAGGTTCTTGGGACAATGAACTTGCAAGCATCAATTTAGGAGACTTCTTCAGATGCTAATGTTCATGCAAGTCAGCTTAAATTGTCAAAGGAAAGTAGTCAGAAACTGATTGGATCATCTTCAGTTGGAATAATAAAAATAGATCTAGAAGGATAAATATCTTTAAATTCACCTTAACATTGAAATTATCTTCTTTTTTTAGTCATTTATTATGCTTTTTTGTTCACAAATAAATAACTAATGGGCTGAAAGTTAATAACAATTATTTGCCAATTCAAATCTAAAAATTGTGCAAATATGTTTAAATTGGAGATACTAGCAAAAAAAAGAAGATAGGATTTTCAAATAATTAAAAATAAAACCATGCTACAGTCTGTGTGAGAGAGAAAGAGATTGATTCTTTTAGCTTATCCAATCACTGATTGCCAATGTTTTGGATGGGAAAATCAAGAAAGATAATCTTAAATTTTCAGAGATACAAACTTAAAAAACAAAGAAGTATTAGCGAAAAAAATAAAAAAGAGAAACACAAGTAGAAATGGGCAGCAGAAGTGATATCCTCCTGGAAGATAGATTCAAACTAGAAGAAATAAAGAAAGAGGAGAAATTCTCTAAAGTCGAGAGAATCGTTGCCACAAGTGAAGGCTAGATTCGAATCGAGTTAGATGTCCACACAGACATTTATCCTATGAAGAAGGGAAATCAATATTGGGTCATGATCACAACGACACTCGGAAACTTTCAAGAAGACAAAGGTATCTATGTTTCAGAGGAGTTCGATAGAGACTCGATCAAAGATAAATTTGAGTATGTAATGCATGGAAAGATCTACAATATGATATCAGACAATAAAGCTAAAACAGTTCAGATCTATGCTAGCTTCGGAGGGCTACTTCTCAAGATCTCAGGTAAAGATGAAGACCTCAAGAACTTTAACGTAGATTCACGTATCTACATTCTTCTAAGACTCTCTTGAAATAAGTTCTTATTTATGATTGTTTTCTTGTTTTTCATTGCCTAGCGTATTTTTTTAGAAAAAATTGTCAAGTTCTTCAAGCCAAATCAATGTTGAAAAGTTTTTATGCTAATAAGAATAGATAATTGATGATCTTTAGATTAAAAAAAGGATAACTTAGAGGCCTAAAGTACATCAAAACGTTTGGATTATGATTTAGATTTTTGAACTGAGAAAGAAGGCGGATAAAAAAAAATTGGATAATATTTTATGCAATAGTTTGCAAACAAAAAGGATGGAGATTAGAATATTATTGAAGTGGAAAATTTAAAATAACTTTCTCGACTTTTGAAGATTTAATTGAGATAATTTGCTTTTTTAAAATGAATTTTACCAATAATTCAGTCAGTTTTTCCTTCTTACATTATTCATTTTATCAAAAAAGTTAAGAAAAGTGAATTGTAATATCTTTAATGAAAGATTTGTATTTTTGGTACTAATTTTCAATAATTTCTTTCCCTTTTAACACTAATAAGCTCTTGCAGAAAGAATCATTTGATTTCAGTAAAAAAACTAGACTTATTTCTCAGAGTTTTTCCTAAAAAATTAAAATATTTTATCTCTGTTTTTTATGATAAAATATGAAAAGTCGGTGAAATGTTAGTGATATTAGTAACAATCACCAAAAAACAAGAATAACAACAAATCCAAAATATATTTTCATGGTTTTTCAAGAGAAAAAGCTCTCTCTGGGTAGATGACATCTGTACGGAGAGTGTATGATGAGTTCCTGCAAACAGGGCAGGAAGTGATTTTTTCAGTTTAGCAGTGTCCATGCATGGGTTGTCCACAGCAATCAGTGTATTTGATATATCCTAGTTCGACTTAGCAGATCACACATGGTAATCTGTATCCTTCTTCTAATAATTTTTTATACTTAGTTTCGGTTTCTTTATCCATTTCAGTTGGTGCAGTGCTTTATAGCAGTCCCGAAATTACATGCTCTTTCGCTTTGAAAAGAGGAGCATTCAAAGGTACTAGTCCATTCGATGCTTGATTTTAAGCTATTGCAGCATTTACAATATCATAACATTCCTTAGTTTAGAAACTTTCTGCAAGTTAAAGAACTGATAAATTTTTGTAGTCTCTTGCTAGTAATTCCACTCCACCGTAGTTAATCAGCATACTGAGACACTCAGGAGCTTTGTAAATGACACTGATCATGAGAGGAGTCCATCCTTCTTTCGTCTTGATGTTCATAACATCTTGAAAGAAATTTAGATTTTTTCTGTAGATAAGATTGATGAATAATTCAAGGATATTTGGTTGCTTGAAATGGCATGAATAGTGCAGTGCTGTCCAGTTATATCCTGCAACGGATACCTCTTCGTTTGGATCAACTCCGAATAATTTAACTAACATTCTAACTTTCTCAATGTTCCCATCTTTTATTGCTTAATACATTTAGTTTTTCGTTCCATTGCGCTGCTTTTAGAAGATCATTAGAGGGCGCATAACTTACATTGGAAAGGAGCTGTAGTTAGCAGGCATGCTGCTTTACATGCGATTTACTTAGGAATTCATTTTTGAAAAAGGTTGCTAATGATTAAAATTGTTTCTTTGGAATATGTGTTAAAATTAGAAATTATTGTTCTTTTTTTGGGAGATTCTTATGATTTACTTCACTCCCTAATGATATTACTATTCCTTATCAGCCTTATCAGGCTAATAATTATGTCTGCTATTAGCACCTTCTATTTCAAATATATTTAAATGAAAAATATCTTCATTTTCGATAAGAAAATTAATTCATTTTTTTAGCCTAAGAAAACAACTTAATATCACTGCTATTCCTAGCAAATCTCAACAAGTAATTATTTATTTCTTTCTTAGTTATTTACTAATAAATACACTCCTCCCAGAAAGTTTTCTTTCCCCTTCTTTTTCAAGAAATCGTAAATTTTAATTATCAATCAAAAAAACCCCCCATCCCTTCAATTTTCATTTGTCTCCTAACTATAATAAAAATAATTGCTTCAAGCCTTTCTATTTGCTCGATTAAAGGTAAAGCTAAATGAAACAGCGTTTTAGGATTTAATTAATAACTTTTTATATAATTATTATCTTCCTTTTTGTTTATTCTGTTGTCATCAGCAACATCCACATATTTGAGAAAAATGTAGTCACCTTTAAGCAACTCGAAATCCAAACAACAATACTCTTTTTCTAAAGAACTGCGTTTCCATCAATCTCCTCAGAAAGTGTATTAGCATCATATTATCTATTAATTTCAAGCACTTTTACAAAAAATAAATCGCAATTGTTAGTTCATTGATGTTTCTGCAAAAACAGGTGCGATAATCTTTATGATCTGCCATCCACTCGAGATAATCGTTGCACAACCTTTGGTTATGGATAAAAACTCAGCTTAGCTAAATCCACATGCAGCCCAGCCCCAACAAAATATGATCTCCCTGGGATATTTGACTCACCTCATTCGCATAAGGGTTTCTCACTTGGACTTGGGAGAGAAGTAACGAGTTATTACAGTTATAAACACTTGATTTTTCTTTATTTTAATTTCTTTTATTCTTTGGATTTTTGATTGCAGTCTGTTTCATTCGGGGCTGCTTTCCGCAACTCAGGATAATCCCCTGGGCCAGGCTCTTATAAGTAGCCTTTGAATGGTACCAATATTTGCTATACCATGAGAGCACGCAATCCAACTGAAGGTGAAGAAAATATAAAATATTTTTGAATGCTAAGTAGCCAAAATAAATACATTTATTTTGATTCTTTTACCTTCTTAACTTAGAGGATAAGCTCAATGCTGTTAGTAAAACTCGACCTGGACCTGGAGCTTACCCTGATCATCTGTGCCTTAGCAATAAAGGAGGAAGATATCCAAACTCAACATTCAAGTTAAATTATTTCATTTTTTCAAATGATAAAACTAAAGAAAAAAGAGTTTTAAACTTGTTAATTGATTGTTTACTAATAGGAATCCAGCATCTTACGTCATTCATGCTAACTCATCAGGGACATTCTCTAAAAAAATAGTCTCTCCAGGTAAATCTAGCGCATTTTAAAATATTTTCATGAATATTTAAGATCACCACATACAAGTCTTCAATACTTAATGACAATTATTTTAAAAATAATCAGGACCTGGATCTTATAATTAGCCTGAAGTGATCACAGCAAATGGACAGCAAAATGTAGTGAGATATAAGAGTAGTGGAGCCTGCACATTTGCTTTGAGCGGACGTTCCTCCCTTGTCTCAAAAAATATCATTTCCAATCCTGGACCTGGTTTTTACAATATCCTTACAGAATTCAATTTCCATGAACAAAAAAGCGAGTTTTAGAAATCCTCAATGCCATCTGCTGGAGATGCAACTAAATGAATAATTGAAAATAACTCAATAAATTGTTTTCATGTATGCTTGCATGTTGATCATTCATTTTCATAACATAGAAAAATAATGAAATGAATCATGTCTTGATTATTAAAGCCATTTATGCACACACACATGCATTTTCTACGAACTGCTATTCTTAGCAATTAAAGGAAAGTATCAAAACTATTAAATATTATGTGTCTCGACTTTTCACTTAAATTCTACTTTGTTGGATAAATCAAACATTACTCACCTTCAAAAGCCTGAACTTTATCAAGAGTTCTCCACTGGTCTGATGTACAGCACGTTGTTGCATCTAATTACAAATAAGCACGCATAATCATATTAAGCAATATCCATATCATCAACGATTGAGATCTATTTGT
>Ga0302271_10005046_pt1 | contig 10215 bp, 13 predicted proteins | sample III_Bog_N1_1_FD_198767 | JGI IMG/M metagenome (GOLD analysis project Ga0302271, IMG submission 198767) | Peat permafrost microbial communities from Stordalen Mire near Abisko, Sweden - III_Bog_N1_1 | ecosystem: Environmental > Terrestrial > Soil > Wetlands > Peat | place: Sweden: Abisko... | reverse complement strand
AACTAACTGTTCCAACAGAATCAATTTCAGCAACTTTACCATCTACGGTTAATCCTTCTATCGCATCAAAAGAAAGTGCTACTTTTTGACCGACTTTAATAGAAGCAATATCAACTTCATTAAGTGAAATTGTAGCAATTTTTTGTTTTGTTATTAATGTTCCAATACTAGAACCAGAAGCTTCTCCAACTTGAGCAGTCAAACTTGCTATTACTCCACTGAAGGGAGCTCTTACAAAATAATCATCATATGCATTTTGTTTTGATTGTACAGATAGTTGAGCTGATTTAATATCTAATTCATCACTACCAGCAATTAAATCATTTAAGGATTGATTATTTTCTGTAATAGAACTTAAAGAAGAAGAAAGATTTACAACATAATTATTGGCAGTATTAGTCCAAGATGTAAGACTAGATTGAGTACTAATTGCTTTTGTTGTGCCCTTAGAATCAAGATCGGCATTAATTGCATCAAAGGCTGTTTGTGTGACTTTCACACTATTCGCTATAACCTTATAAGTATTATTCATTTTAGATATAAGATTTTCAATATCTTTTTTGTCACTTGTTTGTGATAATCCCTTATAAACAGCTACTGTTTCATCTAAACTCTTTTTTGCATCATAATATGATTTTCCAGCTAAACTGACTTTATCTTTCACAGAATTACCAGTATTCATAGTATTACTAGAACCAAGATATCCATTATTACCAAATAAATCATTAAGACCATCAACAATAGGGTTCGCATCAAGAACAGATGATGCTACTAAATTCCAACCATCAGTGTAAGATTTATCCAAAGAATTTTGTCTTTGAGCTAAAGTTAATGTATCTGGATTTTTGGTTAATTTTGCTAAAGCAATTTTTGCATTTTCAAGTGAAATCAATGCATCACGAGCATCAATACTTGCAATAAGTTTTCCAGAAGAAACATAATCACCAACTTTTACTCCAACATAAGTTATATCACCAGAAGCTTTGGGACTAAGAGTGACAGTATCCAATGATTCAATTTGACCTGAACCAGTCACAGTAGAAGATATATCTCCTTTTTGCACGACCCCCATAACATAACGAGTTTCGGCACTAGTTTTAGTTTTAAATAAAAAGTAAAAACCTACCGCGATTAATATAAGAATAATAATACTTATAATTTTATGCCCTATAATGATTTGTTTTATTTTCTGTAACATGAATTTATTATTGTTTAATTATATTATTAATATTTTGCATTTCAGGTGGAGCAGGAAGAAGTCTTATTAATTTTGCTTCAATTTGACCTTGAGCATTAGGATCTCCAATTACAACAATAAAATCATCTACCTTAAGATCTTCTTTATTTATTTTGTCTCTCATTCTTCGTATTTCGGTATTGTCATTTACTAAAACAACTTTTTCTACTTTATCTTTGTCGTCCATAACAGTAACAATGGGTAATTCAGTTTTAATTATTCTTCCTATGGCGCCATGTGCATTAGGTAAATCTCTTGAATTTCCAAAACCACCTTCCATCATAAAAAGACCGCGATGAGAAGGACCAAAATTATCTGCATAATTATTGTTCCAATCATGTCCAAATGAAGCTTTTTTAAAACCGACAAAAAATCCTGCTTGAAATATTAAAGATGCTACAATAATAATTCCTATAATATAAACAACTTTCATAAATATCTTTGCCTCTATTATTTTTTTTAATTTACTTTTTATATTTGTCATATTTTATATAATTTTAAGCTGTTAATAATTGACTTCTATATGAAAAAACTGCGCGCTTGAAAGAAACAAGTAAAATAAAAAATAAAAGAAAGGTTAACATTAAACTTGTAACTGGTATCGCCTCTACTAATGAAGACATAAATTCTTTCCAGTATAAAGAAATAGATCCTAAGTCTGAAAAGACAAGCGATAAATATTGATAAAATCCTGATTGAGAAAATTGTTCAATCAAACTATTAATTGTTGGAATAAGAAAAGCAAAAGAAAGAAGTCCAGCAAATCCATAACTCCATGATTTTATAATTGAAATTTTTCTATCTCTAATATTAATAACACGCCAAATATCACCAGAAAGTCGACTTTCTGGTTGATATTTTGCCTGTTTGAACAATTTTTGTAACTTTTGCTCCATACCTTTGTGTATACGGTTAAATTATAAATCTTGGTGCAAAATAAGCTCTCTTAATAAAAGAATGGCTCTATAATGATAACTCTTAACTGTATTCGTAGGTTTATTCAAAATCTCACCTATTTGTGCAAAAGTCATATCTTCTTGATAGTGAAGGACAAGAACTTCTTTATATTTTGGTGGTATTTGATCAAGAGTTTTATTTAAATATTCATTGTCCTCTATTTTAGATAGCGCTTCATCTGGCAACAATGATTCATCTTTTATATTATCTTCAAATGATTCTTCATCTTTATCTAGAGAAGAAAAAAGTATCATCTTCCTTTTTCTTAGATAATCAGTAACAGTATTACGAGCAATAGTAAAAATCCAAGTTTTGAAATGTGATTTTGAACTATCAAATTTATTTATATTTTTCCAAATTTTAATAAAAACATCTTGAATAACATCAGGGGTATTATCTTTTCCAACAAATCTAAATATAAAGTTATAAAGAGAGGTTGTATACCTATCAATAAGAATCTTAAAAGAATCTTGATTCCCTTCTAAATATTCTTTTATTAAATCTTCGTCAGAAAAATCCATATACATTACTATACCACTTTATTTTTATTAATTAATAAAAATAAAGATTTGCGTCCAAAACCTGCGGTGGTCGGGTACCCGCAGACCATTATAAAATAAGACTCTGCGGGTACCCGACGTCCGCAAATATTTAATTTACTGTTTATTATATCTTGGATGATCTTCTGGAATAGAAAGAAGATGGTTAGTATAACGTGACATTGCAAATAGTATACTTGAAAGTCTATTCATATAAGTAATAGTTAGTGGATTTAGAATTTTAATTCCTTCATCTTGCACTTGGACAATCCTTCTTTCTGCTCTTCGAGCAAGTGTTCTAGAAAAATCAAGCTCCGCACTTAAAATACTCCCCCCCGAAACTGTAAATGATGTAATGGGTGGCAATAATTCACCGATTGTTTTTATAACATCTTCAATTTCTTTTAAATTTTCTTTACTTACATGAATATCTGAACCGGCAATTTCTGCTTGAATTACAAAAAGAGTCTGTTGAATATCTTTCAAAATAGAATTATATGAGATATTTTTTTTATTAATTAATATTTTTAAATGTTCCTCTTCAGAATAAACTTTAACAATACCAAGATAGGCATTGAGTTCGTCGAGGGCTCCAAGTGCCTCTATAATATTGGCACTTTTAGAAATACGCCCTTGATTACAATGAAACAAAGTTGTAGTTCCATTATCTCCAGTTCCAGTATATAGGGTATTTTTGCTTGTTTTTTTAGAAACTTTCTTATCTTTCATAATTTTATTATAACATAACTTATATTAAGGCTATGTTTATGTATAATTATCCACAATTCAAACAGTTGACTTTTTTTATATGAATGATATAATTTTTATTAAATAGTATCAATGTTAAACCTTTAAAAAAATAAATGTATGTGTCAACACTTAGTAATTTCTGGTAAATTTAAATCAGACGATGAGAAAAAAAAGTTTGAAGAAAAAAAACGGTTAGAAATAACCCACAAACAAAAAAATGCAGTTATCCAATTTGTTTCTACGGGCGATAAAAATTACAAAAAAACGATCGAGGGATACAAAAAAAAGCATCCTAACGCAACCATTCATTAGAAAAATGATAAAATTGTGTAAAAATAAAAAATAGAACACTCGCTGACAATATATTGCCAGCGAGTTTTTTTATTTCCATTTAATATTATTTACAATTAAATATGATATTTGCCTATAGCATCACTTATATTTTTATATCCATCTTTTTTGATAAATTTTACTAATTCTTTATTTATATTCCCTATCTGACTTGGCCCTTCGTATATCATACCTGTAATCATCTGTAGTAGTGTTGCGCCTCTTTTTATTTTCTCATAAGCGTCCGTTCCATTGAATATTCCACCACAACCGATAATTATAAATCTATCTTTATATTTTTTATAAACTGCACTTATCAAATTGTTAGACAATTCTTGTGTTGGCTTACCACTAAAGTTTCCCTTTCCTGCATTTTCTATTTCATCCTTATCAAAAGATGGATTTGTTCTATCTTTAGCTAAATTAGAAAAAATAAAACCATTTACCCATTTATATGCAGATGCAACTTCACATAAAACAAGAGTATCTTCTATGCTTTTTTCTAAATACATTTTAATAAATAATGGTCTATCTATCTTCAAGAAAGATAATTTATTTAATAACAAACCCAATCCAATAGGATCATCAAATTTATCTTTCAAATTTTGAACATTTATAAGATTAGGGCAACTAATATTTAACTCAAAATAGTCAAAATTACTATTTTCTAAGACTTTTCCAAAAGATATATATATATCTTCAATCATTCCCTCAATATTATTGTATATTTTATTTGTGGAACCAATACTAATACCTAGAGGTATATCACCTTTTCTTTTAGATATTTTATTTAAAACAGAAATAACACCATTACTTTTAAAACCCTTATTAACAATTAAAGATTTTGATTTTGGAAGTCTGCCAAGCATGGGGCGAGGATTCCCTTCATAAGGTAGATTTGTAACAGTTCCAATAGTATGAAAACCAAAACCGACAGAAGGTAAAATTTCTATCAAATCAGCATCATAATCAAAACCAGCAGCAAGACCTACAGGATTAGAAAAATTTACATCAGAAACTTGTTGATTTAAGCTTGGATTTTTATAAACCAAAGTTTTCTTTAAAAAAGATTTTATAAAATCATATTTTCCGAAGAAATTACCAGTTTTCAAGAAAAATGTATGCACATCATCAGCTGGAAACAAAAATAGGATTGGTTTAAGTATGTTTTTATACAAGAATTTAATCATAATTAATATATTATATCTATTTTGCATTTTTATCTCTATTGACTTTTTTAAATTAATAGTGTATAATTCTAGGAGTTAAATGTGGTTTAAAAAGGGAAAATAGTTTATAATATATAGATAAGATTATTAATTTAAAATAAATTTAAAATATATGAGTGAAAAAGAATTGTTAGTTATTGCAGATAAAATTAAGAATAAAACTGCTACACAAGAAGAAATACTAGCTTTTACAGAAGAATTTCGTAAAGTTCTTGAAGAAGTAAAGACTAATTTGAGTGAATAGTAATATTATTAATTTAATAAAGTAAAAAATATATGAAATTTGAAATGCCTAAAATGTTTAAAAAAGGAGAACAGTCTAAAGTGAGTACAAACGAGCAAACATTAGAAAAAACTCCAAATCTTATAAAAGTGGCTATAGAAAAAGTTACAACAAAAATACAAGAAATAATTAGTACTCCACAATCTGTTGTAGAAAAAAAACTACAAGACACTGAAAAAAGAAAAGAAATTATAAATAAAGTTCTATGGATGGCAGCAGCTATTACAGCAGCAGGAGTTGCAGTTGGAGGTTTGGCAGAAATGGTAAGTTTATTAGGAGGTCCAGATAATGATTTTGGTCATTTGTCCCCTGCTGATGCTTATAAACCACTAATGGGAGTTCTTACTTCTATAGCAGGTGGATTTGCTACAGTATATTCTATTGCACAACTTTCTATTGAAAATAGAAAAAATGTAAATGCTGATGTTAAAGAAATGAAAAAGATAGACGGAATTGCAGCTTAATATAAATTACATATATAACAAAAAAACCAGCAAATTTGCTGGTTTTTTTGTTATACCCAACATTAATTTGCTTAAGAAATTTTATAAAAGTATAATTGTGATATATCAATAAATATTTATAAATTATATGAAAGAAGAAATAATAAAAGCATTGAAGTGGCGTTATGCTGTAAAGGTATTTGATCCAAGTAAAAAAGTAAGCGACGAGGATCTAAATACAATATTAGAAGCTGGAAGACTTTCACCTAGTTCTATTGGTCTTGAACCTTGGAAGTTTATAGTAGTTGAAAATAAAGATTTAAGAGAAAAATTAAGAACTGCAAGTTATGATCAACCAAAAGTAACTGATGCTTCTTATCTTATTGTTATCGCATCTAGAACCGACCATGATAAAATGTCTTCTGAATTAATAGAGAGAACAATGAAAATACAAGGTAAAAGTGAAGAAGATTTAATTGAACTCAAACAAATGGCAGATGGTTCTGTTTCTTCTAAATTAGGAGTAAACAAAATAAATGACTGGTTCACATATCAAACATATATTCCACTTGGAATTATGATGGAAACAGCAGCATTGCTTAATATTGATACTTGTCCAATGGAAGGATTTGATCCTATGAAAGTAAATGAATTATTAGGATTATCTTCAAAGAATTTAACTGCATCGACAATGCTTGTTGTTGGTTATCGTGGAGATGATTCATATGCAACTCTTCCTAAAGTACGTAGAGAATTTAAAGATGTTGTAGAAATAATTAAATAAAAATAGTAAAATAAAAAATCACAAGACAAAAGTCTTGTGATTTTTTATTTAATTATTTACTTAATTTCTTCAGAAATAACAACATTAACTACTTCTGCTATTTTATCTTCTTCTTTAATTTCTATAGGTTTTATTCTTGAAAATTCACGATATAACATAGATAGAAGTATCATTCCAATCGGATATGTAATAAATACTCCAAAGAATAAAGCAATAAAACCAACAATTATGATAAGACCAATTATAAAACTCTTCCAAAATAGCTTCCAACCATAACCTTTTGTTGAATTCCAAGCTTCTTTAATAGTTTTTCTTGCTCCTTGATTTTTTTCAGCAGAAATATATGAAGAGAAAATTAAACGCCCAGCAACATAAAATCCTGGAACAATAAAGAGAATAAAGCCAGCTAAAATACATAAGGCTGATAAGAAAATTGTTTTAATAAAATTCCAAAATTGCAAAAATGATGGAAATATTTCTTTTGAAAATGGATTAAATGTTTTTTTATCAATAAGTTCAATTGTTGAACGAATCCATATATAAGAAAATAAGATATTAAAAATATAAATAATTATAAATAAAATAACACCTTCATCTTGTCTTAAAAATGAAACGAGTAATGTAACTAAAGTTAACAATAAAAAGGCTTTTAAATGTTCTTTATATAAAACCCAAGCTTCCTTAATTTTTGATCCAATTTTAAATGTAAACTTCATATAAAAAATAGTAATTAATAATAACTATTTATAGTATAACAGATTATTTATTGATTAAATAATTAAATTATTTATCTAAGTCAAGTACTTCATCTATGCGAATTTGTTCTACAAATTCTGGAGTATGGGAAACTAGTATCATAGCCCCCTGATATTGATCTAATGCTTTTGCAATAACAGGTAAATGACGAAAGTTAATATGATTTGTAGGTTCATCAAGTATCAAAAGACCTGGTTGAGTTAAAACGAGCTTAGCAAAGGCCACAAGCCCCTTCTGCCCTTCTGAGAGACTACCAATCCTAGTATGAACCATATCTCCTGTAATAAGGAATCCTGCAGCTACAGACCTAATACCTTCTTCATTAACACGCCCTGTAACTTGCCTTGTAGTTTCAGCTAATGATTCATAAACAGTATCATTAAAATCAAGAGTTGAAAAATCTTGTCTGTAATATCCAACACGTACATCAGGCGAAATAACAGCACCTTCTGCTTCTCCTTTTGCTATCTTTTCAAGTAAAGTACTTTTCCCTATTCCATTAGGACCAGCTAACAATAAATGTTTATTTTTCCGAAGTTTAATATTTACTTTTATATTTTTAGCTTTATGATTTTTAAATACTGAAACAGATGAGAAATTTATAATATCACCAATCATTTCACTTTGAAACGGGATAGTAAATGGTCTAATAGTTTTATCTTCTTTTCTTACATCTACTTTTTCTTCTTCTAAAGTTTCAGCTAATTCACGCATTCTTTTAGCAACGGCACGTAGATTACCACCCTTCATGGCAAAAGCATTAGCTTGGTCTTTTTTGGCTTGAATCTCTTTTGATAACATTGCATTTTTACGATTTTCTCTTTCCATACGAAGAGCTATTTGATCTCTAACATCAGTATAGTTACCTACATATTGTTCTATTTTACGAGTATAAATATCTAAATAAAGAACTGCATCAGTAAATGAATTCAAAAAGTGAGCATCATGGGAAATAACAATAACTGTCTTTTTATAATTAACAAGAAAATCAGTAAGATGAGAAATTCCAGCCTTATCTAAATTGTTTGTTGGTTCATCAAGAAGTAAAATGTCGGGCTCTTGAATTAACGCAGAAGCCAAAAGTAATCGAGCTTGTTGTCCTCCTGAAAATGATGAGATTATTCTTTCATGAACTTTTTCGTGACCTTTTAAATTTACAATTTCAAGAACATCATTTATTTTAGGATCAATATCGTATACTTTTTGTGTAAAACATTTTTCAAAAAATTCTCTAACTGTTAAACTAAGTTCTTCACGTGGAATAACTTGCCTAGATAATGCAATAGTTGTTCTTTGAGCAAGATGTATCTGTCCATCTTCTGGTTGTTGCTCTCCTGTAATTAAAGAAAATAATGTACTTTTACCAGCACCATTTTGTCCCATTATTGTAACTTTCATTCCACGACGGACAGAAAAATCAACCGATTCTAAAATCGGTTTATTGTGACCATATTCGAATGAAACCTTTTCAAAACGTATTACTACTTCTCCGTGAGCCATATAGGCTATTACTTTACATCATTTTGAGGTAAATAGAAAGGGATTCAAAAATATTTATATAAATAAAAAGTATTTTATTCAATTATTTTCTTTATAAATTTAAATTTATGTTCGTTGAAAAGAATTTTCCAATCTAATCTTACAAATAAATAGACTAAATAAAGAGCAGAAAGTTGTGCCAAAATAAAAAATCCACTAAAATATGCTCCCGATTTGAAACTTGTTACATCTACTATTTGAGAAACCTTAGAGGCAGTAAGAGCCCAAAAAGTATAACTTACTAATCTTCCTAAGAAAAAAGGAATAGCTGCTATTCTTAGTTTTAAGTTAGTTAATCCATATGCTAAAAATAATTGACCCGATGGAAAAGGTGAAAAAGCATAAGAAAGAAAGAATCCAAAAGTAAGAGCTTTTCTTTTTTCTATTTCTATCTTTAAAGTATCAATATTATTTCTTGCTCTATCAGATAAAATTTTATTTCTTATCATCTTATCTGAAATTAAAGCTAAAATAACTCTTCCAGAAGTAGAAGCAATAGCAGCAAAAATAGATAAAATTAATAAAGAGTAATTACTTAAATGAAAATTAAAACCAACAAAAGAAAGCAATATCCATGTAGGTGGTATAAAAGCTGGGATAATATTCATCAAAAAAATCAAAATTATTATTCCGATTGAAGTTAAAATCATTTCTTTATTCTATAGAATATTTAGGATTATGCAACAAAAAACCCTCATCTGAGGGTTTTTTGTTAATAAATTAAATTATTTTTTCTTTGATACTACTTTTTTAGCAATAGCCTTTTTAGGAGAAGCTTTTACTTCAACTTTTTTTGCTGTAGGTTTAACAATTGCAACTTTTTTTACTTCTATTTTTGGAGCAACAACTGGAGTAGCTTTTACAACAGGTTTTACTTCAACTTTAGATTGAACAAGTCTTTCAATAACACTTGCTAGACGATCAAGTTTAACACTTATTTCTGTTAGTTGCTTTTTTGTATCATCACCTGTTGATGTTGATACTGGTTTTGAAAAAGATGGAGCTGGTCTATCATTAAATTCTCTTCTTGGTGCACGATCTCCGAAATCTCTACGAGGTGCGCGATCGCCATTATCTTCTCTTTTACTTCCAAAACAATCTGAACAATAAACAGGTTTATCACCTGATGGACGAAAAGGAACTTCACAACTCTTATGACATTCATCACAAACTGCTTTATGCATAGAAACTGGTCCTCTATCTCCGCCTCTGTTACCTCCGAAATTTGGACGACCTCCACCACCGTTCCCTCCTCTAAATCCTCCACCTCTATTACCTCCTCCTTGAAAATTTCCCATAAATTATTTATGTTTTGCCTGCTAATACTAGACAAGTTATTACTATTATGTGTTAATTATACATTTTTTT
>Ga0302271_10005045_pt1 | contig 10215 bp, 10 predicted proteins | sample III_Bog_N1_1_FD_198767 | JGI IMG/M metagenome (GOLD analysis project Ga0302271, IMG submission 198767) | Peat permafrost microbial communities from Stordalen Mire near Abisko, Sweden - III_Bog_N1_1 | ecosystem: Environmental > Terrestrial > Soil > Wetlands > Peat | place: Sweden: Abisko... | reverse complement strand
TTTTAAATTCACCACCTTATAGTCAAAGGTCGAAAACTTGTGATTAATTAAGTATTGGTTATACCCGGTTGCAACATCTATTGATAATAATGCTGAATCAGGGGCATTTTTCATGACAATATTTGCCAGACCTCCCAATCCCGAGGCCTCCATATCCGGAGTCAGTGCTTTTGTCACTTCAATTCGACCGACAAAAACGGAGGGAAATATGTCCATTGGGACTGCCCTGGTTGATCCGCTGGTCGTGGGTACAATTGTTCCGTTAATAAGGGTACTGTTGTACCTTGGTGACATTCCGCGTATTACAAGCTGCGTATTGTTGCCGGAGCTGTTTTTCATCATTGATACCCCTGAAACCCTTTGTAAAACATTTGCTACAGTAAGGTCGGGAAGGGCCTCGATGGTTTTCGCAGAAATTATGCTTACAATGTTTGAAGAAACCCTCTCATCATGTCTGGCACTTGAATTGGTCTCTTTATTCTGCGAAGATGTTACCACAACCTCCTTCATCTGAATGACTGATGGGTCGAGGTTGAAATCAATTGTAATACTAGCTTCAACTGCTGCAATATTAATGATTTTTGTTTCCGAGTTATTATAGCCCATGCATGATCCGGCAAGGGAGTAGTTGCCAGGTTTAAGATTTATGAATGAATAATTCCCTTTCGCATCGGAGACAGAAATAATTTTGGTGCCTTCAATACTGACAACAGCACCGGCGACAGGCTTGTGAGTTTCTGAATCTGTGATTATACCCTTGATTATTGCAGCGTTAGCAATAGAAGTAAGTAAAAGGAATATCAGAAATGGAATAGATTTGAATAGTGAATTTTTAGTGCAATTGTCCATACGTCAGGTTTTGGACAAATCTATTCTTAAAAAAATACGACGCTATTACAGGTTTATTATCTTATTATTAAGAAATTGTTTTTAAAATGGCCGATAATTAAATAATAGTTACGGAAAGTCCTTTATAATCCATATGTGATGTTTTTAGTTCTGAAATATTGAGCAGACCTTTGTTTAGATAAATGCTGTTTGAATAATGATTTTTCCGTTTATTTGCAGATATTCTTTCACTAGAACAGGAACCGAAAGCGAAGGTTGAAGCGATTTTTAGGATTTCCGCAGATCATTATCCATAATCAGGCTCATTTTTTAGTTGGTTAATTAATTTTATTGGTAAATGAGTTTATCTTATATGGATTGCGGCAAAAAGGAAAAATGGGCATAGCTCCCCGTTAACGCATACAAGTGAAGATCTGATAGCTCTTTTCTATACGGAGCAGAAGCCTGGGCACCCATCCTTGTAGCTGAAATGGAAGCTGCTTTATTTGCAAAAATTACAGCACTCCGGAAGTCATTTCCTTCAGCCAGAGCAACTGCGAGTGCACCATTAAAAACATCTCCCACGGCAGTGATATCGACTACTCTGACTTTTACGGCAGGAACAATACCTGTAAAACTGTCCGATTTTACAAATGCTCCCCTGGATCCCATTGAAATAATAACATTTTTAACCCCCTTTCCCAGAAAAAAATCCGACGCATTTTCAGCAGATGACGAATCAGTGACCTTAATCCCGGTAAGTATTTCAGCTTCAGTTTCATTGGGGGTCAATAGCCAGATATGTTTATATAGTTCATCTGATATTTGCTGTATTGGTGCCGGGTTAAGAATAACCTTAATCCCCTTTTCCCATGCCGAGTGTGCTAAAAATTCAACAGTTCCGATAGGAATTTCCATCTGAAGCAGAAGTATTCCAAATTTCGCCGGGTCAAAGATTTTTTCATTAATGTCCTCGGGATAAAGATAACTGTTTGACCCAGGCGCTGTTACACCGCTGCTTTCTCCTTTTGCATCAACATTTAAAAGTGCTACACCCGAAGGATGTTCCATATCTTTGATCACATATTGCGTATCGATGCCTTCCCGCATCAGGAGCCCTACAGATTTATTTCCGAATAAATCATTTCCTCTTTTTGTGACAAAAGTTACATTACCTCCCAGACGGGCTGCAGTTACAGCCTGATTTGCTCCTTTCCCGCCGGAATTAACCATAAAAGTACCTCCGACAATTATCTCCCCGGGGCATGGGAGTTTTTCGGTTTTGATAACCATGTCAGTATTTGAGCTTCCTATTACAAGTATCTGCTTCATATCATTTTTTATCCGCAAATGTAAAGAGGAGTTGTTACGGTGTTGTATTATGGAAATTAAGATTATGTTAAGTAATTCTCATTTTTTCCTGATTTAACGTCATTATAATTGACATAAACAAGACAGTCAAGTTTTTCAGGTTAATATATTATTAAGATAATCACACAATATGATTAAATAATTATTAAATAACTAGTTTTCTGAAACTTATATGATAGTAAGGGTCATTTTATTATCGTCATTTGTGATGTAAATCAATAATAAGAAAATAGTATGTATAAAACAGAATTTGACTACTAATATTAAAAAGAAGATATGCCTGAAGAAGTAGTATATTATATAACAGGTTATGGGTATATGGCAATATTTATTCTTGTTTTTCTCCAGGAAATTGGAATGCCAAATCCATTCCCAAATGAACTTCTGCTTATTTTCTCGGGCTACCTATCATTTAAAGGATTTCTGTCCTTTCCTGTTGCATTACTCACAGCAGTATTAGCCGATTTTATTGGAACTAACATACTTTATTTCCTGTTTTTTAAAGCAGGAACCCATATAATCCGGAAAAAGCCCAAATGGATACCATTGTCTTCAGGCACGATAGACAGACTAACCGCAAAAGTATCTAAAGGGGGAATGTTGAATATGTTTGTCTTCAGGCTTACTCCTTTTACAAGAGGATATACGTCAGTTATTGCAGGGCTTCTTCACGTGAAACCAAATATCTTTTTACCGATTGCTTTGTTTTCGGCAACAATCTGGGCTGCTGTATATGTTCTGACAGGTTATTTAATTGGCCCTTACTGGGATCTTTTTCTTCAGCAAATCGACAGAATTAAATTCATTATGCTTGCGACCTTCGTGACAATATTATGTGTGCGGCTAATATTTTATATTCTCAGGAAAAAAAGAACTGTCAGAACCAATACTTGTTCTTAAGATCGACAATACTGGATTTTTTTATAAAAATTCTCAAATTAAAAACTGCTTTATGAAAGTACATGTTATTTCGGAAACTCCTTTTATAATGAAAGCAACTGGTGTTCATACTGCATTCATGGAACATATAGAATTGCTAAGGGAGAAAGATGATGTTCAGGTTGTTATTAATGACGAGGGTACCGGAGATATTTTTCATGGTCATACCTACGGTCTTTATTATATCTGGAAAGGAAGAAAATACAATGGTAGAAGGGTATTTACTGCTCATGTAATACCCGATTCAATTAAGGGTTCTTTGCCGGTATGGCGGCTCTTTATGCCGTTTATCCGACTTGGCCTGAAAATAGTTTATTCTTATGCTGATGTATGTATTGCAATCTCTCCGATGGTCGGGAAAGCAATAAAGGAAAGCGGAGCTAAAACCAGAATTGTGAATATATATAATCCTGTTCATATCGATACCTGGAGGAGAACCGCAGACAACAGAAAGAAAGGAAGGGAGAGGCTTGGATTGAAGGAAAATGAATTTGTCGTTCTTGGAGTTGGGCAGCTGGCGAGAAGAAAGGGAGTCGATGATTTTCTCGATATCGCCAATGCAATTCCTGAGATTAAATTTGTATGGGCAGGAGGGAGACCCTTTGGCGGACTTACGGAAGGTATTAAGCGTATAGATGAAAGACTTAGAAGCGCCGGCGAGAATTTTATAAATGCAGGTTCTGTTGAACTGGAGGATATGCCTCTCATTTATGCTGCAGCAGATCTGATGCTTTTCCCTTCTTACCAGGAGAATTGTCCCCTGGCGCCTATTGAGGCTGCAGCATGCGGGATGCCTGTAATATACAGAGATATAGAAGAATACAAATCATTGTATAAATATAAATATCTTAAGGCACGAACTACTGCTGAGTTTATCAGGCTTACCAGAGCAATGATTAGCGACCCGCAATATTATGAAGAAGGGCTTAGAATATCAGAACAATTACTAATGCAGTTTGACAAGGAAATTATTAGAGAAAAACTAATAGATGTTTATAAAAGTTTATTGAATAACTGGGAGTCTTCACTTTTGCTGAGCACACCACTTATTTCATGATTTTTGGTATCATAAAAACTGCTCTCACGGGAAAATGATCAGATAAAACAGTATTCATTTTCACAACCTCACACTTTTTTGAAATAATATTCTTCGAATGAAAAAGATAGTCAAGTCTCATTGTCGGGAAAGACAGTTTGAATGTGAAAGCTCCAAACATATGTTCCTGAAGATATGTATCTACTGCGTAATGGCTTAGCTGGTGAATAATTTGAGTATTTGGAGTGACATTAAGATCACCCCCAAAAATAGTGGGTCCTGATATTGTTTTCAAATAATCGGTAAATGCAGCTAATTCTTCATCCTGCGAATTGAGAAGGTATTTTCCCCATTTTATACATTCACCAATAGAGTGATCCTTTGGTCTGCCGGCAAGCAACCTGAGGGATAGTACATTTACAGGAGTACCGTTAACGTCTATAACTGCATGAACAAACGACCTGTGAACACCGTTGGCTTTAATTTTTTCGATATCATTGTTGCTTGATAGCGATGCGACGAAAGTAGGAAGGTCTACAATTTTATAGCTTATGACCGGATATTTAGACAGTATCGATAAATCGTGTCCGTTATCCGATATTATTGTGTAGGATGGTAAACTTTTTTTGAGATATTCCAGTTTTTCCGGAATCAGAACACTCTCTGAAAGTAATATTACATCGTTGCCTGATTCGTTGAGATAACCAGATATTTTCTCTATTCCGTATGCATAGTACTTGACATTGTATGCAATTACTTTAATACTATCATAAGCTCCGGTATGTTCAGGTATCCTCTTCATGAATAAACTGAGTGAAAAATCATTAAGAAGAAAAACAAATATTATTATAACTCCAAGATATGATAAGGCTGCGTTTAGGCGCCGTAACCGAAGGAATAATAGCAAGACAACCGCCGAAACCGCCAGTATCCAGAAAAATGATACATAGCCGAATACTTGGATCAGTGAGTGCGGCGGAAGATTTGTATACTTGCATAATATTGATCCAAGTGAAATTATTAAAACAAGAGATGCTAATAGGAATGCGAGAAAAGAAAGGACAGCCTTAACTATTTTCATAATATTGCAATTTAGAGTTGCAATGTATGAGGCTGATGTTAACTCATTGTATATTTTTAATTAAGTAATTATTAAATTTTTGCCCGACTCTTTATAATTATGCGAACGCTCTATAAAATTAACCTTGTCATATTCATAATATTTAGTATCGGTATGACAATTGTTCTTCTGACAGGAATTAATAAAGCTCTTTTTCTATATATTAACTCATCAGCCTCACATATTTATCCATTTATCTGGGCTAATCTGACATTCCTTGGCGATACACTACCTGCGTGTTTAATGATGCTCCTGTTCATCAGGAAAAAACCCAATCTGGTGTGGTCAGGAGTAGTAGCTACGCTTATTGCGACTTTAATTGTCAATGTTCTGAAGTATTATATTGTTTCTCCCCGTCCGCCATCAGTGATAGAAAAAGATATGATCAATATAATCGGACCGGCACTTTATGCTCATTCATTCCCATCGGGACACACAGTGACTATTTTTACATTTGCCGGATTGCTAATTTTTTATTTCAGATCGGTTTATATAAGACTCTTTATGGTTTTTATGGCTATTCTGATCGGAATATCAAGAATTGCAGTTGGTGTCCACTGGCCAGGTGATGTTCTTGGAGGAGCATCGCTGGGAATCTTTTTTGCAATTGCAGGATATTACAGCAATTGCAAACTTGGATGGGGACGGAATAAATCAGCACAGCTTATTGTAGGGTTTCTTCTGATTCTTTGTGGATTTTATCTTTTATTTTTTTATAACTGCAAATATGAGCAGGCTTATTATCTGCAAATAATCTTTGCCCTTGCAGTTTTAGCAACAGGTGTACGAGAATATTATTTCCTGATTTCAGATAGCCAGGGAAAGAGAATTTCTATTTAAGGACTTCAGGTTAAAATTGAGATAAAAATTTGCTTACAGCAAATAGGATCAGAATGCACGCAGTTGAAATAATGACAATTGGTTTCAAATTAAACTCTAGCATCTTTCTGATCTTTGGGCCCATTTTGGAGGTAAGGATTCCAAGGAAAATGAACTTTATACCCTGACTTAAAAATGTGGCAATAAAAAAAGAGAAAATATTTATTTGAAACGCCCCTGATGCAATTGAAAACATCCCATAGGGAAGTGGTGTAGTGGTTGCAGCGCAAAGAATCCAAATGTTCCATTTTATAAACAGTGAATGTACTTTCTGGTAAATCTCATATGAAAAGCCCGGAATGTTATGAAAAAGGAACTGGACAACAGCTGTAAACTCACCGTCGGGTTTTATCCATAAAAAGCGGCCGATTGAATAACCTGCAAAAGCTCCGGACATTATACCCATGACTACAATTAGGATATACTTAAAAGTCATCCTGTTATTCAACAGAATAAGAAAAATAAAAAAAGTCGTAACAGGTAATGGGAAAACAGCTGCATCAGCCAGTGCACTAAAAAACAAGATGAGAGTGCCCCATTTTGTTGTTGCAAGATCAGTAATTGAAAGATTTAGCCTTGCGAACCAGTTCTTCATATATTGCACAATGATATAATCCTGACTTGGTCTTTAGATATTTGGCTAATCTTCAGATTCTTCTAAAGCTTTTTCAGCGTTAATCCAGTCCTGTTCAGCACTTCCATGTTCGTCTCTTGCAATCCGCTGAAAGTACAGTTCATTTGCTTTCTGACGGATTTCTTCGTGTGTAGGAGTGGTTTTATTTTCTGCGATTTTTTTGTTTTCTACCGGTTTTGTGCCCTTGCTTGTATTTTTCGGTTTGCTGTTCTCTTTTGCGGATCTCATGTCAAACAATTTAAATTATTGCCCTCAAAATTAATATCAGATATCTAATATAAAGTATTAAAGAAGAGTCAATTTTGTTAAAATATTGTTAAGCAATGTATTGTGGGGAGTAAAGGGCCTGGTGTATGGAGCAGAGGGCAAAAGGAAATGGGAATGGGAATGGGAAGAGTAAGGGTAAGGGTAAGGGGAAAAAGGGAAAAGGGCAAGTACCATTATTCTTTTGCCCCATGCCCTTTGTTCTTCGCTCCTTGCTATTAGGCCATTTTTATAAGTATCGACTTAAGTGTATCGGTAACATCCTCTTCTTCATCGACACTCCTCTCGAGCATCTCTAGGATTTTGTTATTTTTGATTAATTCTTTTGGGTCTTCTTCTTTTTCAAAGAGTTCAGATATCCCGGTAAAATATATCTCATCAGCTTTATGCTCAATCGCTGTAACAATACCGCATGCACGGGTAATTTTCTCCTTATTGGCAACAGGATCCTTAAGACAATGTATTGCTGTTTCAACTTCTTTTGCACCTTCGTAAACCAGTTCACCAAGCTCTTTGTAAATGGCCATCATCTTTTTTGGACGGTAAAGACAGATCCGTCTGGCAATTCCATTTATTGAATCAACCACATCATCAATATTTGCAGTAAGTTCATGGATATCCTCCCTGTCAAAAGGAGTGATAAATGATTTGTTAAGTTGTTCATACGTTTTATTGGTAATTTCATCTCCGATATGTTCAACATCCCTGATTTCCTTATAAAGTCTTTCATGCTCAATGATATCTGAACTGGCTAAAAGTTCTTTAAGAAGTTCTGCAGCTTTAACCAGATTCTGGGCATCACTCTCAAAAAGAGGGAAAAAGGAATGGTCTTTCGGAACAAAAAACTTTAAAAATCTATCTATATTCATGATAATCAATATTACATTATTGTTTGAGCTTAATTTTAGTTAAGAATAAAGTTGAGGAGATAGTACATTGATGAACCTACAACAGCAGATACAGGAATTGTGAGCAGCCATGCCCAAAAAATTTTAGTTGTTACGCCCCATTTAACTGCCGAAACACCTTTTCTTGCTCCGGCACCTATTATTGCTCCGGTTATAACATGGGTTGTGCTGACCGGAATACCAAAATGAGTTGCTCCAAAAAGTGTAATAGCCCCTGCGGACTCAGCACAGAATCCCTCAAATGGCTTGAGTTTTGTTATTTTTTGTCCCATAGTCTTTACTATTCTCCAGCCGCCTAAAAGTGTACCAATGGCAATTGCTCCCTGACAAGAAAGGACAATCCAGAGAGCAATCGGATCAGTTTTGGTAGCCAAACCTGAAACGATAAGAGCGACCCAGATAATTCCCATCGACTTTTGAGCATCATTTCCTCCATGTCCAAGGCTGAAAGCTGCGGCTGATAAAAGTTGAAGCCGTCTGAAGTGTTTATCGATCCCTGAAGGAGAATGTTTCCTTGAAATATAAATCACGATAGCTGAGATAATGAACGACATTACCATTCCAAGAACCGGAGCTACTACTATAAAAATAATAATTTTTATTACTCCGGCATACACTACTGAGCTCCAGCCTGAACTCGCAACAGCAGCACCAACTAAACCGCCTACAAGAGTGTGTGAAGAACTTGAAGGAAGTCCCAACCACCATGTAGCCAGGTTCCAGGCAATAGCTGCAATAAGCGCTGAAGCTATTACAGTAAGGTTAATGACATCAGGATTGATTACACCTTTTCCCATAGTTGTGGCGACTTTTAGAGGGAAAATAAGGAATGCAACAAAGTTAAAAAATGATGCCATAGCGACGGCCGCGACAGGAGATAGAACCTTAGTTGAAACAACAGTTGCTATTGAATTTGCTGAATCATGAAAACCATTTATAAAGTCGAAAATTATAACCAGGGCAACTACTATATATAAAAATGTCATTTTCCTGTAGTTATTAACTTAGGTATCAGTATTTTTAAACTTTTAATAAAGGATAACATGTTCATTTCTAATCAGTTACATTTTAAATGTTTTTCAAAATCAGGTGCCACAAAATAATAACTTTAGAACAGAATTCAAAACGATTCCATCAGAATGTTTCTATAAGTAAAACAAACTGACAAAACAGGCGACGTGTAGTCAAATTATCAGATTGTTAGAGATAATTCTTGGATGAATTCAAGCAAGTATCCAATTGAGGAAATGGAAAATTGAGAAACTTATAATTGCAGAGACTGGAATTGTCAATAGCCATGCCCAGAATATTTTTGTAGTTACTCCCCATTTTACAGCCGACACCCCTTTTCTCGCTCCTGCTCCAATAATTGCTCCTGTAATAACATGAGTTGTACTTACCGGTATCCCAAAATGCGTAGCTCCAAAAAGTGTCAGAGCTCCTGCTGATTCTGCGCAGAATCCTTCGAAAGGTTTTAGTTTTGTTATTTTTTGGCCCATAGTTTTAACTATTCTCCAACCTCCCAGTAGTGTTCCCAACGCTATAGATGCATGACATGATAGCACTATCCATAGTGCAATCGGGTCATTTTTTGTTGCAAGTCCGGATACTATTAAAGCTACCCAGATAATTCCCATGGATTTCTGTGCATCATTACCCCCATGCCCTAAACTAAATGCAGCTGCGGATAAAAGTTGAAGCCTTCTGAAATATTTGTCTATTCCCCAGGGAGATTGTTTCCTGGCCAGAAATATAACTATGGCAGAAATAATGAATGATATCAGCATTCCAAGTACAGGTGCGATGACAATAAAGACAATGATTTTGATTACACCTGACATTATCACCGAACTCCATCCTGTACTCGCGACTGCGGCTCCTATCAAACCACCAACAAGCGTGTGAGAGGAACTTGACGGTAGACCATGCCACCATGTCAGCAAGTTCCAGGCAATAGCTGCAACCAGTGCAGCTGCAATAACTGTAAGGTTTATTACATCAGGATTTATGACCCCCTTTCCCATCGTTGTTGCTACCTTAAGAGGGAAAATAAGGAATGCAACAAAATTAAAAAATGCAGCCATTCCAACAGCCGCAATAGGGGAGAGAACTTTGGTAGATACAACCGTTGCAATTGAATTGGCAGAATCGTGAAAGCCGTTAATGAAGTCAAAGATTAAAACCATCGCTATCACTACATATAAAAATGTCATATCAGCATCCTCTATTTAAATAA
>Ga0302271_10005043_pt1 | contig 10219 bp, 12 predicted proteins | sample III_Bog_N1_1_FD_198767 | JGI IMG/M metagenome (GOLD analysis project Ga0302271, IMG submission 198767) | Peat permafrost microbial communities from Stordalen Mire near Abisko, Sweden - III_Bog_N1_1 | ecosystem: Environmental > Terrestrial > Soil > Wetlands > Peat | place: Sweden: Abisko... | reverse complement strand
GTTTTTTTGTTTTTTTAGTCAAAATGTGGCTTTTAAAAGCATGTTTTCTTTTGATCTTTCCTGTTCCGGTAAGGGTGAACCTTTTTTTTGCACCGGAGTTAGTTTTCATTTTTGGCATTGTTACTATGTTTAAATTGTATAATCTGATTTTACAGCTGATTACTTCAGTTTCTTAGGCGAAAACATGATAATCATTCGTTTTCCTTCTAACTGTGGCAGTTGATCTACTTTGGCATATTCTTCAAGGTCGCTGGCAAAACGAAGTAATAAAACTTCACCCTGTTCTTTAAAGAGAATGGAACGTCCTTTGAAAAAAACGTATGCCTTCACTTTGCAACCTTCTTTTAAAAAGCCTTGTGCATGTTTTAATTTGAAATTATAATCGTGATCATCAGTTTGTGGACCGAAGCGTATTTCTTTCAAAATTACTTTAGCCGTTTTAGCCTTTGATTCTTTCTCACGTTTTTTAATTTGGTATAAAAACTTTTGATAATCAACTACTTTACAAACAGGTGGCACAGCATTAGGCGATATTTCTACCAAATCTAATTCGAGTTGATCGGCAATTCGAATGGCTTCTTCGTACGAATAAACACCCTGTTCTACATTATCACCTACCAAACGAACTTCTTTTAACCCCTTAATCTTTTCGTTTATCCGATTGGGCTGCTCTTTTACTCTTCCTCTAAGAGGTCTGATTGTTAATTGTTTAGCTATTGTTTGTTTCCTCCCTTAATTTAAAATGTGAATAAAAAATCGTTCTGCTTTTTGAGCCCGCAAATATAATACTTTTATTTGAATTTTGAACTGTGATTTGCTATTTATTCTAAATATTTTAAACTCAATTAATAGATATCATTCACTCAAACTGATTGTTTATCAATCAATTTTTGCAAATATACTTCCATGCGGTCCATCGCTGTTTGTATATTCTCCATTGAATTGGCATACGAAAATCGTACAAAACCCTCACCGCCTGTTCCGAAATCTATCCCGGGTGTAATGCCGACATGAGCTTTTTCCAATACGTCAAAGGCAAAATGGTATGAATTGGACGTGAATTTACGTGCATCACAAAATACATAAAATGCACCCATGGGTACGGTGTGTATTATAAAACCCATTTGTTTGAGTCTTTCGACAATATAGATTCGTCTTTCATTATAAACAGACCGCATTCTGTCGACATCTGCATTTGCTTCTTTTAATGCTGCAATTCCTGCTTTTTGAGCGGTACTGGGGGCACATATAAATAAGTTCTGTTGCAAAATCTGAAGCGATCGCATGTATTCTTTAGGTGCAATGACATATCCGAGTCTTAATCCGGTCATAGCAAAACGTTTTGAAAAACCATTGATAACAAATGCCTTATCGGTAAATTCAAGTATGGAAGAAGCTCTGCCTTCGTACACTAATCCATGGTATATTTCATCCGAAATGATAGGAATATCTAATGAAACAAGTCCTTTATAAACCTCTTCATCCACCAGTGTACCTGTAGGATTCATTGGGGAATTGACAAATATCGCCCGCGTTTTATCCGTAATCTTTTTTTTAATTTCATTTATGTCATATTGAAAATCACATTCTGCAAGCAAAGGAATAGAAACTGGTTCGGCATGACAAGCCAATGCAAAATTCCTGTAACAAGGATAGCCGGGATTTGAAAGAATAACTTCATCTCCCGGTTGACACAGCAACATAAGGGTCATCAATATAGCCGGTGATGAACCCGAAGTAACCAGAATGCAATCAGGATCAACGGTTACTCCGTATTCTGAAAGGTAAAATTCACTTATTGCCAAACGGAGTAGGGGATCACCAAGTGAATGTGTATAATGGGTTATGCCATTTTGATGGGCTTTAATAGCTGCCTGCACAATACATTCGGGCATATCGAAATCCGGTTCGCCGACTTCCAGATGAATAACATCAACTCCTTCGCGTTGTAATTCATTCGCCCGTTCCAAAACATCCATCACTATAAATGATGTCATGCGTTCTATCGTTTTATTCATGAATGTAATTTCTAAATATTTTACAAAAGTAAAGAAAAAGGCTGAGGCACAGGTAAAAGTTCACTAAAAATAGTTGAAATTATAGTTCTGTATTTTATGCAGATTCAGATATTGCAGATTTATAAAAATAGTACTACCTTTGTCGGACTTTTTTGAAAAAGAAAGTGTGATGGGAAATTAAGCGACTAATCACTTAAAAATAAACGCTTAAATTTTGAGTAACACATAATAAAACAAGATGAAAACATTTGAATTAAAAGGAACAGTGAGAACTGACCTTGGAAAAAAAGCTACAAAGGCTGACAGAGTTGCCGAAAAAGTTCCATGCGTATTGTATGGTGGTGCCGAAAACACTCATTTTACTACAACAGTTAGTGAAATCCGTAAATTGATTTATACTCCTGAAGTATATGTTGTCAATTTAGACATTGATGGAAAAAAGACAAAATCCATCATGAAAGCATTGCAATTTCATCCAGTTAGTGATAAAGTATTGCATATCGACTTTTTACAATTATCCGAAGACAAACCGGTAGTTGTTGAACTTCCGGTAAAATTGGAAGGTTTGGCCGAAGGTGTTAAGGCCGGTGGTAAATTAAGTCTTGAAATGCGTAAACTGAAAGTGAAAGGGTTGTATACTCAAATCCCTGAAAATATCATTATTAATGTAGCTGAATTGGGTTTAGGTAAATCTATCCAGGTTGGTAAAGTTGTAATGAAAGACCTCGAAATTCTTAATAATAAAAATGCTGTGGTTGCACAGGTTAAATTGACCAGAGCTGCACGTGGTGCTGCCGCTGTAGCCGTTCCGGGTGCTCCTGCTGCAAAATAAATTCAGGATAAATGAAATACTTAATTGTCGGATTGGGCAATATTGGTGCTGAGTACCAGAATACCCGCCACAACATAGGTTTTACAATATTGGACGCTTTTGCTAAAGCGTCCAATGTTTTTTTTACCGAAAACCGTTATGGATCTACCTGTGAAGTGAAAATAAAAGGAAGGACACTGATTTTACTCAAACCTTCAACTTTTATGAATCTGAGTGGAAATGCCCTTCGATATTGGATGCAAAAAGAAAATGTCGAAATTGAAAATGTGTTGGTGGTAGTGGATGATATTGCTTTGCCTTTTGGAACGTTACGCCTTAAACCTAAAGGATCGGATGCCGGACATAATGGACTGAAGAATATTCAGGAAATTCTGGGACATAATAATTATGCCCGCTTACGTTTCGGACTTGGAAGTGATTTCACTAAAGGTCAACAAATCGCTTATGTGCTCGGAAAATGGACGAATGAACAAACTAAAGTATTGTCTGACCGTGCAGAAGTAGCTGTTGAAATTATTCGCAGCTTTTGTTTAGCAGGACTGGAACTCACCATGACACAATTTAATGGGAAGTAGTTGTTTTGTTGTTTGAAGTTTGAAGTTTGAAAAGTTCCGCGTTCCGTGTTCCGCGTTTCTGGTTAATGATTTGTTTGATCCCGTAAACGGGACGTATTCTCGTTCTGTTGGTTGATTGGTTTAATGGTTAGGTTAGTACTGAACGCTGAACGCAGAAAGTGGAACACGGAACACAGAACACAGAACGCGGAACGCGGAATAATAAAAAGAATATGAAAACAGAAGTACGTATCGATAAATGGTTATGGGCTGTGCGATTGTTCAAAACCAGAACATTAGCTGCTGAGGCTTGCAAAAAAGGGAAGGTTATTATCCATAATCTGCCCGTGAAACCTTCACGAAACATAAAAATAGATGATATTGTTTCAATTAAACGTAATCCTGTATTGTTCTCGTTTAAAGTTCTTGCATTGTCAGAGAATCGGATGAATGCCAAATTAGTGCCTGACTTTTTACTGAATGTAACGTCTTCCGACCAACTGGAATTATTAGAAATGGCAAAATTAGCAGGTAAATCGGGTCGTGATCAGGGAACAGGTCGACCTACAAAAAAAGAACGCCGCGAAATTGATGATTTTAGTGAACCTGTATTTATGGATGAAGATGGTGATTGGAATTTCGATTGATTGGTTAATTGGTTGATTAGTTGATCCTGCGTTCAGTTAGGAGTTTAAAAGGATAATACTTTCGAAACCGGCAAATTGAAAATTGTAAATGTCTAAATTGTAAATCAAAAAGATTGTGTTAATAGCTAAGAAACTTAAAAAGGAAAATATCTCCGAGTATTTGCTCTATATGTGGCAGGTTGAAGATTTGATACGCGCTTTTAATCTCAATATTGATGTTATAAACGAACGAATTATTGCTACATATCCTGTATCGGAGAACGAACGTAAAATGATGTACGATTGGTATGAAAGTCTGATTGAAATGATGCGACTTGAAAATGTGCAAAAGGATGGACATTTACAATTAAATAAAAATATAATTATTGAGCTGGATGATTTACACGCAACAATAATACGATCGGGTAAAGATGCCGGTTATGCAGCTAAATTTTATCATGTGTTGCCTTTTATCTCTCAGTTGAGAAGCCAACAGGATAACCCACATATCAGTGATGTTGAACTTTGTTTCAACTTTCAATATGGTATCATGATGTTGCGTATGAAAAAAACGGATATTAGTCCTGAAACACTTCAGGCTCAAACAGAAATAAGTAAATTTATGGTACTCCTGGCAAAAAATTATCAGCTTTATAAAGCCGGGGAATTGGATTTGGAAGAATAATAATTTCAAATTTCAGAGGCATATTGCCGGATTTTATATAATTTTGGAGTGTGATATTTTAAACTTCAAAACTATCAAACTATCAAACTCCAAACTTTAAACTTTTCAAACACTTAAACATATGAAAGGCATTGTATTAGCAGGTGGTTCAGGAACTCGTCTGTATCCGATTACCAAAAGCATTTCAAAACAAATTATTCCGGTTTATGACAAACCTATGATTTATTATCCTTTGTCAGTTTTAATGTTGGCAGGTATTAAAGAGATATTAATTATTTCTACTCCTCAGGATATTCATCTCTATGAAAATTTATTGGGAAACGGTGATGACTTAGGTATTAAACTGGTCTATGCCATTCAACCTTCTCCTGACGGACTTGCACAGGCATTTATTATTGGCGAAGAATTTATTGGTGAGGATAATGTTTGTATGGTACTCGGGGATAATATCTTTTACGGATTCGACTTCTCTCGCACTCTCCGTGAAGCAGCGGCATTAAAAGATGGTGCAATCGTTTTTGGATATTATGTCAACGATCCTGAACGTTATGGTGTTGCTGAATTTGATTCAACAGGCAAAGTACTTAGTCTTGAAGAAAAGCCTTCAGAACCAAAATCAAATTATGCCGTCACAGGTCTTTACTTTTACAGTAATGATGTAGTTGAGAAATCAAAGAATCTTAAACCTTCAAAAAGGGGTGAGTTGGAAATTACCGATCTGAACAGACTTTATCTGGAAGAGGAACGTCTAAGTCTTAAAATGATGGGACGTGGAATGGCATGGCTTGATACTGGTACCCATGACAGTCTGCTTGAAGCTTCAAATTTTATTGCTACTATTGAAAACCGACAGGGCTTGAAAGTTGCGTGTCTCGAAGAAATTGCATTCAGATATGGGTATATCAATAAAGACCAATTACTTAAACTTGCTGAACCACTCCGAAAAAATCATTACGGAGAATACCTTGTTAAGATCGCTAACGAAAAAAGTCACCTTTTAATGTTATGATAGTACTTCGTGATATGATTTCATGATATGAGTTTCGCAATCTTTAGTTAGTTTAATTCGTATATTATTCGTATTTAATTTGTATATAATGGAAATTATAAAAACCCCCATTTCCGATTTAGTTATTATCAAACCTCGTGTATTTGCTGATTCACGTGGATTCTTCTGTGAAACCTACAATGAAAAGAGCTACCTCGAAGCAGGAATTGATTTACATTTTTGTCAGGATAATCAATCAAAATCTTCATATGGTGTGATTCGTGGACTACATTATCAACTCAGTCCCCAAAGCCAATCGAAACTGGTATCTGTTGTTCAGGGTTCAGTTTGGGATGTAGCAGTCGATTTGCGTACTTCTTCTCCTACATATGGGCAATGGTTTGGTGTGGAACTTTCGGAAGATAATCATTTGCAGTTTTTGATACCTCAAGGCTTCGCTCATGGTTTTTCGGTACTGACTGAAACAGCAGTTTTCTCGTATAAATGTGATAATTTCTATAGTCCTACTCTCGAAAGAGGCATTATGTACAATGACCCTGATTTGGCAATCGACTGGAGAATTCCCGCTGATAAAGCCATTATTTCGGAAAAAGACCTAAAACACCGTTTATTTGCCGATGCCGATATTAATTTCTGATAATATGAATTACACGAATTGATGAGTTCAAAGCTAATATCACAAGCTATTATTTCAAAGTCATATCATGAAATCATATCATGAAATAATATCATGAAATAATATCACGTAGTCATATCATGAAATCATATCTTGATGTCATATCACGCAGTCATATCATGAAATCATATCTTGATGTCATATCACGCAGTCATATCACAAAGTAATAACACGACGTTAATAACAAAATAATGACAACAATCCTAATCACCGGCAGTCACGGGCAACTTGGCAATGAAATGCAGCAGGCTTCCACCCGTTTTCCGGCATTTAACTACATCTACACAGATGTTGAAGACCTTGATATCTGTGATAAAACTGCACTCAATGCTTATGTAAATGCCAATCATGTAGACATTATCGTTAATTGTGCAGCCTACACTGCTGTGGATAAAGCCGAAGATGATGTAGCACTTTGCTTTAAAATAAATGCAGATGCTGTCAGAAACATTGGAGAGGTGGCCAAAGAGAACTCGTTGAAAGTTGTACATGTCTCAACCGATTACGTATTCGACGGAACCAATTACATGCCATATACCGAAGATCAACAGGTTTGTCCTTCGTCGGTATATGGTAAATCGAAACTGGCAGGCGAAAATGCTCTGTTCGAAAGTTGCGATCAGGTAGTTGTAATACGTACCGCCTGGCTGTATTCATCTTTCGGAAACAATTTTGTAAAAACGATGATGAAACTGGGTTCTGAACGTGATTCTTTAAACGTTATATTTGACCAGATAGGAACACCAACTTATGCCGCTGATTTAGCGAATGCTATTTTACAGGTCTTAAGTCATGAACCATTTGTCCCGGGTATTTACCATTTCTCTGACGAAGGAGTTTGCAGTTGGTATGACTTTACCAAGTCCATTCACCGTATTGCAGGTATCACCTGTGACGTTCATCCCATTGAAACGAAGGATTACCCCGCCCGGACTCCAAGACCTCATTACAGCGTTCTAAATAAGGCTAAAATCAAAAGTACATATGGTATTGTCATACCACATTGGGAAGAAAGCCTGGTAAAATGTATCGAAATATTAAATCAAAAGGCATAGCTCATGATAATGAGAGTTTCACATTAAAAGTTGCTCTATAATCATAGTCATTAAAAGTGATATTTTACTATCTCTCTAATCTATAAAAAAAACGCGAAAAGATTTATTCTTTTCGCGTTTTTTGCCATTTAATAGTTTAAATTGTACAATATAGTACAATTATTTCAAAAAAATGGATTTTTAATGACTAAGTGTATTAACTTTGTGTCGCAAAGTACTTTTAATACTGACAAATATAATGGAAAAACAAATTGAAGATTTAAAAGCGATTAGGGAGATGATGGAAAAATCTTCTAAATTTTTGTCACTTAGCGGACTCTCAGGTGTGATGACAGGTATAACTGCCATTGCAGGAGCATCATTTGCCTACTTTTTTTTATTGCAGGATCCCCAATATTTAGGATTAAGTTCAATACAGGAAATAAGTATCCTGCTGACAGATGCTATAGTAGTTATCTTGATTTCAATTGGTTTTGGATTATATTTTTCAATAAAAAAAGCCAGAAAAAATAATCAGAAATTTTTCAATAAAGTGACAATAAGAACACTTTATAATTTAGGAGTTCCATTGGTTGCCGGGGGTATTTTTGCCTTGATTTTTTTAATTCGGGGTGATGTGGAAATCCTGGCATCAATCACATTAATATTCTACGGTTTGGCTTTGGTAAATGCTTCGAAATATACCTTTGACGAGATTCATTATCTGGGTATTACAGAAATTGTCCTGGGTTTAGCAGCTGCTCTGTTTTTATATTATGGAATTATTCTCTGGACCATTGGTTTTGGCGTATGTCACATCATTTATGGGTTGATCATGTATAAAAAATACGATTTAAAATAACAAATGGCAAATATTATAGCAAATCTGAATAAGGCTTTTGAAAGCAGAATACGATTGGGAATAATGTCTATTTTAATTGTAAACGACTCAGCGGATTTTAGTTCAATAAAGGAATTACTTGAATTGACTGATGGTAATCTGGCCAGTCACATCAAAGCACTTGAAGGGTTGAATTACATTCAAAGTTCAAAACAATTTATTGACAAAAAACCAAATACGAAATATTCCATTACAGACTTTGGACGCCAATGCTTTCAGGATCATTTAAATGCTCTTGAAAGACTCATTAACTAATTTTTTTTATGTTTAAACTATGAATTACAAAGTACTTTTAATAATTATAAACTCATTAAAACAACAAAATTATGGAAACTATCAACGAAAAGCTGGAGAAATTTACTCAATCTATTACAATGAAAGCATTTATTATCGGATTTCTGATATTGATTATGCTGATTCCAGGTGTTATGATTCAGAATCTGATAAATGAAAGGCAAAAAAGAAGCGAAGAAACCATTAACAAAATAAATGCAAAATGGAGTAACGCTCAGACAATAAATGGTCCGGTATTGGTCATTCCATATACAAGTAATGAAGTGGATGAAAATGACAAAGTTATTATTCGTATTCATAATTTATTCCTGACGCCCGATATGTTGACGATCAATGCACAACTTGTACCGGAGGAGCGGCATTATGGCATTTACAAATCAATTCTGTATAAAAGTGATTTGGAGATACAGGGGCAGTTTAATAAATCAGAAATTCAATTCCCTGTAAACAGTCAGATAAACTGGAACGGAGCAACTGTCAGGATTGGAATTACCGACCTGCGAGGGTTGACCAATAATATGGATTTCGTGATGAATAATACCCATTATACGGCTGAAGCCGGGGGAGCGCAGGATGTGATCGGACAGGGATTGGTTATTTCCGTAAAAAATCAGGATATAGTTCGAACAGGAATATTAGCCTTTATGTGTAAATTGAAATTGAAGGGTAGCAGTTATATCAACTTTATTCCGGTAGGTAGAACAACCCGGATACAAATGAACGGTGCATGGAAATCACCCGGATTTATTGGAAATTTTACACCACAGTATAGTTTAAATGACAAAGGGTTTACAGCTGTATGGGAGATTCTGCATTACAACAGGAATATCCCTGAAACATGGACTGATCACCAACTGAAATCAGTTAGTGATACATCCTTTGGTGTGAATTTGGTAGAAACATTGGATCAATATCAGCAAAATATGCGTTCGGCAAAATATGCGGTCATGTTTATTGCCCTTACATTTGTTGTTTTCTTTTTTGTAGAAATTCTAACAAAGAAAAAAATTCATCCAATTCAATATCTGTTGGTAGGAATTGCATTGATTTTGTTCTACAGTTTGTTACTCTCTATCTCCGAACAACTAAACTTTGGAGTAGCCTATTTAATTGCCAGTATAGCAACCATAGGATTAATTGTCTTTTATGCACATACTATTTTTAAAAACAGGTTGCAAACAGGCATTTTGACTGCTTTTCTGAGTATTCTTTATATTTTCCTTTACGTTGTCCTTCAACTTGAAGATATTGCACTGTTGATAGGGAGTATTGGCCTGTTTATTATTCTTGGATTCATCATGTTCTTTTCAAGGAAAATAAACTGGTATAAACCTGAAGAGTAGTTGGAAGAAATCAGGATAAAACTATCAAGTATAAAATCAAAAATGCCGATGAACCTTTTCTAAGGTACATGGGCATTTGATTATGTCTTTAAATATTTTAATATAGACAACCGGTATCGTCCTGAAATTTGTTTAAACAATTATAATAAACGTAATAAATAACTGCGGTTATCTGAAATCCGTCAGACCGCTCAAAGCGGTCAGACGGGTGATTCAATAAGTGTTTTGCGCAGAAAGTTATGGCGTT
>Ga0302271_10005041_pt1 | contig 10222 bp, 4 predicted proteins | sample III_Bog_N1_1_FD_198767 | JGI IMG/M metagenome (GOLD analysis project Ga0302271, IMG submission 198767) | Peat permafrost microbial communities from Stordalen Mire near Abisko, Sweden - III_Bog_N1_1 | ecosystem: Environmental > Terrestrial > Soil > Wetlands > Peat | place: Sweden: Abisko... | reverse complement strand
TTTAAATGAACTTCTTGTTTCAATGGAAAAAAAATACTAAAATTAGATCAATGAATTGAACGAAAATGCATAAAGAGCAAACCAAGATTATGAAGATAAAGTAACAGTTTGTTAACAAAAGAATTAAGAATAATTTATTTTAACTTTTAACAAAAGATTAGAAGAGCCAACAAGGAACTTAAGCAGTTAAAGGAGAGTATGCTTGTCGAAAAGCATGGAAAATTAGGTAATCAAATGGTAAATGAGAAAAAACTAGCCGATCTAATAGAAAATGAGCGTAGAATGGTACTTGAAATTGAACAGATGAAAAATGAAAGAGATTAAAAGGTAAATCTTTACTTTTTTGAATATAAAAAAATAATTATCTTTTAATAGACACTCGATTATCAGCGATAGATTGAGTTTGAGAAAGATAATCTAAAATAAAAGTTTGGAGAGCTTGAACAAAGGTATAAGGAGGCTGAATAAAAACGCTCATGCTTGATATTTGAGCAAGAAAAAGAGAGAGCTAAATGGAATCTAGATCGTGATCATCTTCTGGTTTAAAAAAATGAGCTTTCAGATCATATTGAGAAATTAGAAAAGAAAAAGGATATCTTATTGAGAGAGAATGAAAAACTTCGCAATGAATCAAGAGTTACAAGGAGATCAATTAATCTAGCAGGCAATGTTATTACATCGAATTCTGCTCTTTAATCAGCAAAATAAGGTTTAAAAAGAAGTGGAACAATTAATTCCCAACAAAGTCCATTATCAAGTAATTCTGGTAGTCAATTTGTTTCTGCGACTAATGCATCTACTAATCCTTCCTCAAATATTAATTCCAATTAAATTGCTTTTAGCAATAGTAATTCTAGCGGATTAGCTAATAGTAATATCATCTAACAAAAAAACCTTAATGATATCACCAATTTCACTGGAATTATGCCTTATGACCAAGCCCGTTAACCGATGTAGAAATCCCAACTTAATCAGCAAGAAGAAGATTAATAGATATTAAATTAATAGCAAAATCAAATTTCACAACAATAATAGTAATACTATCAGAATTAGTCCTATCAGTACTCAGATCAAATGAAAGCCTAATAGCTCATTTAAAATAATATTCTCTAAAGCTCATCTCCACAAATCTTTGGATAAACAGGAGTACCCTTCAATCAGCCATAAAATTATCCTCCCCAATAAAACCCAGCTTTCTCAATTGAGAGATTCAAATACAATGGCAATATTTGAATGAGTAATTGCTCCCACATCGCCTTTTAGTTAGTATTGCAAATTTTATCTGTGACAGCAATTAGTTTCTATCTTTACTTTCCCCTAATAGGAAATAAATCCAAGAATAAGAACTGTTCAGCTTTATTTCTTTTATTATGAGAAAATTGTTCAACTTTTATTGATTCAAATGATAAGGTATCAAAGTTATTTTTTAGTATTAACTTAATAAATAGAGGGCTACTGTTTTTCTAAAATATTATCTAATTTGAAAGAGAGATCTTTGAGAATAGAATTTTTTTTGCTTGAGGATTCCAAGATAAATCACAACATGTAAAAATTATATTAAGGGAGTATTAGATGAGTTGTTTATCAATTCGTCTTCACTTTCATTGAGGATAAAAGAGTTGAGAGAACAGGCTATTCTGTTTGGCATATTATAGGTTCTATAACTGGGCATGTAACTGGTTCTTGAACAGGGCAAATTACTGGTTATTATTCAGGGCAAGCTTCCGCATTAGTTGGAGGACATAGAATAGGCGTTGTAGGTGGGCAAATCTACTAAATATAATCTTAGCATTTTGGAGAAAGAGGATTACTGTTGCTAAAATCTCCAGCAGAAATGATTAAATTTCTAATACCCCATGATTCATAATACTATTAAAAAGAAAAATTATTATTGTTTTAAAGCAAGTCCTTACTGGCACTTCGTTTAAGGAGTCGGTGAGAGTGATTGTGACTGAGTCGGATACATGAGGATAATATATTGTTATGAAAATGGCTTCTTCTTTAGAGTTTGTTAGTCCACAAAGCTATTCATTTCCTCCCCAAGCATCTAGTTTGGTGGTAATTGAAACAATATCGTTGTCTAGCAATACTGTGAAGTCTTCTCTCTTCAAAAAAATGTTAGACATAATTTTAAGAAAATTAAAATTGCCAAACTAGTAATTACATCCCATGTGTCTATAAAAAAAACTTCAAGAGTCACTAAGAGATATTCATGAGCTGGAAGAGCAGAAAATAATTTAGTGGCATTAGTTTTTTGACCGAATATATCATATCCACCGAAGAGTGAAAGTTAACCACAAGTTGAAACGAGAGAGCCTTATTTATTTCCAGAAACCAGCCAGTCAGTTATGTTAGAGAAGGATTAATCAGAAAACTCTTTCTTTAATACTTGTAAGGAATGATCATCATCATAGGCAATCAGAGTCAAATCTTTAATAGAGAATGCTGAGTCAATATAAAATCCTTCTAAAATAAATTTTAATTCCAAGAAATTGTTATGATGGGGTACATCAATGTAGTAATTTCTAATTGTTTCATCTGATTTGAAACAAAAATTTTATGTTTTAAAGAATTGAGCTCCTATTGGAATAGAACCGACATCATTAATAGTAACCTTAATTTTCTAAGTTAAGAAAATATTAAGCAATTCAGAAAATACAAATTTCAAATTACTGTAGTGGTAAGCCAATATCCTGTTGTGAGAAGTCTAAAGAAAAGACGAATTCCTGAGTGTTTGGTGATGTTTAGATATGTTTTCACAATAGTATCTTTATGCCCTCCAAAAAAGCTTGTTTAACTGCAAGATTAAACTCGAGAAGAAATATCAGCTCCACTTTTAATTTTCCACCCATTTCCAACATAGTATTCTTAATCATATTCTCTAGAAATTGTGTTACACCCAGTATTTAAGCATGAGGAAGTAAGAATTCTTAAATTTTAGATACCAAAAGATTCGTTAATTTTCAATTCATCAAAACTTGACTTAATCTAAATATTTGCTTCTGGGCCTTGATGAGGGATAAATATGCTCACAGGAACTATTCTCTCACTATAAAATGATGCACCGCAAAATTGACTTGGCACCTATTTTCAAAAAGTAACGTGTCACAACAAATTAGACTATCAATATAAGTAATACATCACTATAAAGCCAATCAGGTCTTTGGATTTTGAATATTTAACCATCTAATTCAATTAACACTTAGTCATAGAACTCCGGAGTATCTATCATCCAAATATCCATGTTGACTATTATTCCTTAGTGATCAATAAGGTTAGTGAAAGTTTTTGAGGCATTAGACCCTTTTCCAAATATGTTGTATCCTCCAAACAATTTCGAAGAGTTGCTTTTCATTCAATTAATGATAAAATAAAAGAAGAAGAATAAAACAACAAAAGAAAATAAATTAGATAATCATTTTACCAAACTGAAAATACTTAACTTTAATCAACTCCTGTAAGCGTCCAATCTTTTGCACTCTCTGTAAAATTTTATGCCATAAACTCTTCTGTTACAATAGAAATAGAGTATGGATCATACTGTGCAACAATCTTTAAGTTTCTTATTCCCCATGACTCAGTATCTAAAATAAAATAATTCAGATTTTTTATTTATCACATAGATGTTTTACTGGGTAATTCATTGAGATTTGATGATAACTTCAAGATAAAGTCTCTTCTGTAATGGGGAATAGAGAAAGAAACAGTGTTTATTTTATCACTACTAACATCCCAGCCGCAACTAATTGATCTCGAAGAAGGTTTGTTTATGAGATAATGTGAAGTAGAAGAATAGACTTCAAAAAATAAAGAGTGTCAACATTACAAAAGAAGAGATAAGATCATACCTGAGACGCCGTCAATAAAAACTGAAAATGTTTCAGAATCTAATAATTCACACAAAACAGTTAGACAATAATTAAGGAATTAGATATTGTTACCCCATGAATCAATTGTGAAGAGATCGAAGCTAATGAACAGCTTTTCATGGTCAACTCCTGAATCATATTTTTTGGAGGCTTCTGCTTAATATCCAAAGACATTGTAGCCACCAAATAGAGCATAGTTGCCACAAATTGAAGTTATTTGACCATTATAATTGGATTTCAACACCCAATCAACAACATCATCACTTGAAAATGCTTATTCAAAAAATTCTTATGTGACAAGCTTAAATTCAGCTGACACAAATATTAGAAGCAAAGCTCCGATTATTATTTAAAATTTAGCCATTTTATTGTTTTATTATTTCTCAAAATTATGAAGATAAAGATAACTTGGTATTTCAAGGCTAACAATTTAATTATTATCTCTTATTTTGTAGATTGTTACTTTCACCGCTCGAAATAAAGAAGAATAATTATTCAAGTGATCAAAAGAAGGTTACATATTTTAAAATAAGAACAATAAACATCTAAATTAATTATTCAATTGAACTATGATGAAAAAAGTAATACTTTACATATGTACCTATTTTGATCAAATAGTAATTGAAATATATTTAAATTAAAAAAGGATTAGATATTTCTATTATTCAAATGAACATAAATGAATATGAAGGAAATGAACTTATTGTATTTTGAAATAACCCTAAATAGGAAATGAAAAATACTTTATTTGAAAAAAACTACTACTTCAATAATTACAAATAGTACTCAGATAGAATTTCAAACTTTTATTTTAAAATTAGATTTGTCTATCTATTTCCAAAAACAATAATTAAACATTTAATAACTTATTTTATTTTTATTTTTATGGTCTTTGTCATTCTCTTTATTAACTTCCCTTAAAAGTGATTTATGTGTCCAAGAGAAAGAAAAACACTTAAAAATAGGTGGAATTAGGGAGAAACAATAAAAAAAAGGGGGCATAATCATGAAAAAGATTTGAATAAATAATGAATTTATTTCAACTTGATTATTAATTTTAAGAAAAATAAAAGAACTGTAAAATGAGCTAAAGCATAACTTTAAGATTCAAATAGAAAACTAAGAAGCTTGGGCTTCGTTCTAAGCTAACATGGGAGGATTTGTCTTATCTCATCTAAAGCCATTTTGACATAAAAGGAAAGATCTTAGGGTTAAAAGACACATCAGGTAATAAAAGTATTGTTTAAAGCAAATATTGATCATAATTTTGATTGTTTAGATAATTTCTTTAAGTTGAGCGATTTTTGTAATCATCACAACCTCAAAAGAGATGAAGTCTACCATATTATAGTTGATCAAGGAGAGATAAAGCAAGTTGTTACTCCAAATAACCTGTATTAGTAGAGTCCCTCACAGCAAACTTAAAACGAGCAACAAAATAAAAAGTTTTCAGTTGAGAAAGATACTTTATCAAATATGGTGACAATAGTGAATACTTTTAAATTATGGGAGGAAAACTTTGTAAATTAGTAAGATGAAAGGACAAATCTAATAGCAGTAATTTCAGATAGGAAGAAAGGAGAGCAAGATCAAGCTTCAGCGAATTGGATTACTGTTATGAATGCTCTAGTTCAAAATTATGGAGATAGAGCAGATTATTTTTGTTGCAGTATCAAAAATAGAGAAGATGTGCCTTCTTTAAGAGTATTTCCTTCTATTGTTGTTTACAAAGGAGGCTAAAAAGTTATGGAAGTATCTTTGATGAATTAAATTCAAACAATAAATAGACTCTTAGATCGATTTCTAAATTCCCTACCTTCTTAATCAAGCTAAGAAGGAACTCACCCTTCAGCTTTCTTAATGATGGAAGAATCAGTTTAGCCAACAGAATATGATGTAGGTGATATTGTTACGATTCCTGCAAATATTCCAAATCAGCGTGAACTCATTGATATCCTTTAAAGCTTGCAAGCAAACGGATCAATAACAACAATTGAATTTCTTTTACTAAAATGCAAGGTTCTTGAGTAGTTTGATTTGGTTCTTCAATCTTTCTTCTAATAGTTTAGGTAATATAATTTATTGTATTTTTTACTTATTTCATTTTTAAAAGTGAATTCGATTCGGTCTCATTCAAAGACTTTGCTGTGGAATAGTCAAGACAACTTGCATAGCCATAAGACAAAAAACATTAAATCTTAACAGTTGATTAAATAGAAGGTTCTGGAGTTAGAAAAACAGCTAATCGTTAGCCAATAATCAACTAGATTTCAACTGAAAAACATGGATAGTTGTAAACATATAATGAATTAATTAGTTTTAAATTTAACTTTTTTCCTCCTGTTTCTTTTAACAGCTCTCAAGAATAATTAATAAAAGTAGTAATAGATTTAGAGACTGATCATCTGCTTGAAATGCCTGTTTTGACTCAAGTAAAAAGGTTAATTCTAGCAGAAAATCAAGAAATTATCGCAATTATTGAAGGATATTTATCTCACTCCTTTAATAAATATTTTCTGAGGTAATTTTATTTTTTAATTATAAAATTTAACTTTAATTGTGAAGTGAACAATTGATGAGGGCAATTACTGATACAAATCATCAAGAAAGACCTACAAGTCCTTGGCCAAAACTAGATAAAATAATGCAAATGTTCAATAGAATTGTTTCTAAAAACCTTCTTTCTAGTAAAGAAGTGGAGATATTAAGTAGTCTCATCTAAAAAAAAGATTAGTCGCTAATGGGTACTTTTTCAGATGGAAGAATCGAAGCAGAACTTGTGAAGAGTCTTAAAAGAATTGCTATGCAATTTAGCTAATAGGAGAAAGAAACTAACTAATAGTTTAAAGGAAGTAATGAGTTTGTATCATTACAAAAGGAAGATGATGATGTTCTGTTTGGAAATATGAATAACATAATTTATTAAGATAGTCTAGAAAAGCAATGTTTTAATAAGAAACTAGATTTTTAGGAGCACTAATCTTCTTAGCCTCATTTCCTCTCTGAAGAAGCTTAAAACTCTCCATTAAATTGTATCAACTTAGAAAATAACCCAAACAATGGAGTTAACCCTCAAAAGCTCTCTAATGATGTAAATAACTAACTCTCTGATAATAATAACATAGAAACTCTAGTGTAAACTGAAGATAATAAACTTGGAAAAGATACTGACTAGAAAGAATAAATCAAATCATCAGAAATAAATGATAATAAAGGTGTCGAATACTTTTTAAAAAGTGATAATCAATAAAATCTAATTGATTCTAGCGTTTCTTCCCTTTCTCCGCTCGATCTGATGGATGAATACATTGACTAGTTTGCTCCAGAAGAATATGGTAACAATTTTATTATTTTTATTTTTATTAAATTTAATTATTAGGAATGGCGATGCATTTGGTAAATCTGAAAAATGAAGATATTTTACAGCTTTTTGAAGAGATTTGTCATTTAGATGAAAACTCTGAAGTCACCAAAGTAACAACTATTTCTTTTATGAGTTTTTTTTCATTTTTTTTCTTCTTCAGATAACTATGCCAATAAAACTCATAGTATCAAGTAGATTACGTGAAGCTATGTAAAAATGTTTTACTTCGGAGGAATTAAATATTATCGATGCCAATAAGACAAAAAATACAACTTCAATATTTGCAGTTTATTAAGTAAGTCTATTATTTTTTTTCAATGAACTCACTTTTTCTTTAGTAATTCAGGGTAGAATGTGACTTCGATCTATTTGTGAAAAATCTAAAATAAGTTGTGTAAAACGACAATCAAATGACGTTTTCAAATAATGATTCCCTTGATGATGCATCTTCAAACAGTTAAACTGGAAATAAAATGCTTTAAGAGATTCTTCAAGATAATAACATTATTTCTCCCATCAACTCTTCATTGACAATGTAAGAATTGTTTAGCTTTTTATTCTTTTTATTCATTGGCACTTGAAATTAGGAATTAGTAGTAAACTTAATAAATAAATCCTCGATATTAAGCTGATAATAATCAACCTTCTTTCTCAAATCAGTAAAATAAGTATGTTCTTTTAGCTCAAGAAGTAGAAGATAATACAAAGGGAACTGAGAATAATAAAAATCTCCCGAATTCATCTTCTAATAATAATAACCTTCCTTTTTATCAAAATGAAAATTGCCTTGCTAGTAATCCCATTAAAGAACATTGGAAATAATCAGGACTAATAAATCTTCATAATGCTTCTTCAGAAAGAGAAATTTCTGGACCTTAAAATGCAAACTCGAATGATAATTCAGAGACTTCTGTGAGAAAAAGACTTAGAACAGAATCTCTACAGGTAGAAACCAACCCAAAGTTTTCACCTCGTCAAAAAAAGATTGCCAGTCCAACTAAGGTAGATATCATTGAATCTGAAAAATAGAACAGTTAAAGAGAAGGTTAGTCTCATTTTGGACTAATTAATTTGAAGAAACTTCAATAAATTGATGTAAAAGTAGAAAATACTGGGTAAACTGTTTAGGACAATGATCTCAACGAAATCCTTTCAAGTGAAATAAACGAGTTTTATTGCTCTTACATGTATAATGAAAATGATAGAATATTTGACGAAATAGTTAACCTTTCGACAAATTCTTCGAATCCGCTCACCAAAAAAGTTTTTGAAACTTTTAGTATTCTTTATTAAGTGGTAATATTATTAAATCATAATTAGCACAATTTAACACTCTCTTTGTAATTAGAATGATCTAGATGTCATTGATATCATCGAAGACTATAAAAAAGATAGAAACTTAATTGATACAAAACTAAAATTGACTAATATGGCTTAAAATAAAAAAAGAAGCAGCTATTCTGTAATTAATAGTGTTAACAATAAAATAGGCAAATTCAATCTATTCAAAAAGCTTCTCAAATAAATTGAGGTATGGATATTTTTCTTTATTCAAATAATTTTAATTGAATTGTATTAAACCAATGTTATAATCCTTTTTTAGAATTTTTATCACTCAGAGAAAGTCGACTTTTAAGTTCAACAATATCTTTTTTTACATGATGATGTTGTTACTCTGGCAGCTTTTGAATCTTATTGCATCAACAGTAAGTCAATAATATTATGATTCTTCTCTTATTAAATTTTGTTAGAAAATTGGAAGGAATTTGTAGAAAATTTAGTACTGATTGAAAAAATGAGTCTCATCAAATTCGACTTGGTAATTTTTTAAATTATTATTTGCAATCTCAAATCGTTTTTTAGAATAAGACAGAAATATCAAAGTTGAATTCATCAGTACTTGATTAGCTTAAAGTTATCTATTAGTATGGTAGATTCTTGCGTAATGAGTAAAAGAAAGACCTAGAAACTGCTATTAAATAGGGTAGTGACCATATTCTATTACTTGTGGCTCAATATGATAAGGAAGAAATCGAATCACAAGACCTCATAGATGGGATAACTTAATTTTCTTAAGACATAGCAAAAAGTATTAAAGAAAAATTAGTTTATTATTAACCTTAAACAATAAAAGTGATTGTTTATTTTTGACCTATTAATTTATTAGGTTTGAGAAAAGAAGAGTATATGTGGCTATAAAAATATAGTTGCCCAAGTATTGAAGAAAGAGAAGAATTAAAAAAGGTTGTAGAAGCTTTTAGAGAGGATCTTAAAGAGAAAGAAGTCACAAGCTTAGACATATTCTTTTAACTTATTGAATAAGCTAATAATAGTTTACTAAGTTCTTTGGCTCTTTTTGATTACATGAAAGATAAAGAAGACTTCCTAGAAAATCTTGCTATGATCTTTCATAATGAAGTATCAAGTAAACAGTGTTTGATTTTTTTTAATAGCTTATGTGATCTCTTTTAAGATGAAATGAAAAGGCTAATAAGAGAGTTCTCCAGGACATACAAGTGGAATCTTCAACAAGTAAGAGTCGAAAAGCTATTAAATTCAATAAGAAACATTTCTTAATTTGAATAGGTTAAACTTTTAGAGCAAAAAGTTGATGATGATGAACCCGCTTTAATGGCTGCTTATTTCTATTACAAGAGAAATGAACATGACAAAGAAGAAAAATAAGAACTCAGAGAAACTTTTGAAATTTTCTTAGCCATTTAAGAGCGTTAATAATAAAAAAAAAATTGAAAAATAAAATATTAGCTTATTTGTTTTCATATTTTTCTGAGATTCAGATAAAAAGATTGCCAATAAAAACAAGGATTTTTTAAAAACTTTTATAATTTAAATGGAGTTGATATTCATGATAATACAAATTATAAGGGGTTGGGGTTGGGGTTGGGGTTGGGGTTGGGGTTGGGGTTGGGGTTGGGGTTGGGGTTGGGGTTGGGGTTGGGGTTGGGGTTGGGGTTGGGGTTGGGGTTGG
>Ga0302271_10005040_pt1 | contig 10224 bp, 5 predicted proteins | sample III_Bog_N1_1_FD_198767 | JGI IMG/M metagenome (GOLD analysis project Ga0302271, IMG submission 198767) | Peat permafrost microbial communities from Stordalen Mire near Abisko, Sweden - III_Bog_N1_1 | ecosystem: Environmental > Terrestrial > Soil > Wetlands > Peat | place: Sweden: Abisko... | reverse complement strand
TCCTGAGGGAAAAATAAATTATTTCCTGTATAATTCACAGTCATTTTTATCATCTTTTTTCTGAATGGTCTTCTTTTTAGCAGCAACAGGTATGGTCTTTTTTAAATTTGTTACAACTATCATTGAATCTTGATTGTCTCTGTTTTTTATGTGTGGTTAGCTTATAATTTGCGTTTACTTTTTTCAGTATAATTATTAACCTACCTTTTATCCTCTTATCAGAATTAATCTTTTCTTTCTTTCTTTTCTTAAAAAAAGAGAGAACAATTATTTGATCAAATTATTCTCAAACAAAATACATCTTCTTTTTTTTGAGCTTAAATCATGTTGATCTGATATCAAAATACCTCGAATTCGCATACCAAACAAACCCTTTTGTTGTTACTTTAGTGGATATTGAGTTGGCAAGATTCAAAGAAAAGATCCTAAATTTATTTTCAGCCATTTCTATAATCTGATCTATCCCTCCTATCAGTTTACCATCTAGTGTAAAAATAATCGGATTCAATTGATTTTTAAACCCATAAGTTCTGAGAATCTGAATATTGAGAAGAAGAAAAATGAAATTCATAAAGGTGAAGATTTGCAGTTTATTGATGATTCCCATTCTGATTATTTTTAATAATAATTCTGGAATCAATATTCTTTTGTTAAATTTCTTTATCTCTCTTGCTATGGTCTCACACTTTCATTGATAAAATAAATGTCAGCAATAAGAAGATTAACAATCTTGTTAAATCATACAATTCCAGTATTTTCGATATCAGCTGACCCTGAAATTATATAACTGATCATATATTGTCCTAATAATTAGCTTTTTGTTGGCTTACTTAACTAGTTTTGTTGTAATTAGTTGCTTTAAGAATTTGAAACCTCTTTGATTTGTTAATTATGTTCAGATGGCAAATAAAATTATGAATCTCAGGAGGGGAACTACAATTATTGACTAAGAAAAATAATGAAAAGTAATAATAAATTGATTATTTAGCAGATTTTCTTGTTGCCTTAAGATTAATAGTTTTCTTTATGAGAAAGGATTAACAAAAAAAATAATAGATATTTTTAGCAATCCATAGGTAACATTTAGCAAATCAAAAAGATTAAAAGATTTTGGTTGAATATAATCTTTAATTCAATTTTTTTGTAAATATAATCAAAACATCGACGCTAAATAGATATCTAAAGAATTATTAAATTGGATTCTTTATTTATTTTAAGCCAACAGATTTGAAAAACATTCTGAATGACACCACAATTTTCTAGAATAATCTAATTAAAAATCTGTGCTAAAAAGGACTAAGTAGTCATCTTTTACTGGTGTTTTTCGCACAAACAATAATTATTTTAAAAAATACTTTGTTTTTTATTAATAGCTTTCTTTGGATGATATCATTTTTATCCTACAACGTTCAATAAATTAAAAATTCAGTTACCTAAATGGCTAATCAAGAGAGGAATTTGCTTGACCTATTTTACTAAGAGATAATTTCTTAAAAAGGCAATAATATTCTGTTTATCCGCATTATAATGTCGATATGAAAATAAGGAATCTTTTAATAGAAAAAGGATTATTTATCATAACAGTTTTATAACACATAAGAAATTTCCATTTCGACATGCAATACAATGCTAGAAAAGGATCACAATGATTAAACAATGCTAATTTGTTTTCATTCCTTTTGGAGAGTGCCCATAACATCAGTATCTCTGTACACGAAAAATTCACCATCCTTTAAATTAATCTTAGCACCACCGTAGTCTGGAAGCACAACGAGATCACCAACCTTCACGGCCAATGGGATAAGCTTACCATTCTAGTCAATATTGCCTGCAAATAGGTATCAACAAAAAACAATGATTTTCTTGAAAACAAAAAAATCAAATCAAAAGATGATCTTACCTGGACCAGTTGAGATGACTTCACCGAAGGAAGTCTTATCAGTAGCATCTTAGAGGATGATTCCTGACTTAGATTTAGTCTAAGCCTCTACTTTCTTGACAAGGATTCTATTTAAAGAAGGAAGGAGTCTCTTGAAAGCTGAAGTCATGGATTTTTCTTTTTTTGAGGTAATTTAATTAGATATTAATTATTGTAATTATTGTTTTTATATTTTACTTTTGTCAATGATATTCAGTTTTTAACAACGAAGGAACATTCCATAGAGAATTTGATGATATAATTACAAAATGATTTAGGGTTAATTCTTTGAAATTTATTACTCAATTTATTCTAGTCTAGTTGTGTTTCTTAGATATTATAAAAAAGAAATCCTTTTTCAATAATAATTTAACTATAATTTTTATAAAATAAAGAATCTAAATGACTATTTGGGCTAACTTTTTAAGGAAAAAGAGCTATAAAGTCTATTGAAAATGAGAAGGAACAAGAGAAGAAAAAAATTACTTTTAAATACAAAAAGAATCCTTAAAATTCAATATTTTCTTCTTTCCTCAACTGATAGACTAGATCTTTTAGAAAAATAGAACTTTTGTTAACATTTCAGCATTCTAATTCATCTTTTGCATTTTAAGTTCTCCATTGGAATTGAAAACTATCAGAGAACAGAAAGTAAATAAAGGAAATCTTTTATCTAAAACTTTGAATTTAATTAAAGACAAATAGAAAAGAGAGATCGAATAAAAATGTTATTGTATCTACATTTAAAATATCCTAATCTATCAGATAAAGGGTACTATCCTTATAAATATGAAGTACCATTTGAATAGTTAGATCGCTTTGAGAATTAACTGACTCTTTAGGAATTTTTATTTGAGGCCGCTAAAGTTCGTACTGATCTCAATCCTACTTATATTCAACTATCCACAACGGAGAATGCTAAACCCTTGAGTAATCTTAACATGCTCTTCAGTAGTTTCTTCTAAGATGGCAGTGATATATTCCTTCTATGTGGTATAAAATCTTTAAATAATTCATTAAATATTGATTTGTTTTTGAGAGGTGTAAAAATTGTTTTGTTAACTCAAATAGATGCTCCTAAGCCAACTTTAGTTAGTGATGAGAAGAAAATTTACTATGAAACCCTCAAGAAGTTCTCTTTCTATGAATCTGGAGAATGGGGCATTAAGTAAGATTATCGGAAAACTAAAGATTCTCATGATTTACTAATAACTCCTCTTGATTATTTACTGTTTCTGATAAAACCATAGGGTAAATGTAGATATTCCAGGAATTGGACAGCATGATGCTTCCAAAATCAGTTCGAGATTCCTAGATAACAGCTTTGAAGTAAAAGTACATGAATTTAGAGGCAAAAACTATCTATTCTCAGTGCCTAAAGCATCGAATAACATTGACCCTTCAAAATGCAAAATACAAATCAAAGATAATTCGATTGTAATTTATCTTAGAAAAGAGAAAAAAGAAGAACACTGGCATTAACTACACAAACAAAGATGCCTTATTGGAGAATGAGAATAAATTTTGTTTTTACTTTTTGTTAAGGAATTCCATGAATGCTGTGATTTTATATTTGGGTTTTATTTAGTTATCAAGAAACATCTACAGTTTCAAACAACTCCTTTATCTATTTTTAAACTTTGGAGAGTTTTTCAAAGTGAATTCAAGGATATCCTACTAAATATTTAAATTATTCTTGTTAATACTGTAATACTTTGTATAACTTCCTAATCGTCAATTATCTAGTAAGTTAAAGAGTTTCAAAATATGGTAAAAGTAGATTAGACCGTGTGAGGAGTTCAAAAAGAACAATATTTTAGTAAATCTCGTTATTCTATTCGTTTTAAATGAAACTCATTAAAGATAAATCTACTAAATAAAGATAGCCACAAAAACATAAACAATAACGATTTTCGAAAATCAATTAACTTTCTCATTTTTTTCAATAATCAAGATTTTGTATTTTCCTAAATAGTTTGTTCTTTCGCTGGAGTTTTATTATCTTCATCCTTATTAGCTGAATTAAAGTGTCTCTTTCCTCCATAAGGTTTTGTTGGAGTCATTCTCTTAGAGCCTCCCATCATAGGATTCATAAACATTTACAGCAAAGGATTCATGTTCTATTTCTCTAATACAAGTAATTGAAAATTAACAATTAATTATTTTTTTTAATTTGTTTAATAATTTTTACTAGGATAAGGGTGTTCATAGAAGCAATCCATTCGTGAACAGTTCTTACCAAATTTACAATCAGGATGTTTATTAAGGCATTAGCTCCCATATTGGCATCTCGGGAAAAACTTGCACTTTTATTACAATTACCATTACATTTAGATGATTATTAAGTAGAAAAATCAAAGAATTTACTGGTTCTGTAGGATGCACGAAAGGGCAAGTATCACCGTTTTTGCAATTCGGGAAATACATACATCGTTGCTTCTTTTTATTTTCTAGTTCTTTAAGTAGACCATCATCATCGCTCTCTTGCTTACCTGCTGCGTCGACTGCTTTTTATATTTTTGCTTTATCTTTTTAGAGAATTTTCCTTCATTTTTCAGAAAAACAGTTCAATCAAAATTCGTTCCTGCTTATAAAATTTGAATAATATTTGCAGATTTTTTACACTTATTTTTTAGCAGGCTGTTTTGATGGAGTAGAAATAGATGAAACAGCATTTGGCTATTAAGTTTTAGGTTTAATTCTATCGTGAATCGAAGGAAGCAGCTGTTTTTTAGTTAATGACAATACACAAGTATTCGAGAGGATTCCGATGAAGGATCTCTGATAAATTAAGATTTTAATTTGAGTGAGAGAGAGAGAGAGAATAGTTGCTTGTTCTTGGGAAACGAGCACATATTAAACGAATAGGAATCCCGGCTGATTTTTGAATGGAAATTATTTTTAAATTCTGTGTTTTTGTTTTTTATTTTTTTATTTTTTTTCCATTCATTATTTTTGTTTTTTTCTTATGTTTTTTTTATTCTTTTTCAGCCTTGGGTTTATGAAGTTTAAAATGCTCTAAAAATATCAAGATAGATCCTGTTGGGGCTGTGGATATTGAATTCCTCTTAGTATTGTTTTCTCTTCATTGATTTCTTCTTCTTTTTTTTGATTTAGAGTCAGCAAGATCATATTTTGAGCGAAATCGAGTCTCTAAAATAGATTCGTTTTCTTCCAAGATATTCCCTTCTATTATTCTGTGATTATACCTTAGAATTAGCTGAAGAAGAGGAAGGAGCAGATGAAATATCAATTTCTTTTAGAATTTTAATAAAAAAAACAAAACAAAGGGAATTAATATTAGGTACAGCTGTTCTTGCTTATTATTTCCATAATTTAATAGAACTTACCACTTGAGAGTTTAGACTTAAATTCTGCGATCTTGTCAGAAATAAATTTTATTAGTTTTTCCTCACATTAAGGCTAAAAGAGAGAGGGAGAGAGAAAAAATACAAAAAATATTAGTTTCTCATAGACATTTATAGGATGAAAATCCATCGAACCTCCTCGAGTTTATTGATTTCGGTGATGAAATCGTCTTCAGTGCACTCACTTTTGAAGTAACTTTCAAACCATTGAAGGCAATATCTTATTGAAAAATATTGATAAGAAATATTTAGATATTCTTTTATCCACGATAATTATTATTGCTTGAACTATTTTGCAATAATTTCTTACGTGATAATTACGTCTGGAACATCCTCATCAAGTCCTTCGATTTCTGAGAAAAGTGCCTACAACTCAGTTTTAATCTTCTTCTCGTTGAAGAATTGTCTTAGGCTTTATTTCGTGCTCATTCTTTTCACTTCGAATTTTTACTTCAGCTAGGTGTCTCTCTCGTATCCTTGAATATCAAAATTTAATCAATTAAAATTCATTATTATTTTCTTTTTAGGAAACCCCAAGGAATTTCTTCTCCATCAACAACCTGAAACCAGATAAAATAGCTTGGAATTATATTTTTTCTGCTGTGGTATGCCAAAAAAATCTATTTTAAAGCTCAGATAAAGAAGATCAAGTAGAAAAAAAATAATTTTCACCTTTTGATTCTTTATCTTAGATACAAATATAATCCTTGTTCTTTACTTTAACTGGATATTTATCCAGATTCATTTGATAGTGAAACTATGAAATAATAGCGACAAGAAAAAAGAAATCGGTAGCACATTTCATTCTTTTACTGCTTAATTAGTGAGAAATGGATTGATATTCAGTGTATGTGAAGCATAATTTTATTTGTTTAAATTTTTGAAATGGCAATGTAATCCACATATGCATGAAATAATTTGTTAGTTGCTTTGATGATGTAAAAGAGAATACTCAAAAAAAACTATTTGATTTGAAGATAATGAGATAATAAAGCAATGAAGAGTTTAGAGAAGGAATTGCTATTCAAGCTGATTAAGGGGCAATAGGGGGGGAGGGGACAAAAAATTTAAAGAGAGAAAAAAAAATCAAATATTATTTGACAATAAAAACAAAGACCGAAACAATCAAAAAAGAAGCGATAGGATTTCAAGTAATGGAGACTGGAGTGAGCCAAGAGGCTATGTTGACTGTACTAAATGTATACTAGCAACTTGTAGGTGATAGTAAACTGTTAGCTGATGGTGTGCATTACATCGAGGAAGCATTGAATACTATTGAGGATTTTGGTTCAATCTCAGTGAAAATATTTGTTTCAAAACAGCAAAACACTCAAACACGCATATACATGGGTGCACTCATTAAAAACATGCTGAGAGAATACTGGGACAGCAATCAGAAACTTTCAGGACAAAAAAAGGTATGATTTAATTTTAAGAAAATGTACAATTTGATAAATGATAAGAAGAAAAATAGCATATTTTAAATGAAAAATGTAATTGTCTTTGAAAGTTACTCAAAAAAGTTTAGAAGAAGATAATAACCAACAAAGGGGGTAGAAAATATGCGAAAGTTATTCACTAACATGATTAGGACAGGGTTTAAATAAGGAAATGCTACTATCCATTTAATCCAAGGAGCATATTATCCATCGGCCGATGAATTTCGTTTTTTGAAATCTTCTTTTTTTATCAAAAGCTTTGAAGGATAATGTGATGTTTAACTGCTTTAATATTTCCAAAATCAAATTAGAAAAGCAGATTATTAGCAAATTCATAATTTAAGCTAAGTTGATTCTTTTTATAAAACTGCTAGAAACTTGAATTGAATTACTTCATATTTGATTATGACTTCAGGAAATACGAGAAACTCTATTGCATGGGCTGATAATGAACGTAGGAGACTTAAAAATCATTGAGACTATTGTAAGAAAGAAACGATAAAATATTTTTGATTTGTTGATTTTTAATTTCATGAGCTTCTATATTCCTTTCAAATAAGGCATTGATAATCAGTGAGATTTTGAATTTCGATGGAATCGATCTATGGAGTAACTCTCTCAAGGAGATCATCGAGTGGATGCCAAGTGATGATCTAGCGATTGTTGACACTGGTCTTGAGTTATTCTGCACGATCTTCTCGAAAGTTACTGAAAAATACAGAAATGATAAAATACTACCTGAGAACTTCTCACTAGTTCCAATTATCCCTAAGCTTATGCTATCACTCTTCCATATTTTTGCTAAGCCTGAAGTAAATTGGATAATAGGGTGAATTAACATGGGAAGATATTCTCTAGAAGAGTGTTAGAAACAAATTAATTTTTTGTAAAACAGATCAGTGAAAAACAACGTGAGAAGCTGTTAGTGTTGCTATTCTTGACTATTAGCTCATTTGCATATGCAGATGGCACAGATAATAGGATCGTTTCAACTTGTTTCGATGAGACTTTTAAAACTTGGATGAGTTTATTTGTTTCAGCACTGCAAACAAGCTTCAAGACACATATTAATATGAAACGATATATCCTAAAGGTAGACAATCTAAATTCAATTGCTTATGTGGCTAATTTCAGGAATTTAGTTTATCATATTGATTCCTGTTTTTGAATATCTTCTTAGATCATGAACGTTATCTTCAGAGACTTCACTGATTACACAAGAGATTCAATCGCAACAAAAGTCCTTCCCATATGGAAATTTTTAAATTCTATTCTCCCTCTGTATCTCTGGACATGTGTATATGGGATACCACTGGAGAAATTAGATAATAATCTTAATGTTGAAGATCCAGCAGCGATTCTCTAAAATATCGCAGGCTCAGAAGTAAAAAGAAATTTTTAATATTACCATTTTGTAGAATTATTGTCCTTTCAGATAATGAATTTTCTTTTTTTAAAATAATAGAAAGCTCAAACCCTGTAAAACGAAGAAGAAAATTATGATTTTAGATTTCTAGAAGAAGAAGATGAATGCAATAATGAAATCGAAGGCATGACACTTAATACTATTGAATTAGTTTCGACAGTTGTCACAAAGGATTTATTACATCTTCTTGTGAAGCAAGCTGTTTTTCCAATAATTAATGTCCTTGCTCATTTTATCTTACTAACCACTGAGCAAGTAAGTTTATAAAGAGTGGAAAGAATAGAAAATATGGGAGAATCATACATTGCTAGTATTCTTTTAAATGAATTTTCTTTTTTATTATGTTGTCTAGGAAAAGCTTTGGGTGTTAGAGCCAAATTAGTTTGTTAGTGATGATGACGATGAGGCGAATATGAAATCTATTAGAAATTTAGTTTTTAATTTAATATTCTAACTCATCGAGAGATTCGGTGACTAAACAACACAAGGATTGATGATTGTGGCAGAGAAGTTCATGATGAATTATGATGAAGCGCATACGACTTAATTAATGCAAGGGTTCTACGAGAAAATGAGCTAAAATGAATTGAAAATCAGCTAATAGTTTGATTTTACTAAGGAAAAATTATTGGAGTTTGTGCGTTCTTCAAACTTTGATTGCTCTCTGCCTTAGCATGCTTGGAAAAAGAGAGAAGTTGGTTTATTGCTACTAGGCAGTTTTTCAGATGATGTGATTGATTTTCAATATAAAAACACATCTTCATTTGATATTTCTTAGCTTATACAAAACCTTATTGCGGATATTCAAGCATCGAATTCGATTCCTATTCTTGTTGCTAAATCCCTCTGGTGTGTGTCTAGATTCTCGGAGATCATTGCAGCGAAATCAACTTAACTTTTCCTGCCACTATTCAAAGTTGCAATGCTGTGCTTAACGAAAAATCAACAATTCCCTGTGCGTCTAACAGCTGCCAAAGCAATAGGAATGTACAATTTTATTGAGAGTTGTTTTGATTTGCTAACTTTTGATTATTTTTCTCTAGATTTGCTCATAAGATAAATTAATATCGCTAATAACTTCCTGATGCGAGTACTTGGAGTCAATATGGTATCGAAGATATTTCTATTCTCGATGAGATCTTCGACATTTTACAATACGTGAACGCTGAAACTGTGCATATTATCTTAGATACTCTGGTTTATCTCAACAAGCTCTCAAGTATTTATGTACCTGCAGTTGCCAAAATTGGAGCGAAATCTATTTTGTAGATCTTCACTTTGCAGCATTCTGACCCGATGATAAACAGAATCACTATGGATCTGATCACTTAGATGGCTTAAAATCAAGAATCCTTTGCAATTATCTTCTAAACTGCATTGTCTTCGTTTATTCTAGACAGCTTCAATCTCATTCATAACTAAATCTAAGAAAACTCAAATCTCTCGTAAATCAAGTAGCAAGACCTCTCTCTCATGGCTGTAAACAATAATTCAAAATAATTAAAGAGACAAACAGAATTTAAATTTTATAATGGTTTAAGATAAATTAGTAGCAGTATGAAGGATTTGTTTTGGATTCATTTATTTTGATACTTTTTTCAAATCTATTAGAGTATCTTTGATGTTACGAGCATCTTCGTCAAAAACTGTCAGGATAACCAAGCTAAAGAAAGTCTTATTACATTGCTCCCTTCATTGCTCAGCTTGATGGCAGTCAACGAAGAAAGTATGCTACAGTAGCATGCCTCGATTTGCCTTAAAACATATCTCAAAGTTGCAGAAGTTTTCATCGTTAAAAAGTAAAATTGGTTTGCTTTTAATGTATCATATTTATATTTGTGAGATATTCTTAAAACTTGTTCTTATTAATTTAAAATCTTAGCAATCTTGTGAAAGATGTATTGAAAGTCATTATGAAATTACTCTAAGTACCAGCTAATTCTTAAATTGAAAGTGCATCAACTTATTCAGGCAATCTCTGCATGATTGCTTTCAATAATGTAAACAAACAACTCTTGAATTATTGATAAAAATTGTTTATTTGTTTTCTGTTCTCTTAAGTTGCTAGGAGGT
>Ga0302271_10005038_pt1 | contig 10231 bp, 5 predicted proteins | sample III_Bog_N1_1_FD_198767 | JGI IMG/M metagenome (GOLD analysis project Ga0302271, IMG submission 198767) | Peat permafrost microbial communities from Stordalen Mire near Abisko, Sweden - III_Bog_N1_1 | ecosystem: Environmental > Terrestrial > Soil > Wetlands > Peat | place: Sweden: Abisko... | reverse complement strand
AATATCATCCAAAACTGTTTTAATTAAATAATATAACTTTGTTCAGAAAGATTTTGATGGAATTAGCTTGGGTAAACTGAGGAATGAGGTATATTCATCTAAACATTCACACGCTTTTAGCTGCTATTAGATTACCTGTGTTTGATCTGTCTATCCTGAAATTGCTAGATTCTATTTGGCTTTCTTTTTTCAACTTAAGAAGAATCTCAAATGAGCGTGAAACAAACATTTAATAATAAAGAATAACAATATAAATACATATAATATTACTATTTTAAACAACTCCTTCATCGCCTCTTTCTCACAAAACCAATACACACCAAACACACACACTAAAACACCTCAGGTCATTCAAAGACAGGATATAACTTAACATCACCTCACACCTTCCTTATCATCAACTTAATTCCCCACACTTAGAGAAATGGCTATACAACTCTAATCTTAAGATTAACACTCCCTAAAACAACAACAATAACAATTTCAACGCTTTTATCGAAAGCTAGTAGCACTTCGTAGTGAGATTTACGAAGAAGCTGAAGTACCTCATTTGTTGGAAGTCGATGCAGCAACATTTTCGGGGGATGCTGCGATACTTGTGAAATCTCTAAGTTATATGAGTTCAAACTATGATTAAGTTCATTATTAGTTCGCTAAACGCAGGATATAACATGTCTTGTCAAAGCTCAAAGGTCTTAAGGATTCGTATCTAGTAGAATGCACAGCTAATTTCAAGGGTGAAAAAGAATCAAATAAGGAATATTTAGATAATTATTTCTAACAACAAGTATAAAAGGAAGCAAGAAGGATATTGGATAATGAAAGCAAGAGGATTAATAGCTTAGATAGACGATAAGAATCGATTGGAAATTCAATTTTGTCCTAATGAATATTGTAGGAAGAAAAAGAGTAATACTAATTAAATTAATAATATCACATTTACTAACCGCACAAATACACACATACACACAAGCCAAAACAACAGGTTTTTAAACATAAAAAAGTATTAATTTTATTCATTGTGAATTTGTGTTTTTTTCAAGGCAAAAATAAAATAAGATTTTTAGCAGAAATATTTCAGAATTTATTATATTATTAACTCTTAACAAAATTCTTTTTGAATTCTTCACATTATTTTTCCAATTTAGATTTACACAATGTTTCATCGGAACACACTTGCAGTGTTTCTTACGAATTGTGTTATTTTTATTATCTTTTCATTTCAATTAAACCAGTAAATATTTCAATATCAGTTTCAAAATAAGTATATTTTCAGTAGAGTTAGTTTCTCTGTTGTGTGTGTTATTTTTAAACAAATTCTTCTTGAATCAGTCATTTAATCTCAGATAATTAGTGTGCTTATGATGCCGTTCAGTTTCAATTACCCAATCAGTCATTTAATGTCCCAGCAAGTCATCTAAGTTAGATTACTGTGAAATTATAAATTTGATTTTTCATGTATGTTATGATAGTCAATCATTCAAGTGTCTACTGAAAATACACCAGCCCAAAAAAGTGATGTTACAGACACAACATTCATTTCATGCATTTTATAAATATTTCTTAGTTTTGTATGTCGCATCCCACATATGCAGATCCCACTTTTTTATGCAATCAATCTATATTATTTTCATTTAGTTTTTTGTATTTTAAGATTTGCTCAAAATCTCTCTCTCTCTTTCTGTTTATTATCTTAATCATTAGATTTATCCTATTTAGCGCCTTCTCTTGCTTCTCTAATAATCTTCCTTATAGCTTATGTTTTATTTTAGATTCACAATCTTCTCCGCAATAAAATTCCAAGATTCCTCTGTGAATTAAAAATTAATGAACCAATTCAAGGAGAAAAGGATACATTCCCTACTCAAACACCTTCGCGGAATTACAGAAACCAAATATAATAATAAAGAATTACAACAAAAAAACAAACAGATCTAACACACACTTTAAGGTTATCTCCTAACTCAAAGCCAACAAACAAACAATGGGTGGATGCTGCAGCAGCGATGAACATAATCTCGAACATTACCAACAACAATAGCCAGTGAATCCAGGATAACAGCCTATTGTCAACTATGGCCCTTTAGTCCGTGATGAGGAAAGCGTTGAGAACCTTCCAAATATCGTCGCTTTCGGGAAGGAAGTAACTCTCGTCGATGAACCAGTGAATCCATAAGAGAATTTAGTTCACGATGGGCAGTAATATCTCATGCAATCTCGAGTGTAAGACTATGATTTCCTTGAGCCCGTTGAGAAGTCCTTCAGAGCAGTGATCGCATCGCCAGAGAGAACAAATAGAGTTAGATACGTGAATCAAGTTCAAGACGGAGCGTATGTCAGTGAGCCATTATCTGACACACAGAAAGACACCAGAAGCATGGAGCTAAACAAGAATCTCAGGACAAATCCATTGACAAATCAAGTGTTCCGAGGAAGTGCTATCAATTAGTCATAGGAAAGACCGTTCTACAATGCTGCTACGAATTCGATTGTCAATAGAAATTAGTCTAGTAATATCTAGAGCAACGTAAATCAAACAGCACTAGTAAATAATAGAACTAATGTAGGGAATATCACTAATACTCTTAATGGTGTAAATCAGCTTAGTAGCAGTTACAATGCCTCCGCAGTGATTGCTAAGTAGTTAGTCCAAGATGATGGACATCTTTCAGCGTTATAACATTAATAACAATCAAAAGTCTTGTTTAACAACAACAACAATAACAATATTATCTAATAGCAAGCTGGTTAGTTTGTTTAATCATAATATGGCAGTGGATAAATAGCTATTGCACAATAGCTACCTAGTTAAGCTCAGTAGATTGTGAATAATCCTTATCAATAGCAAGTGATCCAATAGACTGTCGTATCATAGCTCCCTACTTCAGTTCAATAGCAGATATCACAACCGAATCAGCAGTTGTAATATGGCAAGCTGGATATTCAATCATATTATCAAGGTAACTCAGCAGCTCCTGCTATCATCAATCAATCAAACTTAAGAAATCTTAATATCAACTGAAGATACATAACTACACAACATTAGCGATGGATAATGTATGTATTCTTCATATTTTTCTTCTTAAATACTGTTTCTTATTTTATGTGTGCTTTCAAGAATATCTCTCAATGTTTGTCTGAATGTTAATAATTATTTTGGCATTAAGGGAATACCTTCCAGAGATCAGATAGAAAGAAGTGTCTATCTAGGTTGTCGTTGCTTTTTTGTTTTTTTTAATGATTTTTAAATAAAGGCATAACAATTTGTTTTAGGTGAGCTGACAAGAGCTTCAAAACTTCAAAATAATAAAAAAAGAAAAAAAATAATACTTCCAAAAAAAAACAAATAAAATAATCTCAACATTATCAGAAATGGTAGAGCCAGCAAACATGCTCTAATAATGGTTAGATTATTCATAAACAAAGAGAGAAGGAGAACTAAAAAAAATCATCTAAAGAAGAAGAATTTCTGTTGAAGAAATGCCTGTAATTAGAGAATTGTTTGAATTATCTTACAAAGTTGATAGCGATTACGAAGAAAAATATGATGTCTATGAGATGAATGGAACAGAGTACAGATATTCTTTCGAAGTTCGATAAACTCCCTACAAGACTTATTCTATTTTTGTCACAGATACAACAAGAGAGAATAAAGATTAACCATGCAGCTATAAAAAATTGACCGATTGCATAACTAAGGAATAATCAACAAAAAAGAAATTGAGACAACTTATTCGTGACTAAATAGATAAGTTCAGAGAGGAGAATTAGAGTAAAATGTAACCAAATGAAGTCTATGAAGTTGATCATTGTGGAGAGAAAACGTTTAATAAAATTGTAGAGATGTTCATTGAAGAGAATGGTGGATTGAACGAATTGGGTTTTAAATTATCAGAAAACTAGAATATTGATGGAGGATATTCTTTTCTTAAGGGTAACGATATTATTAATTAGGAGTTTAAGGATTTTCATAAGAAGCATGCTAAACTATAGCTTTTAACAAGAGAAGAACATTTAGAAAAGACAAAGTAAGACCAGAAAATGAAATGACCTTCATAATTTCAATTCTTTTATTGACTTTTCTAATGGAAATAAAAAATACAGCAGTATGTTGACTTATCTTTGTTTTTGTTATTCAAACTGATATTTAAAATTAAAATGTTTATCTAATTACCAAAAGATTCCGGAATACATACTGCAAGCAAGAAGATAGATCATACAGACAAGTATGCCTAATTTTATAATAAAATGAAATGCAAATTAAATACATCCAAATCATCTCTTTTATGAGCCAACTAATCAAAGGGAAAATAGAGTGAGTTATTGAGTGAATAAATCTAAACAAAGACAATAATTATTATTTACTTTGAACAAAAACAAATAAACATTAATAAACCACAAGCACCCTTTCTAGCAAGAATATGAACTTCTCAAAGATCCTCAGTGTCCGCGGGTAATTGCACTCCCTTTAAGGTCTCAGAAGACAAAACAACACCAAGAGTATTGTCACCACTGAACTACCTAAGGATAGTCATGTCTTCACAGCTAAAAGAACTGGATTCTAACCTGGTGATAAGGCTCCCTTTGCTTACAATGACGTGTATGTTTATCCTAAGGATTATCAGCCATGGAACTTCAACTACAAGGGATTCGGTATTACCTTGGCACTTTTTGCAGGATTGACTTATTCTTTGATCGCTTATGAGCATTCCCTCGCTAAGAAGACCGGAAGATACGAGCGCAGAACCAACTCTGCTTATTATCAACTCTGAGGGAGGATAAATTGGAGTTTGAAAGATCATTTTGCTAGATATGAAGACACATTCGCTAATAGGGAAAAAGAAAGATTTATAAATGGAAAGTTATCAGTGAGGTTATTTGAGCAAGTACATAGATGTAAACCTGCATTTATCAATCTTAGAGAGGATGAATGTATGACACAATCAATGGGATATTATCAGAATGACTAGAGGATACTCTAGAATTACTGTATTTCCCTCTCATTTCCAATGAAAAAAATGTGCTTGTCTATGTCTGCATATGATTTTATCTATTTTCAAAAGAAAAATCAACAAAAACAATGCAATTAATATTAACATATTCACTATCCTACAAGTTATTTCTCCATTTTTTTGAGTAACTGTAGTAGCATTTAGACTGGATGATAATTAGAATTATTTTATGAATTAGTGAAGATGAAAGCTACCAAGAATGGGTGTAATCCTCTTAAGCCACAGAACAAATGAAAAAATATCAATAATTTAAAGGGGATGATAACTAACCTACGGAGAATTAGGATTAGTTTGAATGAAAGGGGGGGGGGAGGAAAGAGAGAGTATTGGAAGGCAATCAAGATAGAAAATTTTATAATGAAATTCTCTGCTTTCTGAGTTCCTCCCACTTAAAATCCTCTTGACCTTTGAAAAATAGCTCTTCCATGCTTCTCCAAAAAAGAATAATAATAAAAAAATAAAACTCTTAATAATCAATCATTTCTCAATCAGTATTTATCTCCAGCAAAAAAGAGACAATAGAAATCAATATTCTTGTTCTTTTTTTTTTCAAATGCTCAGAGCAATGAAATCTCTCTTTTTAGTCTGCATTCTCTTCCTCGCTGTCTCAGCATTTTCAAAGTAATCCAATGAAACTAATCCTCGATTCGAAGATCACTTGGAACTCGTTCAGCTGGTGGAGTTATCTCGTCATGGAGCGAGAGCACCATTCTACGCTATTTGGGATTACTACACGAATTGGAATGTACCTTTAGTGACACTCACCCCCATCGGAATGAGACAGCACTACTTAATTGGGCAAGAGCTTAAAAATCGATATGGGAACACTATCTTCAATGGATCATAGTAAGATCTCATTTGAGTTACAAAGTGCTCAGCAAACAAATATTCATTTTTTTTTCAGATTTTTTTGCTAGAATAATTCTTTTATTAGTACTTACATTTCTCATTTTTGTTAACACAATTTGTCTTCCCCTACAACAGGTACAATTCCAGTGCAGTGCGAGTGCTAAGTACATCATCTAACAGGGCATAATAAAGTGCTCTCAGTTAACTCTATGGAATCTTTCAAAAATCTGGTGAAAACATGCCTAAAAACTGGGTCTTCTAGCCATCTACTGATTTACCCCCCATGCATGTCAAGAACGGACAATAAATCCTGAAAGACATAAAAAGAGCTAATCTCCCGAATAGCTATGAACCGATTAACGTTCAGCTTGGGAATGACCCTAGAATATTAGAGGCCTCTGATTATTGTTCTGGATTTGACGCACTCAAGGCAGCAAATTTCAACACAAAACTTTACTAACAATTCGACTCTTCTTTGACTGATTTCAAGAAGGAATTTGTGGCATTATTTGGATTAAACATCGATCCATCATAAGCGACTGTGAAACTCATCTCGGAATATTGGGATTCTGTTGTCTGTGATATCTACGAGCAAATCGATTTGCCTGCTAATTTCACTTAGGAGTTCATTTCTCAAATGGAATTCATCTACGATTTCCAGTAACTTTACATCGATTTCAACAGTGATTCAGGCGATTTACTGAAACTACAAACCACTGCGTTCTTCAGTGATTTAATCAGTGTTATGCAGGAATATCAAACTGTGAAATTCAATTTCTACAGTGCCAGTGATGGAAATCTGAATTCAGTCTTACTGTCGTTGGGCTATTAGTCATTCACTACGAACTACCAAGAGTGGACAGATAACTAGAAGACTCATTCAAATACACCATTCGCATCGACAATTTTCTTTGAAGTCTACAAACATAAGGTTTCAGAGGAATTATTTGTTAAGATGATCTACAACAACAGTGAGATAAAGATAATAGGATGTGAATCGATTTTTTGCAGTTTCAGTGAGTTCGAAGCTGCTATTGAAGAGTATGCGACTCTAGACGCAGAGGTTTACAACTAACTTTGTCCTGTCTAGGAAAGTTTAAGTAGAAGTAATAAGGGTAAGAAAGATAATAAATAGCTAAAAGGTAGAAATATCGAATATCTCAGTCTTTGAGAGGCAACTTTGAGTTATATACAAATAATTTTTTTTTTCAGCACTAAACAACCTTGAATTAGCTGCGTTATTACATAAAACACAAAAATATTAGTAAAAATACTTGAACTTTTATTATTATTACTTCATCCTTTTTTCCATCAATACATTTGCATTTTTATTATTTGAAAATACACTAAGTTTGTTTAAAAAAATAAAAAATAACTCTAAGGGAATAATAAGGGGAGTAGTTGCTTTGTTTGATTAGTTTCCTTTTGTGGGAGATAGGTAAAGGATATGTTCTTAATGGTTATTATTAATAAAAATTTCTTTAGTTTTTTTTTTTGAGTTGAAGAGAATGCATTGCTCGATCACAATTGCATTATTTTATCAAGATATTTAAATAAAATTGCTAAAACTAATCACTTGTGAATTTGAAATCCCAAGTACCAAGTGTTTGCATATTCTTTGGCTAAGAAATCAACTGAATTGATTGGACAGAAGAATATTCAAATATCAAAAACAGAATACACAAGAGCTAAAAAGAAGAAAAAGAAAGGTTAAATATCCTTCTATACATATGTCTTCATCCAACAAAGAGAACTCAATTGGGTTATCGTTTGCTGTGGATAACTCATTCTTGCAAAGAAATCCAAATCGATCATTCTTTTTAAGAAGTGCAAGCTAGATTCCTAAGATTATTAACAGCGATAACAACAACAACACCAGTATCAATCCATCATAGAAGCAAAGAGTGATTATCACTTAAGATTAATCTGATAGGTCTCTTTAAACAGTTGCTAAGGGGATGTAATCTTAACCCTCATAATCTTCATTGTCAACACTGTAGCCACAACAACAACAACCAGTGACTTAGCAAATTAACTCAACAGGAAGGAAAAGGATCTTTGAAGATACTGGAATGTCAGGGTAGAGTCATTTAAACAACAACAATAACCACCATTACCACAACCATAGTTAGCTGAAAGACAAGGAGAATATCAAAAATAAGGAAAATGACAAACAAATCAGTTTATTCTTTAGTTCTGTTTCTGAAGCATAACCTAAAAAGAGTGTTTCTTCATTGAAATCACCTGAGCGAATTCCAATCGAACCGATTTGCAACAATCCAATCACTGAGGATTATTAATCTGAAGCTGATTTAAGGAAATATTATCAGAGGCTGTTTGAAGAGTCATAGTAATAGCTGCAAGCTTAGCAAGAACAATCAAAGAATGCATTAGCGCAGTAATAGAACGAATCCTTGAAGAAATAGTAAGAATTAGTGATAAAGATGTAGCAGTTATAGCAAGAACAAGTAGGCTTAGTAGGGTAAATCAAGCAGAAAGATGTGGAAATAAAATAACTAAAGAAGCAGGCTGAAGAAGAATTCTTAGACAGAGAGCGGTTAATTGATGCGAAAACGAAGAAGAATATGGAAGAGAATGAGGAATATTCGAAAAATAGCGTAGAATAGCTGGAGAAGCTAGTTAATGATAATAAATATCTCTAGAATATTATCACGCAAGGGAAGTAATACATAGCAAAATTAGAAGAAGACTAGCAGAAACAAGCGGAAATGTATGAATAGACAATTGCTGTTATGCGGAGTGACATTGATAAGTTGATAGCATCTAATTAAGATGTTGCTTCGAAGCTGGAGATAGAGAGAAAGGAGTTCTATATGAAGGATGAAGAGAGAGGCAAGAGTGTTGAGGAATTGAATGGGAAAATAAGGGAATAAGATAAGAGAATTACAGATATGGGAAGAGAAAGAAGTGATGGAATTGTGTATATTTAGAAGTTACAGATGGAGATTGAAGAACTAAGGAAAAGGGAAATAAATGAAATACAGATTTAGTAGTAGTAGTAGTAGTTATCACAATAGTAACAATTTTAATAATAGCTCGGTGTCTAATAACAGCTGCCATTATTAGCACCCTCTTCTCAATATATCTATTAACTCTAACCATAGCAGCACTAATTTACATCAGGACAAAAATAGTCATAATAGTATTAATCTTAATTCTAACAGCCATTATTACACTAAGATCTTCAAGAAGAGTAGGTTATTTGGAATGCCCCAGCACCCTTGAGCTCAGATGAAATCAAATTACCTGCTATTCCAAGCAACTATGATAATCTCACACAGATAACTGAAGAAGATGCAGAGGATATGAGCTAATTGGGATCATCTTATCATCAAGCGATATTTGGGAATCCTAATTATTATTAGGATAGGAATTATCATCAATAGAATAGTACAATACCACAGTTTGTAATGCATCCTCATAACAATAGTCATCAGTAGCAACTATTGCCATAACAATAGCAGCAAGGTCATTATTCAATTCTTCCAGAGTATCTAATGAACAATAATACTATGCCAAGGTTAGTCAATAATAATCATAATAGTCAGTTTAATATTGTAAACAATAACTCATAAGACAATGTAAGCTTCTCATCCTTGTTGTCTCCTTCATCTATTATTGTCTAGTAGCCTTGCGCAGTTTATTCTCCTTTATCCTTTGGTAGCACATCTCCTGCTGTTACTGCTGTTATTGGTGATACTCCTTCGCAAGTACGTTCTGCTAGTCTCCCACGTTAATCGATTACTCTTGCGAAAAGCAACAGCGTTAGGTCTCTAGTGAATAATAACATAGATAGCAATAATTAAAGTGACAAATATTCATATAGCATACAGAATCAATAGACTATTTAGTATCAGCAGACAGCAGGGCTTCCACTGAATAGAATCTCAGGGTATCCTAAGGTTTCAAGTAATAATAGTTTTTCTGAATAAAAATAATAACAATAGCAAGGGTAACTCTCCTAATAATAATAGCAAAGCTAATATTGAAAGCTAAGTGCACAGATTCATTCGATACCAACAACAAATGGTTATTAAATCCCTATGTAGTAATATGTAAGTTCAGAATCAAAGTAGACTCTCTTAGCATGTAGATATATATTTGATAACTGAGAGAAAACTATCCAATAATTTTGAGAAAGAGAGAGAGGGAGGATTTACGTGTGTCTTAAAGATGAATATATTAAAGCTGCGACTTAATAAATCTATAATTATTTTTGTAAATCCCAACACTGCTGTGTGTATTATGTACAATCTAAACAACTTAAGTATTAGTATATTTCTTAATCTTAAAGAAATACATCTTTTGCGGCAGTTTACTCATTCTTTTTCTTCACATATGCGCCTCTA
>Ga0302271_10005036_pt1 | contig 10234 bp, 4 predicted proteins | sample III_Bog_N1_1_FD_198767 | JGI IMG/M metagenome (GOLD analysis project Ga0302271, IMG submission 198767) | Peat permafrost microbial communities from Stordalen Mire near Abisko, Sweden - III_Bog_N1_1 | ecosystem: Environmental > Terrestrial > Soil > Wetlands > Peat | place: Sweden: Abisko... | reverse complement strand
CCTCTTCCAAGCTTGGTGGACTTGTTATATCTAGAAAAACAATTAAAGATTAGAAAAAAATGCTACACGGATGAATTGCTAATGTAGTTAAAAAACCATCAGTCTTTGTGGGTTGTGAATTCTCAACTACCCATAAACAATAATCATGCAGTTTTCCATGCAATTCTTAATATTGCTTATTTGTTAGAACTTGATTGTTAATATTATTTCCCTAACTGCAAACTGAATGCGAGTTTAAATGTATTGAGCAGTTGTATTCAAAAATAATGTTGCACCTCTAGGTTTGTTTTCTGACAACTGGTTGGAGCTTTTCAGTAGGTCTAGGGAAGACAGAAGCAGCTTTTCCTCTTCTGGCGAGAAGTCTAGCCTTCTTCTAGGCGGGTTGGTTGAAGAATGTTTTAATTCTGTCCTCTTAGTGCTTTCTAAGGGTAGAAACGGGCAATTGGTTGTTGTGCTTCATCTTTCTCTTTTTGACTTTTTTATTAGTTGTTTATCCTTTTTTATCTCTATTATTCTTTATCTTTATTTGGTTTCCCTCGATGCATCTTCTCTTTGCTTCTCTTCTTTTATCAATAAATTTCCCCACGATGTCTGCTGTTAAATCCATCCTAATTTATCTTTGGCTCTTCTTTTCATTTTAATCAAGGCATTCTTCTAATTCTTTTTCATTTTTGTTAAGAGAACTTAGTTTCCCCTCACACTATATGATTTCATTATTTTCTTTTCAAAAATATGTGTTTTTAACTCATTAATAGATATTAAACTAACAGTTGCTGATTTTTGTAAAAATTAGTCAGAAAAAATGATAATATAATTTGTTTTTTGATTTTTTTTTCCAAAACACTGAGTCTTCACTCAATAACAGGCAATTATGTATATTCTCAATCAGATAGATTAAAACAAGGTAAGTGTTTAATCTGAGTTAATTTCAAATTAAGGTTGGTAAAATTCACAATAGAAAAGATTCAACGAACAGACAAAACAAGGTGTCAATACCTCTCCAACAAAGTTACATTCAATTTCGAGATCTTTTTTTGAACAACTGCAAACAATAGAATCTGTTCAATGAAGCCAAACTAGTTCGATAATGGATCTGACAGCTAGAGATGGAATCGTGGGCAGTCTCAACCTCCCAGCGGATCTGTGCCCCTTCAAGAAAGCAGCTAATAAAAAGAAAACTATCCACAAGTAGGATATTAACTTCCAAAATAATCATCTTTTATCTAAACTCAAGCTCCTCAAGTACCTCCTCAACCAAGTTTCGCATAATAGCAACTGCAATAGTAAGCGCCTTCTTACAGAGTCAGCACTGAATAATCCAAATCTCCAATGAGGGAAAGTAGCGGGCTTGCTCGTAGCCAAAGTGGATAGAATTATCCTCCTGGCTAAGACACTTACTTCTTGACTGGATGGGGAAGCTCTAAAAATGGTTAACTCAGTGCTTCAAAGCTAGTTAATAATGCAATCCAGTAAATTAATATATTTAGCAAAGAATGTTACTAATCTTTAATGGTAAAGAGCATTTGGAAGCAGAGTCATAAGTGCGAGCGCAGGAGAGAACCACACTATGATCATAGATTGTAACATTTATTTTTTTTTTAAAAAAGCTCAGCATTTCCTAATAATTTAGATCGACAGGAGCTCTATGCTTGTGGAAGCAATGCATTTGGATAGTTAGGTATCGAAGGAGTCAGCTATCTCATCAAGCCAACTCCAATTCCTGTAAAAAATAATAATCAAATACTAGATGAAACTAATTGTTACTTTAACAGGGTTTGAAAGATGTAAAGATATCTCTCGTCAGTTGTGGAGCTAACCACACATTCGCAATATCAAGTAACCCATTAACTAGCCAATAATTCCATCTACAATGTTTATATTAAAGCTTAAGGAGAGGTGTTCGCTTGGGGCTTTAATATGAAGGGGCAACTTGGTATTGGAAATTTCGAAAATCAACAAACTCCAACATTAGTTTACTCGCTTCTACCTTCTGGCATGAATAACAAAAAATCAAAGAAGAAAATTGTTGAAGGAGACAACGATTAGAGCACTAGTAAGCGTGTTAAAACCTCTTTTGACATGAAAAGTTAAGGGGAAGATTCTTCTATTGGCCATTTAGAGCGATCAAACTCTATCGAAAACATGATGGAACAGCTCAACAAAATAAGATAAAATACAGATAAGCAAAGACAGTCTAGCAGATCGTCAATTTCTGGAAGTGGATAGAATTTCGGAATAAATGAACAGAACACACAACTTTAACTAGGGAGTGATGAATTTGTCACTAGCATATCATGTGGTGCTTTGCACACAATAGTTGTCACTTGTAAAGTTGATTTGATAATTGTTAAATAAATGAAATAACCTTTATTTATTTTCAGCAAAGAATAGACTGTTTTCAGTGGGATTTGGAGAATCATTTGCTCTTGGGCATGGAGATAAGCAAACCATAAATGAGTTTAAACTAATAAAAGCCTTAGATTTTTCCTCTAGATAAGAAAAAATAGAAAAACTATCTTGTGGTTTATCTCATTCAGTTTGTGTCTATGGTGGTAAAGCCATCATCTGGGGAACTCAAGGAAAATGTGAGTCTCTTCTTTTCTAAAATCCAACAGAAATGAGTTTCTCTTAAGGATAAAATTCTCAAATGCCAGTTTCTCCGATTATTGATTCTTAAGCAGGAGATTTGTTTACCATATTTCTCAATAACAGAGTAAATTCGATTGAAATGAGATAATATTAACAATTATTTATTTTACAAGGGAGAAATCTATGGGCTTGGGGAAAATGATGAGAGTTCGCTTGGCTCCGATAGTACTTAACCATTTGAATACCCAAAGAAGATTCAAAATGTTCCTATTGCAAATTAGGTAGTTAATTTGAGTTATTTTCTGTTCTAACTTTTTGTTTTAAGATATCAGTAGGCCATAATTACTGCTTAGTAGTTTCGAAAGACATGAGATTCGTCTATGGGTGGGGCTCTAACTTTTATGGTTAAGTTACAGGAAGACTAACGAATAATAAAGTCTTACCTTCAGCAGTAAAAGTTATGTAAATCAATGGTGATCTAAAGGAAATTAAACTTATTTGTGGTTCAAACCATACGATTATGCTTAGTAATAAGGCATTAAATGGCAGTGAATTTATAATGAGAGAAGATGAATAGCCAATTTAGAATAAAGATTAAAAAGTTGATGGAAATTAAACTTAAAACATTGAGATTGAAAAAGTTAAAAAGCAAAGCTAAGCTGACAATGATAGATATCTTAGACTGATTGAAGAGAAACAAAATGAAATAGAGGCACTCAAGAAAGGCAATGTAAACTTAATTAAAGGCCAAGAAAAAACTGTAAAAGAAATCAAAGAATTCAAATAAAGAGAATAAGATCTCTAAAAATAGATCAGAGATGCTAAACTCAAAGGAGAATAAGCAGCACTTGCTTTAGCAGAAGCGAGTTAGGTAGTACAACCTTAATAAAACGATCAGCAAAAATTCCAGATTAAAGGAGTAGAAAAATTCAAGAATGTGAATTTCAGAGTATTTAACTCAAGTCTAGACATCAATTTTAACGAGATTATCCTGGAAGCCAAGATAAGTGAAGGAGGCTATGGTATCATTCATAGAGCTAAATGGAGAGAAACTATTGTTGCTGTCAAAAAATTCAAAATGGTAAACGATGAAAATACTGTCAGAGATTTTCTCTCTGAATGCCATGCTATGGAGGCTCTTCGCCATCCAAATATTGTCATGTTCTTAGGAGCGTGTACTAAGGCTCCTGATTTCTCTATTATCTTAGAGTATTGCTAGAAAGGAAGCTTATGGAGCTACCTGCAAGGTGGATTAGAAATAACATGGGAGGGTAGAAAACGAATAGCTTTGGATACAGCAAGAGGAGTCCATTATCTTCATTCCTCAAGCCCTCCAATTCTTCACAGAGATCTTAAAAGGTAAACTTGCTTTATTTTATCGGATTAAGATAGTTAAATGAAATGTTTGTTTGAATAAGCTTAAACATTCTCCTCGATGACAACTATCGATGCAAGTTAGCTGATTTCGGATGGACCCGAGTCATTTCTCAAGACAATTACATGACAACGAAGATAGGTATATTTTACAAACTATTATTTTAATATATTTCATATTTGATAAAATCAATCTCAGGTACATACTAGTGGATGGCTCCTGAAGTGATCAGTTCTAATTACTATTCTGAAAAAGCTGATGTTTTTAGTTTTGGTATTATTCTGTGGGAAATAGCTTCTAGAGAACCACCCTATAAAAGTAAGAATAACTATTTTTCTATTGAAATTCTAATTTTACTATTCTTAAATAACAAGACAAAAGTGGGACTGCTGTATCAATCGAAGTTGTCCAGAATAACCTTAGACCAACCATCCCTAAGACATGTCCTCCAATTTTTGCAGATCTTATGCAGAGATGCTGGGTAATATTCTTTTAATCATCATAACTTTTAAGTAAATACTATTATTTTTTCACAGGATACTGACCCAAATCTCAGACCATCCTTCAAAGAAATCATTAGAGATTTAGAAAAAATGAATTTTTCTAAATCACAACAATGATATGCCGTTACCAGATAACTATTAAAGAAGTTAATCTGAGTTTTTCACAATTAATAAAACATCCTGCAATTATTTTTTTAGATCTTAAGTGTAGTTAATTTATCTGGCCTCTGCTTTTGTAAATAAACCATTTACAAATTATTAGAATAATAATAATATTAATAACATATAAAATATGAAATATTCTTTTTAATCTGAATGAAAAATTAAGCACTTTAAAACGATAATCATATGCTATCTAACTTACAATGAAATGTAAATACTAGAAAGGAAGTTGCAATTATTTATTCATTGTATTGTGTTTGGTTAATAGTTTTTTGTAATAGAGTCTTGAAAGAAAATTAATACATTTAAGAATATCAATTAAAGAAATAACAAAAAATAGAAGCAATATGAGCATGACATATGTCCTTCATGACCAAGTCAGGGATAAGACCATGGTCAACTACATCTCAAATGCAGACAGGTATTTTAAAATTGAATAAAGTTAAAATACATCATTTATGATGAATTCTTGATTGTTTCAGGCCATTGTATTTCAAGAGACCACTTGTCCCTCAAATGACAGATATTCCATTACATATATCACATCCTCCAATAGATCAATAAATTGACTATCAGACACTCTAGATGCAATAAAATGCTGCTATTGTGGAAGCTCCTACAAAGGATGCTTTTGTACAAACTGATTACAGAGATAATGAAACTTAGACTGATCCATACACTCCGAAGTGTATTATTCGAGATGGAGATCGTCCTGAAGTCATGGAATTAAAAGATTATAAGTGGGGAAAAGGGCTTCCAGCTTCAATCGAAGAACTCGAATAAATCGAGTTGAATAGAGAGAAAGTCTGGTTTGACAATTCTCTTCCTCCTATCTCCGATGAAGCTTCTTTTAATTTGCGCCGCAAGCTCATGGAAGAGCAAGAGCTGAGAGAGTGGAGCAAAAAAGAAAACGAGATTAAAAAGTAATTTAACTTAACAATAAGAAGGGATCATTTTGTCTTATTTAATATGATTTATTCGAATGGGGAATACTCATGAAATATGAGTCTGTGAATGTTGAGAAACTAAGACTATGCTTTGTTTGTTAGGTTTTAAAATGAAAAATTATATCTCCTGCAATAGACTATCATAGAACGAGAGAAAGAAGTAGAAGATAAGGATTAAGAAAGGATCGAAGAGATAAGATAAATGAAGACTGAACATAAAAACAGACAGATTGCAAAGATCCAAAGGAAAAAAATAAAGATTGATAGAAAAATGACCAAAGGAAGGAAAATGTAAGGTGTAGACACTCACAAACGAGATATTATCGAAGACTATGCTAATTTTGCTTCTCGAGTGTACGCTGGAATTACTCATGAAGGTTTATCTTTGGATAAAATTGCTAATAAATATGAAGTTCAACCACTTGCTCTTGGCAATTATCAGATGCTTCAGGCTCTTCACGAGGGCATTAGGCCTAGAGAGTTCGAAACTAGAGTCAACTTGAAAAAGGAAACCAGAGAAATTGAGAAGAAATACACACGTCTTGTAATCATTGAAAATGCATTTGTAGATTTCACTTATCTTTTAATTATTTTTAGGAAACATACCATCGAGGTGAGCTGAAAAAGGCTCAAGATGAAATTAATGGTGTCCTGCTCTAAAGCAAAGCATAGTAACAAGAAGGAAATAACTTCTCTTACCGTAACTTCAAAAACAAGATAAGACCTTCTACTCCGACATGGAAATACGAGTAATCATCTATTTCTCAACTGGATTAAATCATAATACAAATTAAATGAAGAACTTTTGACTGATTTTGTTACATTTCCTAGTGCTGACTACAATATCAGTCCATCGCCTCTCCCAGAAATCTAGGATTACCGTGGTCCTAGTGGTGTTATCCTCATGCAATCTGCAGACAGACGAGAAGAAGCAGTCTTGCTCCTACAAAGATTGCTAAGAGGTAGGACAACCTAGAATATCATGTATGAAGGCAAGAAGAAAAGAACTGCCTTAATTGAGGAGCTCTTAACAGTGGCTTAAATTGAAAATCTCGAAGAAGACAAAGCTGAAGAGGTTTTAATGCAAAATCACGAAGAGTAAGTAAGAAACGCTGTGTTAGAGAGTCTTCAAGGTGAAATAATAGCCGAAACAATGGATGAACTATCTAAAGAATTGCTGAGAATGAAATAAGAGAAAAAGATTCAACAAATGGTTGAAGTTGCTGAGAAAGATAGGCGCATTAGAGAAATTGAGGAAGCTGGTAAGAGATAAGCAGAAGAGATCCTAAGGGATAGAGAAGACGTTCTACATAATCAACTTATTCGAGTTCACTAAGGAACAGTGGATACATATCTTGACTGGTTGATGCAAAATGCCTTAGAATAATGTAATATTTTTTGTCATTTACTTTTCTTTACTGGTTTAATTGATTATCTCCTCAGCATCTTCAAGACAAGCTACTATCATGACGAATCTCAGAAAAGAGAAGTTCAATCTTCCTCTAGAAGAATTCGAAAGAAAGTACAATAATAACCAAACTCTCATCAAGGATCTAGTTCATTCGTTTCTCATTCCTAACGTTTAGCGTTCAAAACTAAAAAAGCAAAGTATTAATATTTTGATAAATCACCCATATTCTTATTATTCTTTGAATATTATTTTTAAGTTTAATTGGAGGAAAAAAGATTCAGCGAAGCAGCAAAGAGATCACTCTAATAAACGATTACAAGAGCCTCCATTAAACACACAGAGGAAATCGCTCCAAAACCAGCAAATTGAATACAGACATATTGATTAATTAAAGCAAAAACAAATATCATCATCATTATTCCTATTTTTGTTCTGTTTTAAAACACATGTTAATGCTTTTAATATTTTTAACACTCAATAATATGCTATCTAGTTATCATAAAGATGTAAAAATTCAAGAAAATATGCTTTTTAGAGTTATCCTAGATGTTCATTAGGAAAATAAATACTTTACCATAAAAATCCGAAACTCAAAATATTACAGAAATAAAAAATAAATGTTATTATTTTGGAAAAAAATATTGAATTAAATTTGAAATAAAAAAGAGGGAAAAATACAAAGGAGATAATCCAAAAACTTTACATTGAAGTCAAGAAAACGAATGGTATTAGCCTCGTCTCAAGATTTCAAATAATTATGTTTAAAATGTAAAAACTCTCGAATTTAACCATTTCAGAAAGCAATCTTATCGAATAATTTAATAATTCCCTATTGAAGAAAGGAGCTGGCTATTATGAAAAAATCCAATCTGAAAAAAGAAATTAGTGGGATTTATTCATTCTAGAAAAAAAGAGTATCAAAGATTTATCTCATGTTATTTGTGCAGTTAGATTGATTACAAATATCTCCCTATTCATAATTAAAAAATAGGATGCCCAAAGTTTTGTAAGCTCTCAGATTAACCAACTACAATAAATCTTAATGCATATTTCATACTTGAACAAAAAACTAATATGCAAGAACAAATAGAGACTGAAATCTGAAATGATCAAAATATTCCCTTAAGAGCGCCCCTGATAGTTCCATCTATCGGGAAGTTGTCTCCTTTGACTAAGTTTTAGTATCCTTGTCTGAAATCTCCACTGCTAGCGAACTGTTGGCATGGTCCTTGGAATAAGTAAATGATTCCACAAACGCAAAAGATGCACTCGATGACACCACAGCAGAATAAGAAAAAGCAACAAGCTAGTATCGAGAAAAGAGTATTCTTGGCGTTTTAGATTGTTTCAATGCAAATGTTGCATGCTCTGATGTAGGCATTCAGGAACATGTAGAATCCACACCTATATTCAAAGAAAGTAGAAGAAATTTTAGATAATTGTGAACAACAGACAACAAACAAAATAAAATGTTACCAGCATCCGCAAGTAAGACATGCGATGATGTACTTCAAAACAGGAGAAAGGGCCATTTTTTGAAAACTAGTTTTCTTTTGATTTTTATTGAGAGATTATTTTTTTTTAACAAATATTTATTAATAAAGATCCTCCTGTTCATCTTTCACCCCAGTTATTTCGAGATGCAGTTACAAAACTAATTTTTTTTTATTTATATTTTCTCAATATTAACTGTTCTTTTCAAATTATTTTAGAAATCCTTCTCTTCTTTATTATTCAAGCAAGATACAAAGAAGGATTTTTTTAACTGGGAAATTATCTTCTTTTTCAGAATCTCCTTCTTACCACATGAACAAACAAAAATAGAAAGTAAGATTTCAAATAAGAGGTGCGCATTAATCACTATTTCTCATTTAAAATCAAAAAGAGGATTTTTGTAAATTTCATAATACTATCTCCTACCAATTTTTCAATGTAATCACTAGGATTTATTACTTCTGTATTGTTATTACCTCCATTTATTTCGAAATTTAGTTAATCATGGAACTCCTTTATTGATGAATATTTTGAACTTGAATTTATTCAATAAATTACTTTGTGGTGAATGTGATAAAAAATATTTTTCTATCTAAACTCTTGCTTAAACAGTGAAGCTATTTGAGATTTATTGTATTTTGAGTTGGAAAATATTTAATAAAGATTATTTTGATTATTTTTAAATTAATAATGCTCAAATCCTTGATGTTTAAAGAGTTTAGCACAGACAATGTGCATTGCATTTTGTTTTTTATTGATAGACATAAAATCAGATCAAAAATGAAATATTTGGTAGGTGTTTAGACAAAAACATCACATGATATGAACCTCTTCAGTCTCCAGCTTATCGAGTAGCTGCACATTCAAAAATAAGTTAGCCATTAAATTAACTATCTAATAGATTACCTTTGTCTCGAGGACGTAGATCTTATTATTGTTTTCCTGATATTGGAGTTTTAATTGATCGAGTTGTCTAATCTTCTCAACAAGTTCTAGATTCTTTTTTCCTAGTTCGTCAGACTTTCTTTCTGATTATTCCTTGTACATGTTTCTTTGCAGAGTCCTAAATTTAAATAATTTGTTATGAACGATTTAGTCATTGTTTTCAATAAATCTTTACAAGTCTTCAATCTCCTTTTGGAGAACAGAGAACTTAGATTTTTGGAAATCTGTTTCACTTCCTAATGATGTTTAAGCTAAAGAGATATTGAGTGTCTAGTTCTTCAGTTGATCGATCTAGGTTAAAAGACAAAAATGATAACTATTTGAACAAAATTAATTGAATTTACTTGACTGAAAGCGCTATCTCTTTCTGCCTTTTTCTAGTTGAGTTGCTCATTGGCTCGACTAAGTTCAGAAGATAGTTGCTAAAGCTGAATTTCGTATTAGCTTATCTAAGCCTAGAGCCTCTTAACTTGAGTCTACAGTTCAATCTTGCCATCATTAGATTGCTGTTGGAAGTTGGTAAATCACACATTATAAGCAAAATGATAAGAGTTTTTAATAAAAGAGCTTACAATAATTTATCTCTTTAGAGATTCGATTTCTGATTGGAATTGAATGTTGTTATTTGAAGTTGACAATTGCATCTTCAATTCAGATTTCTCACGAATAAGGTTGGCATTTCCACTTCTTAACTCATTATTTTCTTGGTCCTTCAGTTTAAGGCTTTCAATTAATTCAGAGATACGGAGAGTCAACTGCTTTATCTAAGTGTTATAAGCAATCCGTTCAGCTTCTTGAAGAGACTATG
>Ga0302271_10005033_pt1 | contig 10237 bp, 10 predicted proteins | sample III_Bog_N1_1_FD_198767 | JGI IMG/M metagenome (GOLD analysis project Ga0302271, IMG submission 198767) | Peat permafrost microbial communities from Stordalen Mire near Abisko, Sweden - III_Bog_N1_1 | ecosystem: Environmental > Terrestrial > Soil > Wetlands > Peat | place: Sweden: Abisko... | reverse complement strand
GAAATGTATGGTAAAGTAATCAAAAATAACTTTATTGATCGATGCAAAACCAGACCAAAAATTTGAATTTATCTTATGATACAACAAATCTATCAATTTTTGAAAATCTCAATAATTTAAAGTTAAATCGCACACTTATCTTACTGCTCCCTCCAATTTTTCAGAGAAAAAAAGTTTTAAATAATTCAAAAAAATATTTTTTTCCCTAATTAAGAACTCCTTTGTCTCTCCTTCAGATCTTCAAGCAAACTTAACAAAACAAAAACAAAACTATGAGCTCATAAATTTGTTCCCTTTTCCAGAATGATTAACCCTTCGCTCCCATCTGAAAGGGATTTTCTACTAATTTAATTTATTAAGAATTTAATTACAAAGAATAGCATCACATTTGATTTTTAGAAAAGTATTTCTAATCTAAAACTCCAATTAAAAAGAAACAGATAGTATTTCAAAAATAAACCAATAAGCAAAACTTAATAACTTTTTGCAATAAACAAATTGTAATTTTTAGGAATCTAAATACAATTAGTTATTTTTACAATAAACTATCCTTAATTCTAGCATTTATTGAAAGAAAATTTTCTTTTCTACTTGACTATGAGTAACTTCACATCAATAATTTTCCTAAAAAAACTATAAATCAAGCTATTGGTCTACATAATTACTCTTTTTTGTTTTTTACTTCTCAAATTGATCTTGCTCTCGAAAGCAAGATGTTGTTTAGCAATTTTTATTTCATGCTTCTTCTTACCATTAAGAATTAATAAAAAAAGAATATTTATTGTGTCTATTTGGGAATAAATATCTCCACATCAAAACTGCAGCCTTTTACCAAAGGAGACTTAGCTCAAATGGTAGAGCGCTGGACTCCAAATCCAGCGGTTGCGTGTTCAATTCACGTAGTCTTCATTTTTTTAGTTAGTTATTTTCCTTTTTTTTCAATTAAATCAAAGATTGTTATTTCTTTTTGGTAAAACACAAAAATAAAGTTTTAAGGAGTAGGTTAATCAATATTTCAACTTACTAATTTATTAAAGCATTTTACTAAAAATCTCCAAGACTTTAATAAATTCATTTTTTGGATATTTTTTAAATTACTTAGATCTCAAGAGCATAGAATAACAGATATTTAATGAAAATAAAAGATAAGTTTTCATCATATTTGATTGATGTAAGCTCTCAAGATGACTTCAAATACCCAAACATCTTATTATCCTGGGTTAATAAACCCTCCTGTTAGCTTTAATTCTGCTTTTAATTCTTTCCATTATCCAAGACCTTGTAAAGCTTCAATGCTAGCCTAAGAATTTAGTAAAAATATCATGAGATTTAGTTATTTTTTTTCAGAATACAAAAAAGTGATTTTGAGAAGAAAATAATTATTTTATTTACAATAAGAGGATCCATTGCAGGAGGTTTGAATTTAAAGCTGACAATAGTTTCATTTCCTGGTGGTACAGCTCCTTTTAGGTTGTCACAAGAGAAATAACTATTCTTGTCATCTTTCTAAATTCCCAAAAGAGCAAACAAACATTAGAAAAAAAATGATTAAAAAAGGTTATTTTGTTTGTTAGATGAGTTACAGGCATGACAATTTCAAAGTTGACAGGTTTTTCAAGCTTGGGATCACTGGCAATCTTTGAATTGCCTATGACTATTTTTCGAGTGAAGGATTTCTCACTTTCATCGATTTCTTATTGAGTTTATTAGACTGATACAGGTGGTTAAGATTATGATGCTGCTAGCTTATCTTAGTTATTAATAGTGTTGTTGTTATTTTTGGGTAGGAAAGCAAAAGAATCTTTAGTTTTAATTTTAGTGAATTCAAGAACGATTCTCGTGTTTTTAGGGCTGAAGATGAGTTCTTCATCTTAAATTTTGAGTGTGTCAAAAGCAGATTCTATTTTAACTGGAAGTGTTAAAATCGAAGGCAAGGTTAAATATTGTTTGTAGTGAGTTATGTAGCCTTCCCTACCGTAGCAGCTCCCCCATACGAATAGTTACTTTTCATCTTTTTGATTGGGTACAAAGATTGAGATTAACTCAAAGAATTATTCACTGATCCTATCTGGCTAGAATGACAGTTTGATTTCCATTTCTTTGTTGGCTTCGACAAGTGCTTCAGAAGGACTAAAACTGAATACTTTCGACCCGAATTTATTGTAAATTCCATGAGCAATCGATGTAACTTTGAATTTGATAGCAAAATTTGAGACATTCAGAACTTTGAATGCTTTTTCTGCTTTTTCTCCTAAAACAACTCCACCAATATTCAACAGTCCATTTTCAGGCTAGATTTTAACTTCTGGACGAACTCCCTTGCCGATAAGTTTTGCACTGACGCAAGTTGTTCTGCACTTTATTCTCAGCGTTTCTTCAAAAGGCTTGTCTTCATGGGGTTAGAATTATACGAATAATATTCTAGATTTTGTTGGCTCGATTTCTCGTAGTGCATTAATAATATTGAACCCACTGAACAAAGGCAGCAAATCCATGGAAATCTACACTTTTTAGTCTGAATTATTAGTGATGATTAACTATTTGATTTCTTTGATTCCAACGGCAATCTCCCCGAAATCTATTACTGTTTTATTCAAAACTAAGGATTTCTAAACTGTCACTGTATTTACTTCAATAAATGTCAAGAACTTCGACACATCTGGCATGTCCACAGGTTTAAAGTAGCACGGAATCAACCATGTATAGTGTTGACTGCAGCGAATCGAATCATCCTAAAAAAACAAGTGAGGATGAGTTTTGATCATGTCTTTAAACTAATTTAACTTGTTACCTTATGGAATTCCAATAATTTCCCTCCTAATTTCGCTAACTCCTCCTCCATATCAAAATTCTGTTCTGCTTCCAGTTTTTTTTATCTCTCTTCTTCCTCTTTCTGTCTTTGCTGTTCTTCTAATTTCCTTTGCTCTTCTTCAAATGCTTGCTGTTGATTCTTGTTTAGTTTGACTTCTTTCTTAGGAGGTTCTTTTTTCTCAGCTGCTTTTTTCTTATCCTTTTCTTTAGCTAATTTTGGATCTGCAGCCTCAGCTTCTTTCTCTTCAGCTTCTTTTTTCGCTTTATCTTATTCTTCTCGCTTGATCTTCATTTTCAAAGCGAAATTGAAGTTTGGATCATTATCGTATTTCTATGTTAGTTCCTCAATAGTAAAAGCACCTAAAAAAGAGAGCAAAATTCAAAAGAAAACATTGATTTGATGAATATCTGGCAATTTTATTGCTTCTTTTCATAATTTCCTTGTTATTATTTGGTTTACTGATTGTTTTAAAGAATGATTGATATTCAATGTTGATTTCTACACTTTCTTCTGGTTTTATCCTCTCCACCATAGGAGTGAGTTTGAGCCCACAGACTTCAAATTTTGGTAGGAAAAATTCAAAAATCATCGTCTTGTATGCTGTATTCTTGATCATTAATGTTGTGTTGAACATTTCATCAACTTGCATCACTGGAATATCAATTTTCATAGCACTGAATTCCAGCGGACATTTCATAATATCGCAAGAATATGGCAATCTCAAATCTTTTGTGGCAATGTTCCCAGTGATGATCTTGCATTTCAAGTACCCTTCATCTTTTCTATTATCGATTCCAGGTATTTTTGTGCTACGATAAATAAGGTTTGTCTAGAATTTTTCTTTAGGTAAAAGTTTCAAGGGGATGAGGTCTAATTCCACTGAGATCTCTTTTGGTAGAGGATAAAAGAGGATTTCTTATGGAAGATCGGAGAGATTCTCACACATGAGAGGCATCCTGGAGGCAGTGCCCTCGTAGAGTTTACCGAAATTAATTTTACCAGGAGTGATCTGCACTGTGTCGATTGTCATTTTAGCACGGATTGAGAAAGCAACTGGCATGACTTACCCAGCTCCAATCAGCTGTTATGCAAAATAAAGGCATAGAAAATTAGAAAGTCAATAGGTGCTATTTATTAAACTAACTTGATTTTAGGTAATTTAAACTGACAATTATTACCTTGAAAGGGATATTGAGAATTCCAGTTTTTGCATCAAGGTATTTAGCACACAAAGTCAGGAGATCTTTATCAGCATTCATTTTGACCCACACTTCGAATTTAGAATTGCCTTAGATGTATCCAAGCAAAGGGTTAAATTCAAAAAAGGATTTTGTTTCTTTTGAAGCAACAATCTAAGTTTTCATAGCTGTCTAGCTTCTATTGAAAAACACAATTTTCTCTCTGTAAATATGATTTAACAGACATATTTCAAAGTCATAAAGAGGCTTTTCGACGTAAATAGGTACTTCAATGCATTCTCCTCTGCAATTAAACAAAAATCAATCAAAAAAATGACAAATATTCAAGAACAAATAAACTTAGTTTTTGTGTTCTTTTCTAATTCCTTATCTTTTTCTTCTTTTTTTACTGAATGACTATTTCGATTGGCCTAGAATAAAGGAAGTTTTCGAAGTAAAGTACAAGTGGGAGATGCAGTGATCTGATTTGATTAGGTGCATATTTAATTGGAATTCGCAGAGTCGAGTATCCATTGATAGTGTATTATTTAGAGAATTTAAGCTAAGAAAGGGAAGAGGCAAGAGAATCTACTTCAGTATCGAGTTATCCTTCTTCAGCGTTAAGAGAATAATGAGATCCTTCTGGTCCAGCAAATTTACCTACTCCGCCTGCACCTTAAACTGAATTGAATTGTGAAGCTGTCTCCGTTTTTGTCATGATATCTCCACCATCTTTACTTTTGATGATTATTTCGGTGGACAAAGCACCTTTATTCTCTAGAATCAAGTATTTCACACTATCTTCACCATAAATCACCTGGAATCAATCATCAAAACGAACAAAATTCATGTAAAAAAAATAATAATAACCTAAGTTTTTTATTTGAAACCCTTTTTCAATAGAAATAAACAGCCTTTTGCTTATTTAATGTGATTACTTATTCAAAATCTACAACTGGATGATCGCACACAACAATTGCTTTTTTGCAATAGCACTTCAGAGGTATATTTATTGGTCCAGTTTCAGTGAGAATTGGGAAGAAATCCTCAATGTCTTCATTCGTCTAAGCAGTGAATCGAATTGTCAAAGGACATGCCATACCAGCTGAGATACGTCCAGGAGGTTTATACATGATTTCAAAGTAATCCTAAGTTCAAGAATTTATGTTTTTAAATGAAGGCATTAAAGATAATTCACCCTCAAGAGAATATCAAATCGTGTTGAAAAATATGCAGCAACCAATCCATATTTTTATCTCTGATAATTACTCTGATTTTCTCTTTGAGAAGCATAAGCTTGAAGGAATTCTATGTATTTGACACGTTAGTTAGTTAGACTACCTGCACATATGGTTCTCCAACTTCAAAATCCTAAAATAAAAAGAATGTAAAAATGTACAATTTCAAGATCAAGATCAAAAACAGGAAATATAATTGCTAAAATAAGTCAAGCCCTTTTGCTAATACTAACAAGGAGAGAAACCCTGAAACTATTGATTCTTTTTTGTTGAATTTGTCATATTTACTTAAAAAACGATCTCACTTGGCTTGCAGGCAAAGGAATCACCTTTGAATTCTCGACCTTAAACAATCTACGGCTTGGTAATGTTTGATTTCTATTTGTCAAGTGCCTTCACTTTCATTTGCTTTTCAAGGACAGTTTCATCACGAAGCTTAAGTATCTTTCTCCCTCTTTCATCACGAGGTGTAGGTATTTCCTCTTCATTTTCTTCGAAATCAGACATCCCAAAAGAATTAGTTTGATTCTTCTAAAAAATGAAAAAGCTTGTAGTTGTGTTGAAGTTCAATCACAATTTCTATTAAATTATTTCCTTTTTTTGCACTGAATTTATCTTGCCTTATTTCTTCTCTTCTCCTTTTTGTTAATCTCTCAAATGAATCTTTTAGAAACCAGCAAAAGAGTTTCAAAATAAGAATAAGATATCTTTCCTGATTACATTTCTCTTAAACCAAGATTATTAGAAAGAGAGTATATTATATAAATGCTGAGATAAATGATTTCAAAAGAGATATAATTTTGTAATATTCTCAGCAATAAAGACATAGCTGTGATACTTAAATCACCTGCTTATTCTTCTTCTTCTTCTTCCTCTTCTTCTCGCGGTTTGTTTTCTTCATCATAAAAAATTAAATTAAATCTTTTTATACTATTCTTTCCTTTTCACATCAAACTAAGCAAACTTGTCTTATGGGTCGCTGAATTCTACGGAATACTGCTATTATTATGCCCTCCACCTTACGGAAGCATGTTTGTTTAGCTAAAGTTATGATTACTGAATATCATGTTGTTCGAAGAATCTGTCATGTTGATAAGATTGTTATTATTAGATTATTATTAGTGCTTAATGAGCCCCAAACCAACCTTATTATTCTAGTTACTATGTGTAAAATCGATGTCTTCAACAGAATTCTTAAATAGATTTGTAGCCTTCAATGTTAGCCTTTTTGAAAGTTCTCTTTTGAACATAACACTCGTCTACGAAAGTTCTTTGACGAAAACGTCTGAAATAGGATTCTCATCGTTGACTTTGTCCGACTCCTCGAAGAGTTAACTCGTCGATTTGTGTAGTGAAGATTGCTTGTGATGAGAATGATCGTGATCTGCATCGCCTCGTACTGAATTTCGTTCTGGCTAAGTAAAGAATTATCCGTTATTGTTTTTATTAGGCAAGATATCTATGTCATTTTTGGAGTTCTTTGTGCTGAAATTGCTTCCGATTTTCTCTTTGCTCTTTTCTTAGGGGATGTTGTTCAGCATCCTATCGATTTCCTTTTTGTTTTGCAATTTATCTAGCTCACTCTTCGCGAGTTTCTCAATTTACAAATTAGAATTCTTCTCTGAATGGATCAAAGATGAAGGCTGTAATGTTGTCCCCGAGGAGAAATTCCTAGGTGTATTGTTGTTCGTTATAATTCCTTGCTGCTAAATGGTCTAAAGCCCTAACTGAGAACTAGACATTTGTTGATTGGGATTTCCTGCAAGAAGTCCAAGTTTCTCTTATGAAGAATTCTAAGACAGAAGTGCTTGCTGCTACTGCAAATGCACTTACTATTGCAGTTAAATCTGCTATTGCTGGAGTAGTTACTATTGTAAAATCATTGTTTGAGTCTACGGTTAAAGCTAATAATTAGTGGAAGAAAAAACAGCACCCGAACCTTGCTGCTAAGAGGAAGTAGATGGCTGGTATTATTACTATTACTACAATTGTAGCTAATGCTATTACTGTATCTACTACTATTGCTACTACAACGCAATCGCTTATTGTAATTATTAGTTCAGTGGCCTTGAATCTTATGTATGGTAGAGATAAATCGAACTAGGATTATTATTTACCATTTGATTTTCTCCTTTTTCCTGTATAACCTCCTGTGGTGTGTGCTGATTGTTATTGTTTTTATACGTCCCATCCTCATCTTCATCGTCATCATCGTCACTATTCTAAATCTATGGAGGAAACTGATGCAATCCATCATATTAATAGTCTGCATCGAGAATCTAATCATTCGCACCGGCGATATTCACAGCTAAATTTTCTTGCATTAATAGATCCGTGTATATGTAGAATGATACTTTATTGGAATTGGTTCGCTCTTCGGACATGTAGAATATGTTTCCTTAAGGTCCAATCAATCTTAATAGTTCCTTGCATATCGATGATTCTATGTCTTAGAAGGCTAAATGGTTAAGATAAAAAAATTATTACAAAAAAATCTGCAAATTCTCTATCAAAACTTAAGCAAACAGTAAAATCACCAAGCAAATCAGCTTAGTAATACTCAATATAGGTGTTGGATTTGAATCAATTGATTGATCAGTTACTTTGTGTCTTGTTTCGGATAATTTTGTTGAGATTAGTTGTGGCGAAAAAATAATTAGACAACCGATCTGGCTTATATTTTCTCCCGCTGTTGTCTCGGATTGTTATTTTTATTGTTCCTTGCAATGCAGTCTCACCTTGATCACCTATTTCAGCTGCTCCTGATGAAGCACTTATCACTATTTACCCTTTTTACGTATTTTATATGCACTCAGATAATAAGACAAATAAAATATGTTTGAGCCTTTTTTCATCGTTATAAAGAGTATCAAGCTATGGAGGACACTCATTCGACAGGATTAACGTGACTTGGTTTTATTTCAGCCTGAATTCAAACTAACTAGCTACTTCTTTGATCAGTTTCTTAAGACTGAACTATCTCGGATTCAGCTCGAGATTTGAATTTTCCAGATTAAAAAACTCCAGGAAATTATTTATCCTTGTATTCACAGCGGAATTCACGTAGAATGCATCGTACAAGCAGTCAGTGATCAGTTTTTTTTGAAGAGCTATGTTCTATCTCATTTACTGAAGATAGAACTGCACCATACTTAAATCGCTCTGGACAATATGTGCGAAATTCATCGAAAAAGTCTTGTAGATTACAATTTACTCATCTAATATTTACTCCCTAGTAACGCCTTAGTCGTCGTCAAAAACTAGCAATTAATACTGCTAATAGTCGCAGCTGTAGCAGATGAGTGTGATGCTCTGAGACTTTTTGTCTTCATCTGCAAGTTTTATGTTGCCTTGAAATTTATTAATACGAGGTTTTTTCGATGCAGATGATTTCTTAGAAGGAATAACAATTGGCTGCTAAAATCCATTATTCGTGTTTGTGTTGTTATTTGGGGTGTATTATTGTCGAAGTTGAGGAGTTTATTGTTTGGAAGGAGTGATTTGAGGTTACATATTCTATAATTGCTATTGCTGTTGGATATTCTGCGATTGAGGTGTTTTGCTTAATGTAGGGTTGTTACTACGCTGCTTCTGCGATGGATTAGCCATACTTTGAAGCCCGGGGTCTTCCCCTTAGAACAAGGATCGTTTTTTGTTTCTCATAAACATTGCTCCCTGATCTTAGGTTGGTGTATTAATATTTCCTGTGCCTACAAATTGTTAAGGTTGTGACTGTTTGCCATCGATATTTGCAGGTGAATGTGAAATATAATGCATCCCAGGGAGGTTATTGATATTTGAAGACTGCTAGTCAACTTAATTCTGTTGGTTGTTCGCATCATTGTTTGAATGTTGTCTTCTGATTTCCCGTTTCATGAGTAAATCTAAAGGTATCAATCTTGCTTGGGGACGATTTCCAGAAACACCTGAGATCCCTTGTAATTGTGATTAGCGTGAGGTGAATGATTTTTTTGAGAACTGGGAGATAATACCTAGAGATTTGGAGTGCAAGGAGTCCATTCGCCCTCCTGCTGCTAGATTTTATGTAGCGTTGTCGTCGGGGTATGCTGGAACAGATTAATGTGTCTCTTGTTTTAGTTCCACTTAACTTATGAACTATTGCAGCTACTCAGTGGAGTTGATCCCAAATTCTTTTCTCGCTCGCCGATTTGCTTTAACAAACTAGTAAGCACCTTCTCTTGATGTGCCTGTTGCATTGGGAGTTGCAGCTTTGGTGACAATTATTTTTTAGGGCAAAACATTATTTGCAATATGGTACCAAATGTAATATTTGTTGATAAGTTCGTAGTAAAGTCTAATGTTTTTCTCTTTAGCAAATCCTGTCATGCCTACGACTACAGGTGGCACGATAAAGAAGCAAACCAAGTAAGGAATCGATGGCAGGATGCTTAGAACGTAGACTGCATTGATCACTGCGAAAGTTGCAATATTTGCAAATAAATTTGTGCCGATCAGCAGAGCTACATGCAAGGCGTAAAACCCACCTCCTAGGATAAATATATGCGAACAAGATGCTTGTGTAGTATCAGTGACAGAACTACTTTCGAAATATCCACTCTACCCACATTTCTATATCAAAGAGCCGTCTCTCCAGATGTAGACTGCACCAATTAGTATGCACCAAGCGATGTTGTTCCAGCTGAGGAGCCAATTCACCTTGTAAGGGAATTTTTTAGCAAGGCTCAAAGTTAATATTGGGATAATCAACACTACTGCAGTGGCTCCAAGCAAAAGAGCGTACTCACTTGCAACGAACGCCATGATGACGAGCACTACGCTGATTAGCGCACCAAGATACATTTAGTAGTTGAGCATCTGCATAACTCGGAGATATTCATCTTCATAGTATTTTTTCTCTATTTCTTCATCACCAAAGCGAAGAAGCCTTGTCCCATTAATCGCTCTTCTCCACCATGGATTGCTAGGTTTTCTAGCTTCCTAGCCACCACGGGCTTAGCCGTTTGTATTAGAATTGCCCACCACTCCTT
>Ga0302271_10005029_pt1 | contig 10248 bp, 9 predicted proteins | sample III_Bog_N1_1_FD_198767 | JGI IMG/M metagenome (GOLD analysis project Ga0302271, IMG submission 198767) | Peat permafrost microbial communities from Stordalen Mire near Abisko, Sweden - III_Bog_N1_1 | ecosystem: Environmental > Terrestrial > Soil > Wetlands > Peat | place: Sweden: Abisko... | reverse complement strand
AAAAGTCTTTTTTGCCCCGAAAGCTTTTGCAGCCAATTCTTGAGCTTCTTTTATCGGGCCTGTTGCAGGATGAAGAGTTCCCAAGTTATCAAACTCGTCCGTTGTATCGACGCAAAGAGCTTTTTTACCAATTAATTTTTTGAATTCTGGATAACACCCTTGGCCTTTGGTATGACCCGGGATATGAAACTGGTAAGTTGGATTTTCCATTGCCAATTGAAGAGCTTCAACAATTGGAGCCTTAATCTTCGTTTCAGTTGGTTTTTGGATTTGTTTATTTGCATCCATTTATTCTAAAATCCTTACAAATAATATTTAAAGTAATAATAAGATACTACAACAAAAGTATTTTACAAACAAAATGTTGTTGTATACTGAGAATCGTAACACATTATTGCTGGATTGAAAAATATGAAAAAAATTATGAAAAAGGCCTTGCTGTCGGCTTTATTGGTGTCCTCATGCGTAAATTTTTGTTATGCCGAAGATGCTCAAACTACAACAGCGATTAAAGAAAGCGGAATAAACAAAGGTGCGATTAGCCCCATTGAAAATGTCTCAAACATCTCAGGGGTTAAATCCGAAGGCTCAAAAGTTGAGCTTTCAAAGCAATTGACCCCCGTATTGGTAACGCCAATTGTAAAAGTTCCTGAACCAAAAGAACAAAAAAATTTAAAACAAACATCAAAACCAATCGATTTAAAAGCGATTATTTTTGACCCGAATGCAAAATTTAACGCTCAAGCGATCGAAGAAAACCGTGAAATGACCAAAACCGAAAAAGCTGAATACAACCTTCATGAAGCATTGCACGGTTCAGTAAGCGTACCTTCAACAAAAGGTCTCTTAGAAGACAAAATGAAAATGACTTTTGACAAAGGCCCTATTGAAAGTATATCGCCTTGGTTTGATTTCAATGGTGCTTTCTCTAATATTTGGACAGGGGATAATTATGCAAACACTTTGTACGGCATAAACTTCTGTGACGTTGGGATTAATGGTAAAATGCGTGACCAAAAAACAACCTTCAGAGTGATGTTAAATTATGGAAAAGAAATAGTCGGAAACACTTATATGCAAAGTCTTCCCGCAGATATTTATGTTATCAGACAACTAGACAAACACAATAAAGTCTTTTTAGGTTATGCAAGAAGTCCCATCGGTATGGAAGGCGGAGAAACACCTTTAACTATACCTTTCTTTACACGTTCACAAATCTCAAGAACTTTTGGTAACGTTCGTACGCTTGGAACAAAATTTATGGGCGATTACGATTTTATTGATTATAATGTTGGTTTTTCAAGCTCGGGCAGATATTTTAGAGATTTCTTCCCAGGTCCTGAATTTACAGGTTGGGTAAATCTCAAACCTCTTGCAAAAACAGGCGGTAAATACGGTAAACTTACATTGGGTGGCGGACTGAACGCCGGAAATGCTGAAAGTCATTATGCGGTCACTAGTACTTATGTCAATTATGAATACAAAAGACTGAAAGCAACCGCAGAATATGCTTCTTCAGATGGTTCTAACGGCTCAACCGGATTTACGCCAAACAGAGCTGAAGGTTACTATGGAACGCTAGCATACAGGATATCTCCTAAATTGCAAGCTTTAGTTAGATACGATAAATTTGACCCGAATACAGAAAAATCAAATGATATGAGAACTGAATACACGGCCGGTATAAACTACTTTATTAAAGGTCAAGCTCTAAAATTGATGCTCAATTATGTTTATTACACATTGGAAAACGGCAACGCTGGTAATAAAATTATGGTAGGAACTCAAATTATACTTTAATTGATACCTAATATAAATATTCACACTGATATTGACAAAATATTGTCTGCGAATATTCTGATGTATCCAATTCAATCCCAAAAAAACAAGGTTAAACTATGAACACGGAAGAGGAATTCTCTGAGTTTCAACGTTTCGATAATAATTTGGGGGGATGGTATGCATACTAATCAAGTAAAAGTTTTAATGGTCGAGGATCATAAATTAATGAGGGTTGGACTCAGATCGCTATTTGAAGAATTTCCTGAAATAGACATTGTTGCAGAAGCCCAAAGTGGAAAAGAAGCGATAGAAAAAATCCGTGAAACAAAACCTGATGTCGTATTAATGGATATTGGACTCCCTGATATAACAGGAATAGAAGCCACCAAAAGGATTTTGGAACAGTTTGAGAAAACAAAAATAATAATGCTAACTTCACATATTTCTGAACAAGAAGTTTTAGATTCGCTTGCTGCAGGAGCGAACGCTTATGTCATGAAAGATATAAATACAGAAATTTTGATGATGGTTATAAAAACCGTAAAAGAAGGTGCCCTTTGGCTGGACCCGCAGGTTGTGCCGATTATTAGGGAGAAAAACTCAGGAATTATCCCACAAAAACAACTTTCAAGAGCAAACTTTAAAGCACAACATTCAAATTTGACAGAAAGAGAGTATGAAGTTTTAAAACTTGTCGTTGATGGGAAATCAAACAATGACATAGCAAAATGTCTGACGATAAGCGAACACACTGCAAAAGCTCATGTTTGCAATATCATACAAAAACTTGTGGTAGACGACAGAACCCAAGCCGCGGTTAAAGCATTGAGAGAGGGATTGGTTTAAAATTAATGATAAGTAAAACTTAAAAAAAATACGTCATTACTCCTCGCAATGACGTATTTTTTTTACGCCAAGTACTTTTGAAGTGTAGATTTGTCAAACACTTCTACGCTCTCAGGGGAATGAATGAAAATTAAACAACTTATCAGCGATTTGAACATTTGAAAATCGGCATATGCCATTTTTTTACGTAAATCAGCCATGTTATTAGCTAAAAATTCTGTAATAATGATTTTATCTTCAAAAACAAGACTTGAAAAATAATCAAAAGCCTCTTTAGTTTTTACCCCTTCCAAGTAAATTATATCGGGAGATTGAAATTCGATAAACCTAAGTGCTTTATCCAAATTAAATCCAATGTTCTCATTAATTTCGCATTGGTTTACATTTTCCAAATTGTATTTTGCGATAGATTCTATGGTCATAATATTTTTTTCTTCTTTTGCAATCTCTAGCAAAAGTGAATATATAACGTGCGTTTTTCCACTTAAAGAAGAGCCGCAGACCAAAACAATTCCGGGATTCTTAACAGCGTTTTTAATTATATTCAACCTTCCCTCATCGGGCAAAATTGATTTCAAATTCTTTGGCGGTTTATAAATTTTTAAAGAAATTCTCTCACCCAAAATTGTCGGAAATGCAGAAATACTTGCAATCAAAGTCATATCATCCACTTTGAAACAAAGTTTTCCGAGTTGAGGAACTTCACAAACCGAAGCATCAAGGTTAGAAAGGGTTTTCAACTTTGAGATAAAGGAAGAAGTCAAAACGGATGGGATATACCCTCTGTTTAAAACTTCTGAATTTTGTTTGAAATTAACCCCGAGGCCTTGATCCATATATTCAAAATAAACTTCATGGACATTTTCTAAAATGGCTTGCTTTAAAATTGCACGAATTATTTTCTGGATATGCTCTTCACTTAAATCTTCACTGTGAAGCTCTTCTCTCCAGTCGTATTCGGAATTTTTGTTGTCTGTAAAAATTTCCCCGACCGTGTTTTCAACCTTATAATACTCATCGATTTTTTTCAAAATACTTGCTTCTGAAGAAACAACCGGCTCAATGGCACATTCTGCCGTTTCAATAACTTTATCAATCGCAAATAAATCCAAGGGATCAGCCATTGCAACAGTTAAAACATCTTCAATTTTGAAAAGAGGAATGATTTTATATTTTTTGGCATCTGAATAACTTATGTACTTCAAACAGTTTTTATCCAAAGTATAATCTTCTAAATTAACGTAAGGGATGTGTAATTTTGCCTCAAGGAATTTCAAAAGAGCTTCTTCACTCAAAGAACCTGAATTTATGAGAGCTTGACCAATATTGATATTTTGGGAAAATGCTATTTCCTGTGCTTTTTCCACAATTTCATATTCGACCAAGGCATCCCTAACCAAATCGTATTTTAGTTTTTCTAGAGTTTTATTTGTTACCAGTTGCTCCAACGTTAGACCCCTATTTGTGCATAAATGCACCTACTTGTTGTATTTTTTTAAGTAAAAGGCAAAATGCAAAATGTATTTATTAATAACTTTTTACTTTTTGCTTTTGGCTTTTTACCTATTCACTTGTTCAAATACCCTTCGACCTTTTTGACGATTTCATCAAGCTCAAATGGCTTAGTAATGTATTCGTCAACCCCGGTTTCTTCGCCTATTAGCCTGTCCTCATCTTGGGAACGGGCTGTTACCATAAGTATCGGAATATTTTTATATTTATTATCGTATTTTAATAACCTACAAATCTTATATCCGTTAATCTTAGGCATCATAACATCAAGAATAATCAAATCAGGCGAAACCTCTTTTGCCATCTTTAATCCTTCTTCGCCGTTATAAGCACAATAACAATCAAAATTTGATGCTTCCAGCACAAACTTTAAGCTTTCTACTATATCTTGTTCATCATCTACTATTAAAACTTTTTTTTGCATTATTCTTAACCCTTATTCCCTAATGTTTACGTATGATTCTTGTACTTTTTTAATCAACTCCCACTCGTCTGTTGAATCTTGCGGGCTCACTGCGTATGAATACATTATAGCACAGTTTGGATATATGCCCGAAATTGAATGAATGTAACCTTGTAGCTTCTTTTTTAAAAAATCGGCTGAAAACTTGTCCCCATCAGAGATTATCATAGATAAAACAGTACTATTATCTTCAATTTCTATGACAGAATTGTTAAGATAATTTTTGTTAATCAAATTTTTCTCTTCCAAAATTCTATCAATTATTTCTTTTTCACCTTTTATATTTATTATGGCGACTGGAGAATTTTTAACTTTTGACTTTTGAATGGTTTGTTTTAAGTTCAGTAAAAAATTGTTTTTCCCTTCCGCAACAGGAATAACAAAATAGAAGACAGAACCTTTTTCAAGCTCACTTTCACACCAAATAGCTCCGTTGTGTGCATCCATAAGCTGTCTTGCAATCGGCAAACCTAATCCCGAGCCGCCGACTTTTCGAGATAAAGAGTTTTCAATTTGGGCGAATTGATCAAATACATGCCCCAAATCATCTTGTGCAATTCCAATCCCTGTGTCTTTAACCGATACCATTAAATATTTGCCACTGAGATTTTTAAGTTCTGATTCGAAAATCGAATTATATTTAATTTCTTTTGCATCGACAATTTTTGTCCCAATTTCAATTTCACCACCTTCTGGGGTAAATTTTATCGCATTAGAAATTAGATTGGTTAAAACTTGTTCCAGTCTTTGAGCATCCGCATAAATATCAGTGGAATTATCTTCAATTTTAGTTTTTAGAACTAATTTTTTCTCTTTAGCCACTTCATTCAAGCTAGTTTTAACATATTCGAGAACCGGTTCAATTTTAGTATTTAAAAATTTGAAATCCATCTTCCCTGCTTCTATTTTTGATAAATCCAATAAGTCATTAATAATCCCAGAAAGCCTTACTACATTACGTTTGGCCATATTTATAAAATTATCCATCGCCTCGGTTAAAGCTCCTGTTTTTCCACTCAAAAGAATATCGAGAGCATTTTTTATTGCTGTCAACGGAGTTCTCAGTTCATGGGACACTATTGAGATAAATTCTGATTTTAAACGCTCCAACCGCTCCAGTTTTTGGTTAGTTTTTTTAATCTCTTCGTATAGAGAGGCACTTTTTAAAGGCAAAGAAACTTGCTGGGCAAGTGTTTGAAAGCATGTAGCGTCTTCTGTTGTGAATTCCGATTCGCGGTATATTTCAATAAAACCGAAAAAGTTTTCACTCATATTAATCGGCGTAAACATATTATCATATCTCAACACAGAAAAATCAAATTCTTTATTTGACTGTTTAATGTGTTTTTCAATCTTCAAATTTTCAAGGTTTAATTCAAACGGAATTTCATTTTTTTTGAATAAAGATTTGTAATTCAAGATGGTTCTCAATTTTAGAGCTTCAAGCAGCCTGTCTGAAATCTGATAAAGAGAGGTTATTATCAAAACCGGTTCGTTTTCACTGCGGAAAGTCAAAGCACACGAAAGCCCAAAACTTAAACTCTTATCCATCCCTTCTACCATTATATCCAGTAGCCGATTTTTGTCTAAAGTTCCTGCGAACTGCGAACTCGTGTTGTAAAGCACATTCAATTGATAAAGACTTCTTGCTAGCTCCTGGTTTGAACTCGACAACATCTCCAAAGAATTTTTTGTTCTTAAATTAGCGTTTATTGTTGAAATTAAAAGATCGCCCGAAACCGCCTCTTGCAAAAACGCATTGGCACTTTTAGATAATTCCTGCTCGATTGTTTCTTCACCCACGAGCAAAATCGTCAAAACATTATCGCCGTAAGATTTAATTTTTTTATTAACAGCCTTAAGGTCAAAGCCTTTTACTTGAGTGTCTAAAATTATAATATCAGGAGTAAAGCCTTTTATGAAGTCAAAAGCGGCCAATTGATTATCGGCACTAAAAAATTCATGAGAATTTTTTTCTAAAATCTCTTTGAATTGTTTGGTTTTTTTCATGTCTTCAGAAACAAATAAAACTTTTGCCAAAAATTACTCCTTTAAAATTTGTGTTTTTGGATCGGCAAGCCCAATCTACTAAAAGCTAAAAAGTAGGTTGGGTTTACTAACCCAACAACATAAAATCTTTTTTAGGCTTCTAAACATATTCTAACAACAAAAATTAACTAAGCCAGTTTTTTGCAAAATGTAACATACGAAGCAAAAAGCGAAAAGTGATGGCTATACATTTTGCCTTTTGCTTTTTACCTTTTACACCCCCCCTTGCTAATATTTTTTGCCCATGGTTTAATAATAAACGAACGAGATTTCCTCCTAGACTCGTTCAGAAAAGAACCAAGCGGCGGGTTCTTCAAGTAAGCGGATTGCGAGCAGAGGGCGAAACGGCTTGTGGAAGCACAAGACGTTGCAGACCCGTTTAACGCGAGCAACCAAGAGATTAAAAGAAGGAAAGAAAAAATGTTAAAAATCAGATTAAAAAGATTAGGTGCAAAAAAAGCTCCTGCATACAGAATTATCGTAATTAATTCTACAACAAAACGTGAAGGTAAACCGATTCAAGAATTGGGTCATTACAATCCAAAAACAAAAATAATGAAATTCGACAAGACAACAGCTCTTGATTGGGTTAAAAAAGGTGCTCAACCAACAGAAACAGTTCAATATTTGATGGACAACTGTAATGAAGATGGTTCTTTGAATTACAAACCAAAAACTGAAAAGAAATTATCTAAAAAAGCGATTGCAAAACTTGAAGCTGAAAAAGCATCAGGTGCAAAAGCTGCCGAAGAAGCTAAAGCAGCCAAAGAAGCAGCAAAAACTGCTGCGGCAGAAGCTGAAAAAGCGGCTAAAGAAACTCCTGCTGAAGAAGCTCCAACAGTGGAAGCAGCAGTTGAAGAAACTCCAGCTGAGGAAGTTCCTGCAGTTACAGAAACACCTGCTGAATAGATTCAAAATATTAAACTAATTAAAAGAGTCTGCAAAATTTGCGGGCTCTTTTTTTACAGAAAGTATACTCATATATAAAAAGTTCATTTTGTTGGCATAAATTGTGTAAACAATGTTAGAAAAGTAGGGTGCGTCCCACGCACCATCATAAATCCAAAGTTTTTCGGTGCGTGGGACGCACCCTACGAACTGCTGAATAAATTCAAAAATACCTACAAAAAAACGGTGAGCTGATGCTCACCGTTTTTTTGTTATCTAATATTTATTCTTCGTCTTCTTTAATTTTACTCACAACCATTTTTGCAATTTCTTTTGAAATAACATGTTGGGTAGTTTCAGGACAATTTTGAAGCATACTTATTGCGGTTTTTACCGTTGTATCAATATCGTACCAACGAGTGCTTCTTTCTTCTTCAACTCCGGCTTCGACAGCTGAAATAATATCTTCCACCGCTTCAAATTCTGAATTTTCTATATTATGTTCAATAATGATTTTTATCAAATTCAAAGCTATTTTAATCTGCGTTTCATCGTCAGAATTTTCCAATGTTTTCATTGCAGATGATAAAACAGGGTCTTTGTCGTACCAGCGTCTAAATTGTTTACTATTCATTTCTTCCATTTTCTCTCCTTTATATTGTTAAATTAGTAAATCCAACCTGTTTTTTATCCTTGTTTATACGTTACCCCTTTGGTTCCTTTCGGATATTGCCACTTAATACATTTTTTCTCACAAGCAATCCTACATGCTCCACATTCCAAACAATTTTCATGCCCGATTATAAGTCTTTTGTTTTCTTCATCCCATTCATAAACATGAGCCGGACAAATATATGTGCATGACTTTGATTTACAAATAAGACATTGAGATTCATCAGGCTTCAAGTGAGGCTCTTCATCAGAAACGTACTTAACTTTAAATAGTTTATCATCTATACTTGATTTTGGTACACCACTAGAAAGGTCTTTTTTTTCTTCATCAGCCATTATCTTAGAACTCCTAAAACTAATTTTATCATACTTATTCCATCCCTGAATAATTCCGAAATACTTCTGTCTGTGAAAATACTTTTCAAAAAGGCTCTGAATTTATCCTTTTTTGGTATGCTGTCTACTGATGTAAACATATGGAAAAAGTCGCTTATTTTTCCCGGGTAATATCCAAGGAAAGATTCTGCTCTCTTGCCGATTGTACCCATAAAATCTTTATATGTTTTTAAATCTTTTATAATAAAAGAATTTTCCATCTTTTTTTGGTAAAGTGCTAGAGTGTTGGCACTGAAATCTTGTTTGTTTATTGCCTCGACTGCGGTTTCCCCAGCCAATTTCCCACTAATCATAGCTAAATTAGTGCCTTCCCAATGTAAATTATTTACGAGCATGGCACCGTCGCCCACAACCATAACCCCGTGAGAGAAAAGTTTAGGAATTTTTTTGTATCCACCCTCAGGAATTAAATGGGCAGAATATTCTACCAATTCTCCGTCTTTCAAAAGCGGTGCGATTGAAGGATGGTTTTTAAATTCATCTAAAAGTTCGTAAGGTTTAATTTTTCTTTTTACAAGTTCCTCTAAACCCACGCCAAGCCCTATTGATACGGATTCTTTATAAGTATAAATATATCCGAGGCCTAACATACCAAGCATTGGGTAACCAAACACTTCAGAAATTGCTCCTTCACCCTCTTCCAAGTTGAATCTGGCCTCAATGGTTTCTTTAGGAAGCTTGATAACTTCTTTAACTGAAAGTGCGACATCCTTAGGCTTAATTTCTTTTCTTAATCCGATTTGCTTTGCCAACAAGGAATTCACGCCGTCCGCTATGATTACTATATCTGCAAAGTATTCTTCAAGTTCAGTTACAACGCCGACAACTTTATTTTCCTTGACTATTAATTCCGTTACGAGAGTTTCAGTTACAATGACAACACCTTCTTTTTGTGCTTCTTTTGCCATCCATCGATCGAACTTTGAACGTATGACAGAATAACTGACCGGTTCTGTTTTAGAAGAATGATAAATTACAGAAGTGGATTCTTCTTCCGTACACATCAGGTATTTATGGCTTACTGTTTTTCTCTCTAAAGGTGCTGTTTTTTCGAAATCAGGGAAAATTTCATTTGTTGGCTGAACATAAATTGCTCCTCCAAATACGTTTTTACTGCCTGAAAATTTTCCACGTTCTACTAGAATAACGTTTTTTCCGGCTCTTGCGATTGTGACCGCAGCTGAAATTCCTGCTGGTCCACCTCCTACAACTATTACGTCTGTCTTATTTTCCATTATAGCCTAATCTCCAAAAAATATAGAATTATTATACAACGGAAATTCACGTTTGTAAAATGTTTATATTTATTGTAATATTGGGTCGAAGACAAGAGTGTGTAAGGTAAACGGTGAAAGAAAAAAATTAAAATTCTATTCACTATTCGCTAAATAATAAAAGTGAGTAAGTACGAAAGGAAATAATATTATGCTGATTATAATGCGTCATGGTGCAATAGACGCCGACATAGAAAAAGTAAAGATTTTTATTGAAAAAAAGGGGTTTGATGCCCATATTTCACGTGGTGAAGTTCATACCGTCATCGGAGCAGTCGGTGGAAAAGTCATTGACCCAAGAGACATTGAATTACTCGAGGGAGTCAGCGAAGTTATCAGAATCACTTCCAGCTACAAACTTGTAAG
>Ga0302271_10005027_pt1 | contig 10251 bp, 5 predicted proteins | sample III_Bog_N1_1_FD_198767 | JGI IMG/M metagenome (GOLD analysis project Ga0302271, IMG submission 198767) | Peat permafrost microbial communities from Stordalen Mire near Abisko, Sweden - III_Bog_N1_1 | ecosystem: Environmental > Terrestrial > Soil > Wetlands > Peat | place: Sweden: Abisko... | reverse complement strand
CTATTGACTCTCAAGCTTTCGATTGTCTTTGGGATTATCATCATCTACCCTATTGTGAATAAGATCATAGCTTAGAGATACCTCCAAGAAGAAACACTTTCTCTCAACAACACAAGTAATACAATTTAGAAACAATCATATGATAAATCTATGTTATTTGATTCTTTAGTTAACTTATACGAGCTGAAGAGCTACATTGTAGAGATGATGGCGTTTTAATACAACAATCTGGACACAAAATTGTATCCTGCACCCAAGTTTATCCATTTAGTTGACTTTTTGATTTACACGCAGAATCTCATCGATAAAGCTGCTAATTATGAATCAAAAGTACTTAGAATCGTGCAGTAATAAACGCAGCACACATGGTAAGAATTGATTTTTAGATAATTTAAGGGTATGGATTTAAAAATTGTTTGGTTGTTTTTTTTTAGGCATGATCAAAGGATGTATTAATAGTTTTTTTATGAGATCATGAATTCAAACATATGTGAAGTTCTAGATTTATTTTCTTAGTTCATCTCTAATTCTACCATTTTAAACCAAAACGATTGCCAATAGTTGCATAATGGGATCCTCAAGAAAGGCTTGCAAGTTGCTTTTAAAGAATTTCTGTCTATTTTTCCATAACTTCAGGCTTTCTATTTGATCCCCACTACAGATCCAGGTTACAATGCTTCTTTCTAGTAAATCCTCTAGCTTGTAAACTTAGCAGACTTCACTGGGTTTGAGGAATTCTTAGAAGAAATTCTGACAACATTAAAAAGTTTTATGCTAGAGATGAGTGAGAATGAATACACTTACATTTCGACGTTTCAACTGACTTTCTTTTCTGTTTAAATATTACTCCTGATTATTATTTTTTTCGTTGGATGGACGGAGCTAAGTGCTGATTTCCATCGGTAGTTATTCTAAGCCAAAGGGTATCTTTCAATGATTGATTTGGAAACTCTTATTGAGAACCCTTATGTTGTTACATTCATTAAAAAGAGAAGTATCTAGTGAGAAATGCTAACACAAACCAAAATAAATCATAAAAATAATCACTTTTTTATTTGTTTTGTTTACAGAATTAAAAATAATTCCTCTTCATTTTTCTTTTTGTTCGTAGTTTCAAAATATTTATTTTTCATTCCGATTACTATTGTAGTAGTTATTCCTAAAAGAATGCACGTTTTTCGTTCCAAAATTGCCAAAAAACTAATTTATTCTTTTTTATTTTTCACAACCGATTTATTTGAATTTAGAAAAATAATAACATATCCGATAACTAAATTACACCTGCTATTTATCCACTATGATTGATCTATTACACGAAGAAAACGCTTCTAGTGTGTTTTTTTAATTTGTCATTATATTGGATATCTTTAAGAGAAATGAGTAAAGTTGGGGGTTTCGAAATGAGAAATCGAAACAACCCTTTTAGATCCATTCATTCCCAAAAAAGAGAGACGCTATTACAAATTAAAAAGATATTGAATGATTAATCTGGTTTATGATTATCGAGATGTAACTAAGGATTTTCGTTAAAACTAGCAGCCAAAAATTAATAAATCGAAAGAAACAGAATAAGAGAGAGAAAGATTTACTATCATATTATGGCACACTAGAAAAGCCAGGAAAACTAAAAAAAGCTCATAATGAATTAGTCTGTGCTTCCTTGTAGACTTCCTGTGGAGTAGATTGGTACGCCAAGGAGCTTTTGCTAGAGGGATGGGTTTTTTGATAGCGAGAATGGTAATAAAACTAGTGATCAGTATGTTTTTCCTTTTTGCGCATTGGGGAGAATAGTCTTCGAAGATTCTGCAGATATGGCTAAGTCAAGTCATAAAACAAATAGGTTTATATAGTAGTGTGTGTTTGTAGGTCCTGTTCATTGTCTTGCACTGATCTCTTAAGAAACCTACGGAAAAGTGCAAAATGGAATCTTATTTGTAGAAGATTGTTATGGGAATAAAAAAGAGACTTCCTCGATCTTACCTTGCGAAAATGATAATTGTTCGATTGGTGATAGTTAGATTTTTATGATTTTATTGAAAGAAGACAGCAGGGCAGCATCCAGAGGTTATCTAGGCATCTGCTAATTTTCCGCTACGAGCCTTCTTTTTTCATTAGAAAATCTATTTTTATTGGATAATTCAAAGTCTTAATAATGCTAAATAATCGATGCAATTAAGGACAAAACGGAAGAATCTCTGAAAGTGGATGTGCAAGTTGAAGAAGTTTTAGCATTGGGAAGTTTTTTGGTGTGCTCAAAGTAAAACCAATAATCCTGTGAACTTCTTGGATTTGGCATATCTAGCAATCAAGTAAGTCTAATCAGCGAATCCCAATTCAGACGTCTTAGAGCTTTCATCACACAAAATAATCAATTCTCTTCAAACTATACCACTCAAAGTAAATTAAGATTTTTATTCCCTGCCACAAGATTAATAAACTTCATTCCCCTCTCCCTTCACAGTGTAACTACGCTTCTTAGATTAACCTAAATTTACTTTAAAATACAAGGAATTTAAGGCTTGTCTTCTTTGCAGAGGGGGGATTTTAGGTAATTTTTGAGATTCATTTGGTTTTAGATTATTTATATCATCCCCAAAAGAGTTTTTAACTCACTTTTTCATGAAATTTAACTATCTTATTTAGTAGTCTCAGCAGCACCATAATCATCTTGAAATAACAAAGAAAATATCAACTAGTTTCAATTTAAATCTTATTTTCTTTGTTAAGACAGCGACGAGACATAATTGAGCCTCCAGAAAGATCGTATTTCTAGCTTATCTCGAGTGAATTATCATATTATTGCAGTCGCCACAGAATCAAGTGAATTAAAACTTTGGATGATAGACACGGGGGAACTCTGGATGAGCCAGCAGTTGAAAGAAGTAGCCCGATGTATGGCAGTTTAAGGCTAGTTGATTTATTTAAGCCAAAGTGATTGTGTGGAGGTGTACGATTGGCTGAATAAATCTAAGATTTCAAGCATTTCCATAGATTTTTCTGTGGAGAAGATTGTGAATATCAGCGGAAATTAACTTATGATGTGTGATACACGTGGAGTGTTAAGTATCTATGAACAAGGGAAGTGTGTCAGAGAGTTATCAAATGAGTATTGTTCGAAATTAACTGGAAATAACGAAGGATAGTAGGGATAAAGGATCAAAACCACAATCTAGGAATTGATTTATTTAGGAAATGATTCAAATAAACTTGCAATAGCACTAAGAGATGGAAGTGTCAAGGTGCTAGACATCGTCACTAATGAAGTTTAGGAAGTTTTAGAGGAATAAGTATATCAAAAAGTGTGCATTTCATTTGAATAAGAGAATAAATATCTTATTGTAAGTCTTTCACAGCCAAACTAATCAAGAGATCAAAATGATCGAAACTGCAATGAGATTATGATATTCAATGAGGATCTTTAGTTGATTGCTTAGTTAAATTTAGATATCGAAGGAATGTATATTGTGAATATTGAAACTCTCAACTAATCGAAGTTGATTCTTCTACAAAGTGATTGTACAGTTTAAATTATGGATTTGGAGTAAATTGTGTTAGGTTATTCAGGCTAATTCGAGAGAAATAGTAATTCTATGGAATTGGGAGATGCTAAGAATTCTAAAATGAATTTGAATTCACAAGTAAGGGAATCATATGAACCAATTTCTAAAGATAAAGCTAATACTAGTGTTGCTAAGAGAAATGAAGATGATGGCAATACCAAAAGTAATAGCAATGTTAATCCAAGTGTAAACTTTTTTTCGTTATGCAATTCTGTGAAAGAAGCTGTAAAAAGAAGGTTCACGATGTAACCAGGTAAAGTTAATAATTAGGTTGAAGAACAAAAGAAAAGAGTGAGCATGTATGAAGTAGTTGGGAGTAGACATAATGAGAGTTATGATGTAACTAAGATGAGGAAGAATAATTTAGTTCAGGAGATTTGCAGTGGGAGAAATAGTAGAATAATGAATGAAAATAGAGGTTCTTTGAGGAAAACTGTGTAGAGTCTGATATATGAAGAAGAGGAGGATAATAAGTAGGAGAAGAAGGATGATAATTAGTAGGTTAATAGGATAATGGATGAAGATGAGTAGGAAGAAGAGAAAAATGAAACGAGCAGCGTTGTTTCAAGCAGCAATGCAGATGATAAATCAGAGCAAAGTAGAACAGAAGAGGAGAATAATGTGTAATAATATGAATATAATTAACGTTAAGACCAGCAGAAGTATCCGCAGTAATCACAGATTCAAGAGAAATCGAATTAATCGATACCTAGAATCTGTATTATTAGCGACGAGCAATTTATCATCATTTAACAAGATGGTTCAATCGAATCTTGGATGATTTCTAAGATAGGAAATCAGCGAGAAACATCTAATAGGATAACTGAATTGCAAGATCAAATCGGTTAGCAATCTCTGATCATCTCTGAGAAAGACTCCTTGCTCTAAACGCAGCAGAGCTAACTTGCTCAGTTGACCAGCACATTTACGTAACTTAGTTTCGATGAATAAACTGCTAGACAACAAGCTGATGTGCTACGAAATCAACTTAAAAAAGAATAAATAGCTAATAAACTCAAAAAAGTAACAAAGTCATAACAGATAAATGATAAAAAATACAGCGAACTGGATGTTCTTAATTGGTTTTTTGTTAAAAAAAAAGGAGAATATCGATTCAGAGATGAATCAAGATCAAAACCACGCGAGCGTTGTGTAGTTAACCATGGAACGAGAGCTACTGCTGGGGTAGCTGAAGAATCTTCGAAAGCTTGTGGATTGTTTAGAAGAGGAGAACGAGAAATTGAGTAGTGATTACCCAATGCTCAAGGAGAAAGTTAAATTACAGGAGCTATAAATATGTGTATTGAGCTAGAGATGTGAAACATAGAAGATAGAGATCGTCGAGAAGATCACTGAATTAGGGGAAATGAGTGCTGCATCTAAGACGTTAAAAGATAGTTACCTTCATTTGTCGCGTTTATCCGAATATTAACATTCTATGGAATTAGATAGGGTTTAAAGGGTTTTAAATGAAAAAGATTAACAAATCTAGCAGCTTCAAGCGTAAAATGAATAATTAGTTAGCACACTCTAAGCAACTTCAGCAACTTCACCGAGGATTAAGTCATAAAGCAGTAATAGCAATGGAAAATTATCATAGATTTCTCCTCGACATCAGTAGTAATACTCATAATAATATGAAAAATATAATTATGTCAATACAAACATCAATAGATCTCCTGGTTCTTCACGGCTACTTTAGAATCCAGACAGTTAATAAGCTCAACCGCTATTGAATAGACGATAAAATGAATTACCTGTGTTTTTCTAATAGCCATTGGAAAGTAGTTTACAGTTTTAGAATGATATCAGTTAGGAATATGGATCATTTTCATAGAAATTCAACGAATCAGAAGATTATTTACATACATCATAGCAATACCAGCAGTAGTAGTTGTATGATGAAGGTTGGAATGGTTAATGTTAAGGCGAAAATAGATCAGAGAAGAGCACAATCGAAGAATTAAAAAGAGATATTTGCTATGTTTAATAGAAAATCATGGGGTTTAATAGAGCAGATAATAGTAGCATTCATGGATAATAGCAGATTAGATCTTAGGTTGCTCATAGTAATATTAGAAATCACACATTATCATAGAATTCAAGTCCTGAAAAATCGGGAAATCACTCAAACAAGAATAATAATAATTATTTGAAATTATCATAAATGCTGCAGGAATAGAAGAAAACTTAGAATAAGTAAGAAGGGTATTATCTGGGAATCTAATAAGGCGATAGCCCAAAGAGAAGAAAACAAAATGCTCATTTGAAGCCGAATAATAGATCATTTGACAACAATAATATCACAAATGCCGAAGAATTCTAAGATTATGATAGAATATGCAGCAAATCATATGATATTCTTGAAGCACATCCTCGAAATAATTAAGCATAAAATGCTTAGAATACATAAAGATACTCAAATAGGAACATGCATATTGAAAATAATCAATTCAATTAATAGAATGAATTAGAAATATTCAATAATTATGGAATACATAGCAACCATAGGAGAAAGAGTGAAAATTATTTGAATAATGAACTGATGTAGGTGAACAATCATGATGCTGGGAATAATTCAAGACAGCATTAGCATAACAAGAGTGCAAGTTGTCTTGATGCTATTCATAATAACAATAGTAAGCTTCAATCAGATTAGGAAAAGTTTCTGAAATAGCACAAATAGAATTAAAGGTAATCGCATAAATAAACGGATATTAACAATAACTGTTTTAGGGAAGGAGATCCTAAAGGATAAGGATAATTATATTCTTCTAGGTAAAATACATAAGATTCTTACTTTGGAACGAGCATAAACTTAGAAGTTCAGAATAATAACAACTTAAAATACACCAATATGCCATCTAACAACAACAGCAACAACACTTTACCTCATGCTTCTCTGTAACTCAAGGGAAAAAATCTACAGAATACTAAAATAAATCCATCGCTTTTATAAAATAATTAATAGTTTTAGAATGCAAGAGAGAGGAAAGATACGCTAAACAGCAATCTTTTACATTTACAGTAAGTTCCTTCTTCTTCTTCTTTTCCTATTAATTCAACTGGCTCCTTTGTTTAGCACAACAGCTCTCTGGAAGTCCCCAATTAAGTTATCCCAACTAACTTACCTTTGATGAAATAATAATCTGATTTCTAGTAGAGTTCGAGTGATCGAACAACAGCTATGACGATTACTTTTTAAGACCTTTAGAATGAAGGAGGAAAGAATGATCTTGAAATGAGCGTATCGTAGCGAGGAAGGTGTCAAACTGAAACTGTTTTTAATAATAACAAAAGCAAACAGAAAAGGTTTCTTGGGAAAGAATGAACAAAAAATCAATATTTTTTTAGAAACAATAATTTACACAAACTTTATGGTCTTCTATTAGGAAAGATTAATTTAAAACAAAACATAAGTTTTTTATTTCATATTAATACCTTGACATATTATCTTTAATACTGCCTATTCTCTTCATTAGTTTTTATTCTATTTCATTGTAGGAGATCTTTGCTTTTTTGTTTTCTCAACAAAGTTATTTATTCAAGTTTTCACAAAAAAGAAATGATAAAAATTTGCAAGAAATGAGAAGGTAAAAATATATTTTAAGGATAAATTATACCATTCTTTTAGAAAGACGTAGATTAGCAAATTTCACAAAAATCATACAAATTTATTCGAATTATCTTTTTCTTGATTAGTTTTCCTTATCATTCAAGATTCATCAATCTTTGAGTCTTTCCAGATTCACATACATATTCACACATACAGCCCTCTGCTTGCTTTAATTATTCGCTTTCAACTTTCCATCCTTAAAATGATCTTTTTTCATCCTCCTCAAATGATTTTGAGAAAAACTCTTTTTTATGTTTCTCCGTAAGTTGGTTCTTATCTTATCGCACATAATCACATCCTCTATCTGCATCTCAATCGTCATTCATCTTTTTTCATTAAATTTTTTTCAAATATTTCAATTGAAATTATCATTGAATTATTTTTTTGTTTACCATCTAAAGACACCCTTATGTTCCTGTATGCTTTGGAACAATCTGCTGTAAATATTCAAAGTTGAACAAGTTAATAATCTAAAGAATTCTAATCACTATGAATCAGTTGATTCTCTGCAGATCTAATCAATATTTAATTTCATTTTAATTGTACTGATGTGAAGGAAGTGGTGAAGCTCTAAACAAAAAACAAAAGAACAATCATATAATCAAATCTAACAAAAAGGTAATGAATACCCCCCCTAAATAATATTGATTTTTTTACCTAAGAACATCTCATTAGTTGGTAATAGTCTAGCAGTAAGATTTTTACTTCTACCTCTATGTGATATCTTCAGCTGCCCATTTTAACCTTAACCATCCTCGTCGTTGTCCTCTTCACCTTTGTCTTCAATATCTAAAGAAGTTTTGAAGAAGAAAATAAAAATGAAGCAAAAAAAATAAAAAATAATTCTATTTACTTGAGCTATTTGTAATATCCAAAGAATCATCCGATTCCTATGAGAGTATCATTTACTCCTATTCCTGTTAGAGTTACCTTTGCTGTTGTTGTTATCGTTCTTCCTAAATGCATTCGGATTCTTGTAGTTGCTATGTTTGCTAGTTTAAACTCTTAATATTTTGATTTTCATTAATTTAAGCTGGTATTTCAGTGTTTTTAATCTCTTCGGACTCTTTAATGGTATCTTGTTAAGTGTTTTCTTGCTTGATTTGCTCCTCAAAACTAACAGGATCTTTCATTTTATTTGTATCATCTTTTTCTTAATTTTTATTACTTTTATCATCATCATCATCAGTAGCTTCATCCTTATTCTTCTCCTTCTTCCCTTCCTTGCAATCCTCCTAGATTTCTAATTCTGACTCCTTTCTCGTAGGATCTATTGATGTCATGAGAGCTTTTGCTACTTATTGTTTAAATGCAGCGAGTGCATGTTTTGACTATGATTTATCAAAGAATTATTCCATCAATGCCTGATGAGCTTACTTTTATGGATCCTGTTTCTTCTCAATCTTCTATTCAGCTTATTTCACTTCTTGCTACTTTGGTTACTGTATACTATCAGATTATGCAACTCCCTGCTTCGATTACTGCTATTATTTTTAAGATTTGTTTTGTTTAGTTGGCTGCTATGCTGATTAAGAATTCTGTACCTTCAACAGTTATTTACTCTTTTCCTATTCTTATTTAAGAAAAAGAAGCTACTCTTTCCTTTGTTATTGTTCGCTTAGCTAAGAGGTTTACTGCCCTTTCTTACTATTAGCAACGGAGGATTTCTTATTGGTTTTTTTTGGTTTGGTTAACACTTCAGATTACTTCTTCTCAGTTACGATTTTCTCTTTCATAATTGAATCATTTTTTTCACTCACTGATTCCTTTTAATGATGAACATTAGTGTCTAATTCATCATCAACAGCAGTAGTAGATATACTTTCAATCTATCTGCTGTCTTTATCCATTTCAGGTTCATTAGCTGAAACAGCTTCATTTTATTATTGATTTATTGATTCTACTCCATTATTTTGATCGTTTTGATGTTTTACACCATTTCCACTGGGATTTACAGAAGGCGTTTTACTTAATTCTTCCGTTTAATTTGTATTCTATTTGTTCTTCTTTTTCTTTTCCTGTTGTTAGCTCTTAGAAGACTATGTTTCTCTTGCGATTTAAATATTATTGCTCTTCTCATCTACTTACTCATCTCCTTTGTTTTACTTCTAATTTTAGTGCTACTCAGTAGACTGTTCTTGTTTCTCTTTGGATACCTTTTTTGAGAGAGATGATTCATTCTCATCAACAGTTGCAACTGTAGTTACAGAGTTCTTTTCTTTTTTCTTGTTTTATCTTTCCTTCTTTTTGAAAAGGTTTAGCTACTACGCTGAAGCTACTTATGATTTATTATCTATTTTTTCCTTTAATTTAGATGATTCTCCAAGATTATCAGCTTTTACTTTATGAACTTATTCTTTCCTATCATTTTCCTCACTTTTTTATTTTCGATTGCTATTTGGATCCTCTTCATTTTCTTCATCTTCTAATAATGCAAATCGATTAATAACTTCTTTCTTTTTCTGTTTTTTCCCCTAGTCTGTCATGGAATCTTCTTTGTTAGCTTTTTTATGATTATTTGTACCCTTCGCTTGGATAAATATACTCTCAAACTTATCTTCTGTGTCTTTTTACAATTCAAATTTGTCCATAACATTTTATTCATCTCTCTGATTGGGAATAGCAGCGTTTGTAATGATTTAGTTGTGCTGTTTCTGTTGCTTTGGGTTATCTCTTGGCTTCAATTATTAGAGCTCTTAAGTGGTTATTATTGCTTTCTTCTCCTTTTTAGTTTTATCTGTTGGAACAATCGTCTTTGAAAGTGAATGAATTTCTTGATTTCCTTCTTCTTTCATTTCTAATAATGGGAGTGTAGCCTATTGAGGATCTGCCTAGCCAGAAAATCAAACAAAGTCAGCATTATTTATCATTTTTTTATGTTGCAATCCTAAAAATCAGTTTCTTTTTAATAAATCCAACTCAAAACAGTTAAAGAAAAAAACTAACTTAATTACCTGGAGAGAATTAGAAGATCGTTTTCTTTGAAGGCTGCTCTCTTAGCGGATTATTTTATTAGGAAAACTAGCAAACACCTATTCGATTTCTTCAAATTACTCTTTTCTATCTATGAAGTGC
>Ga0302271_10005024_pt1 | contig 10254 bp, 6 predicted proteins | sample III_Bog_N1_1_FD_198767 | JGI IMG/M metagenome (GOLD analysis project Ga0302271, IMG submission 198767) | Peat permafrost microbial communities from Stordalen Mire near Abisko, Sweden - III_Bog_N1_1 | ecosystem: Environmental > Terrestrial > Soil > Wetlands > Peat | place: Sweden: Abisko... | reverse complement strand
TCAATTTGTTAGTGACAAATGGCTTTTAGACGTTTGGATAAAACAGCGCGTGTGTGTAATTCAGAGGAATGCTTATATTTTTAATCAATGATAGACAAAATCACCTTTTCTTGAATAGAAAAATCTAGAGACAAAAGAAATCAATTCTATCAGATACAAAATCACCAAATATCTTTTTCTTCTTGTTCTTTGCCATATTCCTTTAACCCATCCCCCCCCCTCCCCCCCACCCTGCTTTTCATAATGAGAAACCCTTCAAAACAAAGAAAAGTCTTTCAACTAAGAAATATTCTTGTAGTTTTTCATCACAAACTAATTGTTTTTTAATCTCCCACTTTTGATCTTCCCATAAACAAACAAATCAAGAGATAAACTTGAGTATTTCAATATAGGCTATCACTACTATTAAAGCTTAGAAAGCAGCACCCTTTGCAACTTTATTTATCAGCATCTTCATTTAGTTTCATGAGATTTTTTTGGCATCCTATAAGGAGAAATCTCCATGCCTGCAAGAAATATACATTCACCTCAAATCCTTTAGCGTCAGTTGAAGGCACAATGGAGATACCGTAATAATCGTCGATGCAGGAAGACAAAAAGGAGCAGAAAATTCTTTAGAAAAATAAACCCAAATTTATGCGCGTCATCAATGAAATCGATGAGATGTTTTATGGTAAATTTATGATAAATGATTTAGGACTTACTTAGGTTAAACAAGCAGCAGAAGATATTAATATATTGCATTGGAAATCGTGATGAAATGTGTTATTTTATGAGGAGCATAGGGTTTAGTTGAAGAAAAATAATCTTGGATCAAAAAATTAGAGCATATTTTTCTCAAAAGTTTTATCCTTTTAAAAATACTTACACACAATATTTGGGATGTTCTAATGGATGTTGCTGCTTGTAGGTCTGAATAGAATGAAGCTGGTGGAGAACAAATCTAAAGCTGAATTGAAGATCTTGAATGCTGAGATGGCTGAAAAACTCAAATCAAATGCTTCCAAAGTCGCATTCGATCTGACGTAATCGAATCTTCGGGTATTCTATCGCCAAATCAAAGAAGAAATTGTAAACTACATAAAAATAGAAGATTCCTAATAATAATGCAGTTTATCAACAAAACAAATGCTGTTATGTATGTTGATTAATCTCTTTGACATTATCTGGATTAATTGTAGCTCAAGACAGACTCAGAAGATGTGAATGTAATATCCGGCCATTACTACTCCAAAGAAGGAAAATTAATGAGACCAACATTAAATTTTCTGCTTTCTCAAATCCTCTCTGAGAAATCACCTGAAGAATATTTCAAGCAAGTATGAATCAGGGGGAGGAGGGGGATATTTACCTCAGAATAGCATGAAAGAGATAGGATATTGGGATCCCTGACTCATTTTGAAACGATTAATAATCCCGTTTTTAGAAGTAGATATGAGTAATTATTAATTGGTACAATAGGGTGACATTGTCGAGAAACAACGTTTGTGGGCATCTGTCATTGAAGTAAGTTCTTGTTTTAATTTGAAAATATAAAACAAAAATGCAAACATAAAACAAAACTGTCTTTTTCATTAGAACATCCATGTATCTTCTCTCGTTCATGACGATATCATCGGTAATGGAAGGATACATAATCAATAAAATTGAATTACAATTTATGAAAAACCAGACAATGCCTTCACTCGTCGAGGGTTGGAAACTTCCCATGTGAAGTTTGGTGAGCGCGAAGCTGTGTTCTCAGGTGATTACATCATCGGAAGATCAGGACAGTAGATTTCAAGGTTCAACGACATTAGAATGTATCAAATCTACTCACATATCATGGAAAATCTCACACATGTAAAAGAAACCGAAATCATAAGAAGGAGTTTATTGTTTTTAGGTTGTTTCTTCTCAAAAATAAAATACTTTGTGATGCTCTTGCATTCCAGCTGATATTCTGATTCTTTTTGTTTAAATAACTGCAGGGAGAGATAAACTAAGCGAGTTCAAAGCGAACATACAGATATGGATTAGAAGAGATATTGAATTCATATCTACTCAAGACATATTATAAAACTGCTTCTCTTGTGGCTTTCAGTGCTTAAGGAGTTGGCATTCTCCATGATTAACCTGAAACTAACTAAGAGAGACTCTTCAAATTCGCTTAACATCTCGGTAAGGATTTGTTTAACGTTATTTTTACCTATTGCCTTGTTTTCATTTGTTCTTCTCTGTTCTCTTATCTTAAACTAGGAATTAGTTTCTAGCTCGCTGATGATATGCTTGATTACACGAGTGATTCAGTGTAACTAGGTAAAGCAGCTCTAGCTGACTTGAAAGAAGGAAATGTCACAGGTCCAGTACTCTTTGCTGTCTAAGAAATTGAGGGCACTGAAGAACATAAGAATCTTACTGCGATGCTGTAAAAGTATCCTAAGGGGCTAGATGACAACCAAGTTAAGATTGGTAAACAGAATAATCATTTAGATAACACTATAAGTATATTTGTATGTGTGTTTATACTGATATACTCTTTGCTTGAAACAGTGGATTAAATTGTGAAGCGAACTTCTGGGCTAGAGAGAACAACCCACTTAGCGTTATGGCATAGTTTCAGAGCAGTGGAGTTACTCTCCGAGTTGGAAAACATCAAAGACATACATAATTCAGAAGCTTTCAAGAGTCTTCACTATCTCTTGCTGAAGATCATCCAGCGCAGCAAGTGATTCAAAATCATATGAAGAAATGCAAAGTTATGTCGTTATTTGTTTGATTGTTGAACAAGTTATTGGCAAAATGTGTATGTTATTTTTATAGTATTTTCCATTTACCAAAAAATAGTAATTTACAAAATTTCTTTGAGATTAATTTGAGATAATCATCTCAAAAGGGTGAGTGTGCGTGTGTGGTATGTGTGGATTGAGATTAATTTGAGATTGAAACGAAGTAGATTAAGCCACAGGATATTCAAAGAAATTGACAGAATTTGTTTACTTATTATTTTTATTTTTTAATCGCTGCACAGAAGTAACCTAGTGGATGGGAGGTAATAAAAGAAATAAGTGATTATTTAGAGATACACAGGCAGAAATACTTATTATTTTTTAAGGGGGAGAAACAAGTCAGAGCTAATTGTTGAATGGCAAAGACAGAATACTAATGGGATAGTCGTTATGTTGTGTTTCGCAAAATGAGTTGTATTCTGGATCAAATCAACGACATAATCAAATGAAAAAGGATAAGAGATCAAAGGGCCTTGATGATGGGTCGGTAGTGAGAATCCCTGAATAAACTAACTCATCTTCGGATGCAGTTTGTTAGAAAACCTAGGGATCAAATGAAAATATGGAATAAGATATATAGGTGAAAGAAGAATAAAAACAAGAAGGAGAAGGTGCTGCTGGATTGCAAGGTGAAGGACAATGCGTCAGAGAGCGAGTGAGAGAAGACTATGCGAGAACATTTGAGTCGCTTGAAAGTTAGAATAATTTCGATTTGAGCAGAAGTACTCCTAAAGATTCTAGCAGTTAAGGCAATTACAATAAAAATAATGAAAATCCATATCGATCTACTCTATTAATTCCCAATCAAACTCCAATAAGCTCATCGAATAGCTTGCTTAACAACCCTGCATCTTCGAAGCTCATTTATTAGCAGAACTACTAATAACAGGAATAATCGAAAAAAGAGAAAAGATCTGAATATTGTTAATTAATGGAAAAGTATCTTGTAGTGCCTTGTTAGAGTGGATTCACTGGGCATTATTATGCAGACGCACTCAGAAAATAGGGTTAGAACACCTCCGACAATCGTTCTTTATTTGTAAAGCGAATCGAAAACGAACTGAAAGCATTGAAATCAAAATTGCTTCAGTGGCTAGACGACGAAGACACAACAAGTGCTTTCATATTCTACGACATAAACAACATCCAGCTAATGCAGCTGTTGATGATTGGTTCAAGGAGATCATCATTTGCATTTGGGATCTTTTGTTTTGATGTATTGCTTCCTGCAGATTACCCGAAATTTCCACCGAGAATTCATCTGAGTTCTTAGTTATCCTAAGCTAATCTGAAAATAGCTCCATATGTAGAATTTGATGGTAGAGTGTGTTTAGATATCTTAGGGACATAGAAAGGAAGGGAATCAGAGGATAACAGTAGAAAATGGTAGCCCAATAGCAGTTGCTTAGAGTCTGTCATTGAAACCATGGGAGAGCTCGTATTCAGTGAAGATGTTATGAAAAATGCAAGATAAGAATAAGGGGACATAAATTCAGAGATATTCTCAAATAACAACATAAGTGAGTGCAATAGTAACAGTGATATCACTGCAAGAAGTGATCATGATTGGGTATATTAAGCTGCCTACAATAATGCTGCTAAGTATGTGACGTTGTCAAACTCCATGGAGTTTATTCTGAGCATAGCAGTGAATGAACAGATAAATCAGGTGGAGATATTTAATTTTATCAAGGATCATTTTATGTACAATGAGTAAAACATAAAGCAGATGGTAGTTTAGTGGATAGCTTAAGAAGAAGAAAATAACTAATTGCCTCTATATGCTGGGATTGTAGAGCAGAATTATCAGGAAATAGCATTATTGCTTTAATAAAAAGGATTTGCGAGATTAGCTAAAGAGAAAATATCATCGATTCTAGCTCTCATTGGCAAAATTAAAGGATGAAATAAACGAAGAGAAAGAGAAAGTAAAAGGCTATGATGGGTAATGAATGATGACAGACTGGAGCTGCTGCTGATGATGCAATCAATCAATCATTGGATGTTAGCTGGGAATAATAAAAGAAAAAATTAATCTTGTAAAAGATTAATGAAGAAGAAACAAAGGAAATGATGATAAGTTCTGCTCGTGGGTTGGGTTCATTCTGAGGAATAATTATGATAAAAAAGAGAGACAGATAGAAAGTTCACAATACTCGATTGAAAGCACAATAATTACAAAAAAGGAATAAATACTAAGTTGCCATATTTTGATTAAAGTAAACTGTAAGAATCACATACATTCAGTGTAAATAAGTCTTTTGATCAATAACTAGAAATTAATGATATTGTAAGAGCAAATCTCATAGTGATGTTTTATGTTTCGATCAGAATCTAAATTATGTATTAAAATCTAAGATATTTGAAATATGTATTAAAAATTTAAGATATTTTGATTATTATTTACCTATCAATCAATGCCATCAATAGCACTTCCAAATAGTTTTGTTGAAGTGTATTCAAAATGAGAAAAAACTAGAATGCCTTCACTTTTAGAGTGTTTAATTCTAATTTTGAAAATGCAGAGCATCAAACACACAAATCAATCAATATTCTTAGAAAGGAGGGATAAAGAGAAAATAAATTAACATTTATGACTTGCTTTTCTACCTAAAACCGTATTTGGTTATTATCTCTTTCTGCAATTAAAAACCGCAAAATCAACATATTCTGTGTGACGCTTTTTCGATGCACAGTGGGAAAACGCATAATTCGGAAGTCTCCCTAGTCAGCGATGAGAGATGTGATGGACAATCAAGACACTCTGCAATGTGGTTGTATATAGGGTCTTAAATACCGAAGTTTATGCTGATAGTTATTATGCTGACTATTTATGCAGTATTTTCGTTGACTTTTTTGTTTCCGCTGATCAATGGGTAGATTGATCTTGAAGCAGTTCAACAATAGCATATGCTGATGAATGCACAAACTAGCTAAAACACCAGTAACAAGAACAACAACAACTCTTGGGTTTATTCTTCCCTTGCGTAGCTTTCGGCGATGCAACTCACTGTGTCTCAAGGCGTTGGTGTTTATCTATCCTTTCTACAGAAGTTATCTCATGCATAGCGATATGGCATATTCCTAGCAGTGATGTTCAACTTATTCTGTGTCCTACTAGCTCTGTCGATTTACAAAGTTACCACAACATCACCAGGAAAAGTCTCAACGGTGAACTATTTTTCTTTCTTTTTTTTTCATTTGGATTAATATTTTCCTGATGAATAGCTTACCAAGTTATTTTATTTGTTTTTGTTGTTACTTAGGAATGGGTTAGCAATGTTCAGCATCACATCGATGAGATAGTGAATCAAGAACGAATGTTCATGCAATCTACACACAAAGACAAATAAACAGATTAGATTCAAGATAAGGAGCTAGAAGCACAGCAAGTAGACGAAGAAGGATTGAATTGTTCTCAAATTGCGAAGAAAACTATCACAGAGAGTGATTGCATGGATGAACAATATAACAAGGATACAGCTAATAGTGTTGTTTTTGCTGAGGCTATTTGTGAATAGCAATACTAAAAGTCTTAATAACCCAACGAAAACAACACCTTTAACTACAACAACAGCAACACCTTCAATCAAGACGATGTTGCTATTGAGTTTCAAGATGAAAGTGATCACTTAGTTATCACTAAAGCTGACTCTAAATACCAAGATGAAGAGGCACAACATCTGTAAGAAATCCATCTTCTTCATCTAATCTGCGATGATCTGCAACAGAAGAACATTCGCTTCTGCAAGAAATGCAAGTACGTACATATACACATCCACACTTACATAAATCACTCTTAAATCATCAAGCACAACATATTACAAATTGCTTTTCTCATCATTCCCTTTTTGTGTCTTTGCTTCTGAACTTCATAGAAGCTTCAAGCCTCCTCGGACTCACCATTGCAGACAATGCAGTTCTTGTGTGACCAAAATGGATCACCATTGTCAATGGCTTGATACATGCATAGGTGACAATAACTACAAATTCTTCCTGCTCGTTATCTTCTATGCAAGTAATTCTATCAAACAGAAGGAGGAGAATTTAAGTTTTTGAATATATTTATTGTTTCTCTCTTTCTGTAGATCTTTGCCTGTTGATGGTGTGCCTCTGCTATTCTTCAGTATTCTTGAAGGCTCTTGCACAGAAAAACCATTAATCGATGCTAAACTACTATCTAATCAGTGTGTTTTATTTCTTTTGCTTGGCGTTTGAAGCAGCTCTTCTATCTTTCGGTCTCTTCCATTTCTCGTAAAAATATACTCATAAAAAGAGCAATAATTTCTATAAAGTTACATTCTCATCTGTGTGTGCTTTTTGTAGGATAACTGAGAAGAACATGAGTACGATCGAATTCTGCGAAGAGAAGCCTGACTCCACTGTAACATAACTTTAATCTTTAAAGAGCTATTGAAATTACTAAAGATCACATACCAATATTTTGTACATTTCCCCAAAATACTTAAAATTATTTTTCTTTTAATATCAGCTGTATAACTCTGGTGCGATTGAGAATCTACGACAGGTCTTCGGTGATAGTTTTCTCTTCACTTGGTTCCTGCCCACTGGTATCTAGCTTTATTTCAAAATGTTCATTCACAATAGCATTGCAATGATAGAATAATATTGATTTTGTTGTGATTATTTGAAAGCTCCCCAATTCAAGAAACAAGCTGAGTTTTTCAGGTGTGAAAAGAGCAATGGTAATTCTAGCAATCAGAAATCAATATCCCTTGAATATCCTACAATCTATTGATTGAATACGATCGTTAAGGATCATATTAACAGAGGACATTGATTTGAATATTTTGTAGATTATTTATCGAGAATGACAGCGCTTTTTTGTGAAAAATACCAATAATTTATTTAATGTAAAGAACATTAATAAGCAAAAAGAAATATACTTTTATCGCATACACATCACACACAAATTCAATTTGCTATTCTCAACTTATGTATCACAATCATATGGGCACTCATTATTGGGAAGATTGATCTATCTCCTTGTTCTTTTCTTAGATCTTAAGCTAATCTTGATTTTCTTATTGTTCTTACTGTTAATGTACTTAATCCAGTTGTGGCTGTGTTATTTTTTCTGATCCTTGTAGCTACTGCTATTCCCCTTGCAGTTCCTTTCGTTGTTGTTGTTGTTGTTCTTGTTGTTATGTATCATTTTTTACATCCATTTATTGCTCGGTTTATTACTGTTATCTCATTAATTCCTGTTGTTTCTATTGCTATTTCATCTACGAAGACTACGACGACAGCGACAACTATTTCTTATGTTATGGTGAATGCTCAAATACCAGATTTCTCCTGGGTGTTGCATCATACGATTTGAAGAAAGAACTACTTGTGTTCGCAAACTACTTCGATTCACTTTGCATCGTCGTGTATTCTTTCGTAGCAGCAGTATTCTCTTAGTTATTATTCCCTGTCGGCGTGGTTCTCTTCTACCTCGCGGACTTCAAACTCCCTGCAGCAGGAGGAGGAAGAACATATAAACTTTCTGCTAAGTGCTATTACCTAGTAGGATTGCTGCTTGGTTGGATATGGATGTAGTTGTTGTTATTCCCTTATTAATTAGCCCCTGCCGCTCTAGGTAGATATAATGCAAAGGGTGCTGTCCTTAAGCGATTATCACCATTATTAATATTATTATTCTTGTGCTTATTTTGTTCTTTGATAGTCGAGAGGCTCTTTCGATTAAGCAGCGAGGAGCTTGTGTTCGGTCGATATGGTGAGTATAAAGCCTACCATTGTGAAGATTGCTGTGCTTTCGTAGGAGCAAGTGCAAGGAACTTAGCATCGAGCAGCTTATTATTGCCTTAATGTTTCCTACTAGTAACAGCAAGAAACCCTAGAGCAGATCGCTTAGACTATCCCTTTGATTATTATTCATCATTTACGAGCTTATCTGCATGAGAATGATGGATATCTCGAGATAATTCGATGATTGGATCTTCAGTTCTGGAGCTTTTCGATGGCTAGATTGAAACAATGCTATTCTTTGAAATTCTACCAACTGCAGCTGCAGCACTACTATTATTTTACCCTGTACTGTAGTTGTGGAGAATCGATTGAGATGATGTTGTAGCTGTTGGCTGGGAACGAGGGGAGTTTTTTATTCTAGAAGTACCTGCAGCAGGTGTTGGTAGTAATCCATATGAGTTGAAGTTTTTCACTTGCTGCATTTCGATTTATTCATTATTTCTCTCACTCGCAATATCCGTTTCATCTGTCTCTGTCTTGAATGTATGCTGGTGCTGTTGTGTAGTACTTTAATCCTCTAATTTACCTGAAATCCCTCTATTATCTCTTTGTTAAGAGCGTATATTCTTCCTATTCCTGTCTCCTCCTCTTCTTTCTTCCGATGCCTGCAAGTAAATCTCTAATACTTCTCTTTTATTCTGCAAGAAGCTCTCCTCAGATACATCTTCATCATCTTATCCCTATTATCTTCGTTTATTTGCATCTTCTGCATCTTTCAAGTTCGTCGTCCCTTTAGGTTCTTTATCTTCATTCTGATCCTAAATAACTTATTCTTCTTCTTGTTCTTTGCAGCTCTGTATCGTTTTGATTGATGCCTCTTCATAATTCAATTACTACTCTTTATCTCTCTTGGCATTCCCGATTAACTCAAGTACCTTCATTCTGTTCATTGAAGCAGATAAATAAGGCATTGTAATTGCCATTTTCTCGGATTTCTTGTGATTATGTATCTCTGCATTTTATCTATTATTATGAGTATTCTAGTTGCTTTGATTTATCCCTCCTTAAGACTCCAGATAACTGTTGATTTTCTTAAACTATTTACTTGTTGGCCTATCATCATTGCTATGCCCAGGAGGATGGCTAGAGTTACTTTCACTTGTCTCCTCTTCTTCATTAGGGTTATCATGTCTATCCCCATAATGATTCTATTATTTCTACTGCTATAATTTCAAGAGTGCTTCCTGATATTTCATATTATCTTCCGCTTCTTGAATAGCATCTAATCTCTTTTGATATGTACTAGGTAGATCGTAATGAACTAAATGCTAGCTCTGACTAGCTAGATCTAAATGTTTCGGGAGTGATTTTTTAAAGAATTCATTAGTGAATCTACTTTGTTAAATGACAAGATTTCTCTTGTATCCTTCGAGATCTTCTCGACCTGCTAGAGGTGCACCTGTGATGACGGAATCCTAAGTATAATTGAAGTAGCAATTGTAGCAGAGATATATCATAGCGCGCTTGAAATAGCCTTAGGAATACAATTAATAAAAGCTTTCTTTCGTCATTTTCGGGTAGAGTTTTTTGAAAAGTGGATGTGGAGGTGGCTGGTCATCGCCTTCCATGAACGCTTTGGTGTTTTCTAGATTAAAGGGAGAATTATCTGATGCTTACGCGAGATGCTGCATCATCTAGGAATGTGTTAAAATGACTTCAACACGCTTTTCTTTCTTAAACTTTTAAGATTACGGTGGATTTTATGATGGCG
>Ga0302271_10005023_pt1 | contig 10254 bp, 3 predicted proteins | sample III_Bog_N1_1_FD_198767 | JGI IMG/M metagenome (GOLD analysis project Ga0302271, IMG submission 198767) | Peat permafrost microbial communities from Stordalen Mire near Abisko, Sweden - III_Bog_N1_1 | ecosystem: Environmental > Terrestrial > Soil > Wetlands > Peat | place: Sweden: Abisko... | reverse complement strand
TAAGAAAGAGATAAATCTCTTCTTAATATTCTATCTGATTTTTCAATGAATGCACAATAAATAAGAAAAATCAGCACTGACCTCCCTTATTTTTCTTCATAAATATGTTTTGTCATCTCCAGCCGCCATCATCATTGGAGGGTGAGATGCTTTAGCCATATTTGCTTGGTGATTGAGGAGGGTCATTTCTTGCTGTTAGTAAAAAGCTTACTGTTATTGGATGTCGAGAGTCTGCTGTGATGTAAATTATGTCTACTGCAACTATGTTGGATTCCAGTTTGCAGGTGCTTGGATTTACATCATTTAAGGGAAAGGTTAAACCTACAGAGATTGTTTAGTAGGGTTGATCATGAGAGGGATTAGCAAAGGAATGTTCACATCCACACAACAACAAGTGTCAAAATCAGGGAGAACTTATATCGAATAAGTAAAATTAATGTAGTCTCCTTAAACTGTTAGATTAACATTTGGAGGGATCGTGATCGAGAGGGACTCTGTACATTTGGTTCCATTCACAGGCTACTTGATGTTTTGTTTATACGCATCAATTTACTTAACCACAGGAGTTACGCTGTCCTTCATGACTAAGGTGCCAATTAGAGAAACAGTCAGGAAATTTACTTTATATTTATAGCCACTAAAATCACAGTCGAGCTGGATTTTTATGGTCTCAGAAGGAGCGTATTACCTTTAATTAAGAGTAGCCTTGAGATTCATAGCTCCGTGTGGACAGCAGCAACAGCAGCAACAACAACAAAGTTAGGGAGTAGAAGAGATCTATAGGGTTTATGGTTATTTAGGGAAATTTATCTGTTATCCAATCATGATTTCTTGTTATCCTTCCACTGATCTGACATTGACATCAGATGAAATTATGCTTGCTCTGAGGGTGTATTTCAACTAGCAGTAAGTACTCTCAGTTTCAAAGAATGTCATTGAAGAAGGTAGTTTGTCAGCAACAGTGAAAGAAAATGGAATTTACCATTGACCTGGCTGAAGGAAGAACGTGTTGGTGATCTGTCCCATAGCAAAATCATAGGCAGGAAGAGAGAAACTCAGGAATTAATTGAAACCATTGACTTAGACTGTTTTTAAATGTCTGAAAAGATGGGTGACATAGGTATAATGTGTTTCTTCCAATCCTTCCAAGACGATCTAAAGGACATGCCCTTAGAACTGTTCTTCCAGATTTATGCAAAGCATCCCAGTGATGACTTCACTGCTAATGAAAGCTGTTTTCTGAAGCTGGATGAATATCACCTTTAACTTGCTTGCGTTTATCCACAGTTGAAGATGCTCCCATTATAGTTTTAGAAAATAATTTTTTCTTCAATTACTAATTGTTATCTAAATGTTGTTATTTATCCTCCAGTGACTTTCGTATCGTTTCAATTTCTTTTTATCAAACCCTTCGCAATTTAAATAGGAGAATGATAACTCAAAAGCAATTACTTCTTAGACTCTTTCCTTTGAGATAATTTGAATGTGGTATTAAATAAAATTCGACCTCTTTGATCGCCCTCTCCCTTTTTCAGGCAGTAACTAAGCTCGAATTGGAAGCCTTTTCCTTCTTAACTTATGCTTGAGATATCTGCTAGTTCTAATTTATCTTACAAATAATTAAATTTTATGAAAGCACAAACTGTTTTTTATCCAACTTTTCACGTTTAAAATATGATCTTTAAGGATATTTTAATTTTTGTCAAAATTAAAATACAAATATCGTTTCCTTTTAGCAATTATTCGTCTAAAAATAGGAGAGAATTCCTCAGTATTTCCCTAACGTACCTCGAAATGAAATCTTTATTGATTTAAATCTTTGTTTGATTTTCATTTAAAAATAGCAAGAATAATACACCCCTCCCCTTCGCACCACTCATTAGCAATGTTTCAGAAAGCATCTACCTCCAAACTTTAATGAATATTCCTACATCTTAATGAATCTTAAAGTCATTAACATTTCTTTCATTTTAATCAATTTATCTAGCTTGCTTTGTTAGTAGATTATATTAAAAAATTTTATTGACCTTTCCATTTTTAAACACACAACAAAACAAAAATTTGTTAATAGAGGATTCATTCATTTGAGAAAACATTACTTTCTTAGATATTCGAAATAATTATTTTGCTCTTTCTTTCATATTTACTAAATAACTAACATGCCATGTGGTATTCTCTTGCCAATCAGAGATAAGCAGGTTTATCTTTAGGTTTATCAGTTTCTTAGTCAAGCAAAGCTTATTGAGTATTATTGAATATTTCTGCTTATTGAATGTAAATCTACTATTATTCCTATTAAAACTACAGCTGAATTTATTAAATTGTTGTAGATTCTTCTTAGCTAAATTATCTTTACTCGAGAGCTTAAGGATTCCAATGCTAGAGAGCAGCAGGAGATTAAATAGAAGGAATCGCGAAATTGGGTGGATATTGATAGACTAACTCAGCGGGATTAGCTGGACCAATAACAATCGGGATTAAAAGAGGCGGATTCTTAACAAAACACATAGAATTTACCGCAGGTGAAACTGAAACAAAGAAATCCAATGTGACTAAACTAGTTTTAGAAGAAAGCTACGAATTCTAAGGGATTTTTAGAGTGACAGTATCATCGATAATATTCTTTCCTCTGATAGGGACTGCAATTATTTGAGAACTTATTCTTTCTAGATGCGTCCTCTCTGTGCTTTGAGCTCTCATTGTGAGGATGCCAACTATCTCAACTAAAAATGTTTCAATATTTCTGGAATATTTAGTACGATCACAATTCAGAGTAACTTAGATATCCTCAGTAGGAGAATATGCTTGCTTGTTCAAAGTCGCTGCTAAATTTAGTGTTCCAGCACTACAGCAACAACATATTGTGGGAGAAGAAATTGAATTCAGCGATATTGGTACCCTTGGAACTTAAGGAACCTGCGCTACAACGATATCTTATAAGCCTAGTAAAGGCTTCACTTATGGATCTGAAGAAACAAGACTACCGACAAGTCTATAGCGGACATTGCATTAGACAGATTCTGATTTCTAGAAAAACATAGAAGAAGGGAGTGTCTAAGCAACTCCCAATCGAAAAGGGATCTGCCATTATCCAGGTTAAAGTACGAAATTGTTATTGTTCACTGAAGAAAAATCGTAAATTGGGAGAGAATAATTTAAAAACATGTTCCATCCATGGACATGCTTGGTACGAGTTCTTCTATATTTACCAGTTCCTGTGGTATAAGTGTAAGTGAATCTAGTTTCTTCAGCGCCTTCCATGGTTATCTGAAGTAAATGACCTTGAAATGGTTCTTCAAGCTGCACACAAAGCAAACCTTCAATGATCTCTCCAGAGATAAATCCACTCTTTTGTAGCATTATGTAAACATTGCCTTTGACTTATCTGCGCTTGTCGACACTTTCGCTGCCTCCCATGTTTTGTGAAATACAGTCTAAACGAGTAATAATTCTTTTGGGAATATTTCAGATTTTAAAGTTTGGGTAGAATTAAGAAATTAGCAGCTAAGAGACTGATTTAAACAGGATTCCCCAAATAGATTAGTCAGGCTCCCTATTGACAATAAGAATTAGTTTCTAGATTTCATCATCGTTAATGCTGTAATTAAGGTTACTGTAGCATTAAACTTAAACTAATAAAAAAGATTTTAAGAAACCAATGGGCAGCTTCTAACTTTTTCTATGCATTGCCCATCACTTAAGTAAATTATTTTAGTTCATGGTATGTTACCCTTTTCGGAACCAGCTTTAGATGCTGAAATAAGGTTCCTTAGCTACCTAATAAGAAGCACTGGGCAGAATTAACCAGTAAATCCCTGATTTCCATTGTCAAGAGAAAAGTAAGAATTTTCGATTTGTTTTGATTTTGAAAGTTGTCTTGTATCCTAACCCTGATCAGGGGAAATCATTAAGAGATTAGGTATTTTGTATTTTAGTAAAGAGTTCTCTTTTTTTAGATTATTTTTAAGAGTTTAAAAATCACATAAGAGAAAGAAAATCTCATTCTATTCTACTGCTGCCACTCATTTATTTCATAATAGCTGAAACATCAGCACTGATCTAAATGATTAGGGATATGCGATATCTACTAGTTTAATAAAATCCCGGGCAATATTTTACTCATTTATTACTATTGTTGAATTTATACATTCTCAATCATACTATCTGACCAAAATAAAGGAAGTCAGGAATAAAGAATGAACTTTCAGATCTTAATATTTAGAGAAAAATAAAAATTCTGGATGTTTATCTATCATAGATGATTTGCTTTACTAAGACCGAAATTACAGTGGTTCGATGAGTAAGTCTCTCTAGATGCATTCTCTCAGTGCTTTGAGCTCTTACAACTATCTTAACTAAAAATGCTGTTATTTTCTTGGACTATTGAGTTCACCCACAATTCATAGTAACTTAGATATCCTCTGTAGGAGAATATGCTTGTTTGTTCAAATTCGCTGCTAAATTAAGTGTTACAGCACCGCAGCAACAACACATTCTTGGAGAAGAAATTTAATTCAATGATATTGGTATTCTTGGAACTTAAGGATCCTGTGCTACAACGTTTTTTTTTAGCCCTATTAGGCTTCACTTATGAATCTGAAGAAACCAGACTACCAATCAACTACTCGATAAAGAATAATGCATTAGACAAATTATGGCTTCATGAAAAACTTAGAAGATGGGAGTGTTTAGGCAACTCCCAATCTGAAAGAGATTTGATATTACCCAGGTAAAAGAACAAAATAGCTGTTATTCATGAAGAAAATTTCAATTTTGAAAGCTGTCTTAAATCCCCAATACTGATCAAAGGAAATCAATTCAAAATTAGGAAATTTGATTTTCAACCAAGAAAGAGTTACTTTTTTTAAGTAATTTCGAAGAGTTTTAATTATTGAATATTAATGAGCAGAAAAGTAAGATATTTCAAAGGTAAAATTTTATTTTAATCATAACTAGGAAACACAATAAAGAGAGAAGTAATTAGAGAAATCTAGAAAGAAATCAGAAAATAATTGTAGAAAAGGAAGAATTTAAAAAAATTTACAACTAAAATAATACTTTTTCAATTTAAAGATGAAAGTGTTTTTTCTTTCTTTGTTCTAATATCTTTGAAAGATTGTGAAAAGCTACATTCATATCATATCATAGTTTTCTTCATACATATGTTTTCTACCTCCAGCTGCAGTCATCATTAGAGATTGAGATGTGCTAACCATACCTACTTGCTGGTTGAGGAGGGCCATTTCTTGTTGTTAGTAAACAACTTCCTGCTATTGGATATTGAGAGTTTGCTGTGCTGTAAATTATGTCTACTGCAACTATGTTGGATTCCAATTTGCAGGTGCTTGGATTTACATCATTTAAGGGGAAGGCTAAACCTACTAAGATTGCTTAGTAGGGTTAATTATGAGAGGGATTAGCAAAGGAATATTCAGTTTCACACAGCAGCAAGTGTCAATATCAGGGATAACTTATATCATATAAGTTAAACGAAGGTAGTCACCTTAAGCTGTTAGATTAACGTTTGGAGGGATCGTGATAGAGAGAGATTCTATACATTTGGTTCCTTTCACAGGCTATTTGAAGCTTTGCTTAAACACATCAATTTACTTAATCACAGGAGTTCCATTTGCCTTCATAACTAAGGTACCAGTTAGTGAAACAGTCAGGAAATTTACTTTTTTTTGATAACCACTAAAATCACAGTCTAGCTGGATTTTTATCGTCTCAGAAGGAGTGTATTGTCTTTAATCTATCGTAACCTTGAGATTCATAGCTCCATTTGGGCAGCACAAACAGCAGCAACAACAGCAAAAACAACAAAGTTAGGGAGTAGAAAAGATCTACACGCTTGATGGTACTTAAGGATCATTTATTTGTTATCCAATCATGATTTCCTGTTATCCCTGCACTGGTCTGACATTGACATCAGATGAAATTATGCTTGCTCTGATGGTGTATTTCAGCTAGCAGCGAGTGCTCTAAGTTTCAAAGAATGTCATGGAAGAAGGTAATTTATCCGCAATAGTCAAAGAAAATGGAATCTGCCACTAACCTGGCTGAAGGAAGAACGTGTTGATGATCTGTCCCATTGCAAAATCATAGACAGGAAGGGTGAAGTTTAGGAATTGATTGAGTCCATTAGCAAAGACTGTCCTTGAATATGTATCCCTTCCACTTCCAATTTCGACATCATAGGTAAAATGTGTTTCTTCTAATCCCTCTAAGGCGATCTAAAGGACATGCCCTTAGAACTGTTCTTCTAGATTTATGCAAAGCATCCCTGTGATGACTTCATTGCTAATGAAAGCTGTCTTCTAAAGCTGAATGAATATCCCACCTCTAGCTTGTCTGCGCTTATCCGCACTTGAAGATGTTCCCATTTTAGTTCCAGAAAATAATTGCTTCTTTAATTGCTAATTTTTATCTAAATTTTGTTAAAAATATTTCAATTCCTCCAGTGATTTCCAATTAGTTTTAATTTCCTTTTTTATAAACCTTTTACAATTAAACTAGGAATTGATAACTCAAAAGTAATTACTTCTTAGATTCTTTCCTTTGATTTTAAGGTTATCTGAATGTGGTATTAAATAAATTTCGACCTCTTTGCTTTAATAAAAAGGCTTTTCCCGAAAAAAAGAAACTTAAAATATCTACAGGATCTTCACATCTCATCAAATGAATTTTTATTGAATCAGTAAACTGTTTTCTCCTAATTGTCAAAATTAAAACATAAACTTTCAAGGGTATTTTACTTTTTTTATCAAAATTAAAATACAAATATCATTTCCTTTTAGCAATTATTCATTTAAAATAGTAATATCTCTTAAATTTACTGAAAGGATATCCTATTTAATAAAAATGATCTTAATCTTTTCTTTTTTTTTCATTGAAAATAGAAAGAACCAATCATCCTCACCCTTCCCCACCACTCATTAACAATTTTTGGAAAGCATCTGCTTCTAAATTATTTTGGTTAATTTATTACACTAACTTTATTAGAAGATTAAATTAAAAAAGTGATTGGCGCAAAAGAAATTGAAAAGCATCTTAAAAAAATGCCAAAATCTACAATCACTTAGTCTCCTGTTAAAGTAATCTTTTTCACTTTTTTAACACAACAATAGCATAATTTATTTTTGAAGAATACATTAGAGATGAGTTGTTTTTTGGAATATCTTTTATTTTTGAGAAAGAATCATTTAGCCCTTTTTTTCGAAACTGATAAATAATTAATATGTCACATGATCTTCTCTTGATAATCAGTAAATCCCTGATTTCCACAGCCAAGAGAGATGTAAGATTTTTTATTTGATTTGATTTTGAAATCTGTCTTAGATTCATTCCCAATCCTGATCAAAGGAAATCAATTGGGAAATTTAAGCTTAACCCTAGATTTAAAAGAAAGAGATTATTTTTAAATAATTTGGAAGAGTTTGAAAAACCGTAAGAGAGAGATAAATCACTTTCTAATAATTTTTATGATTTTTAATTAATACATAATAGGGAAGGAAAATAAACACTGATTAAACTTATATTTGTCTTCATAAATATGTATTGCCACCTCCAGCTGCTGTCATCATTGGAGGTTTAGTTGTTTTTACCATACCTGATTGCTGGTTAAGGAGGGCCATTTCTTGTTATTAGTAAACAGCTTACTGTTATTGGATATTGAGAGTCTACTATGATGTAAATTATGGCTGCTGCAACTATGTTGGATTCCAGTTTACAGGTGCTTGGAATTACATCATTTAAGGGGAAGGTTAAACCTGCATATATTGCTCAGTAGGGTTGATCATGAGAGGAATTAGCAAAGGATTGTTCACATTCACAAAGCAGCAAGTGTCGATATCAGGGAGAACCTAAATCGAATAAGTTAAATTAATGTAATCACCTTAAACTGGAAGAATCACGTTTGGAGGGATCGTGAACGAGAGGGATTCTGTACATTTGGTTCCACTCACAATCTAATAGAAGATGTGCTTATATACATCGATATTCTTAATCACTGTAGTTTTGTCTGCCTTCATAACTAAGGTGCCAGTTAGTGAAACAGCCAGGTAATTTACTTTATATTTATAGCCACTAAAGTCACAGTCTAGCTGGATTTTTATCGTCTCAGAAGGAGTGTATTGTCTTTAATCTATCGTAGCCTTGAGATTCATGGCTCCGTGTGGGCAGCAGCAACAGAAGCAGCAACAACAAAGTTAAGGAGTAGAAGAGATCTACATGCTTGATGGTTATTAGGGAAAATTTATCTGTTATCTAATCACGATTTCCTGTTATCCCTGCACTGGTCTGACATTGGCATCAGATGAAAGTATGCTTGCTCTGAGGGTGTATTTCAACTAGCAGCGAGTGCTCTCAGTTTCAAAGAATGTCATGGAAGAAGGTAGTTTATCCGTAATAGTGAAAGAAAATGGAATCTGCCACTAACCTGGCTGAAGGAAGAATGAGTTGGTGATCTGTCCCATTGCAAATTCATAGACAGGAAGGGTGAAGTTTAGGAATTGATTGAGTCCATTAACAAAGACTGTCTTTGGACTAGAACCCTTACCATTTCCTATCATGATGATAAAGGTAAAATGTGTTTCTTCTAATCCCTCTAAGGCGATCTAAAGGACATGCCCTTAGAACTGTTCTTCCAGATTTATGCAAAGCATCCCTGTGATGACTTCATTGCTAATGAAAGCTGTCTTCTAAAGCTGGATGAATATCCCACCTCTAACTTGTCTGCGTTTATCCACACTTGAAGATATTCCCATTTTAGTTTCAGAAAATAATTGCTTCTTTAATTGATATTTTGGTTCTAAATTGTATTATTAATTATTCAAGTCCTCCAGTGATTTCCGATTCTTTTATAATTTCTTTTTTCTCCAAACCCTTTGTCTCCCTCTCCCTTTTTTAGTCAGTAAGTAAGCTCGAATAGGAATCCTTTCCTTATAATGTAATCTAACGCATCTCATCAAATGAATTTTATAAAATAGAAACAACAAACTTGTATTCCCCAGATTTTCAAAATTAAAATATGGAGTTTTGAGGGTTTATTATTTTTTTTCAAAACTAAAATGTGAATATCATTTCTTATAAGCAATTATTCATCAACAAATAGGAGAACAATACTCAGTATCTCCCGATCATACCTAGAAAGGATATTCTTATTGGTATTAATCTTTGTTTTATTTTCATTGAAAAATAGCAAGAATAATTTCCCCTCCCCCACCAATCTTTAGGAATGCTCGAGTAAGCAACTACCTCCAAGCTTTAAAGAATATTTCTAAATCTTAATAAATTTTACAGTCTTTAACATTAACTTTATCTTGATTCATTTATCTAGCTTAGTTTGTTAGTAGATTAAATTAAAAAAATAATTGATCTTTTGTTTTTTATCTCACAATAATAGCGAAATTTGTTACGAAGAATACATTAGAGAAAAACATTGTTTTATTTTGAATAATATTTAAAAAGTAGAAAGAGTCATTAAATTTTCTCTTTCTTTCATATCTGGCACATAATTACATTGTCGTGCTGCCTTCTCTTGTCAATCAGAGATAAGCAGGTTTATCTGTAGGTTTATCAGTTTCTTAATCAAGCAAAGCTTATTGAGTATTATTGAAGATTTCTGCTTGCTGGATGTAGATCTACTATAATTCCTATTAAAACTACAGCTGAATTTATTAAATTGTTGTTGATTCTTCTTCGCTAAATAATCTTTACTCGAGTGCTTAAGGATTCCAATGTTGGAGAGCAGCAGGAGATTAAATAGAAGGAATTGTGAAATTGGGTGGTTATTGATAGACTAACCCAGTGGGATTAGCTGAACCAATAATAATCGGGATTAAAAAAGGTGGATTCTTAACAAAACACATAGACTTCACCTAAGGAGAGACTGAAATAAAGAAATCCAATAAAAATCAAAATACTTAAATTTCTGACATTTAAAATACACTGCAAACAATCATTGATCTTCAGATCTTGTAATCAACAATATATTCTAATGTTACTAATTAAATAGCTTCAATTTAAGATAAAAATACAAGTCAAGAAACCTTGATTGCTAATTTTTTTCCTGATATTATTAATACATTAATTAGGGACTAGCTCTAACTTGAATGTAGTATTTTATAAAATTTTCCACATTTGATTCACTTCTCTCTTATGCAGGTATTAACAAAGCTCGAATTGGAAGCCTTTTCCTAAAAAAGAATGCTAAATATCTATTTAGTCCTTACACATCTTACCAAATAAATTCAA